>MAAC01008219.1_pt1 | contig 19248 bp, 16 predicted proteins | sample 1115981 | NCBI WGS metagenome assembly MAAC01 (sample SAMN04961126, study PRJNA320927) | seawater metagenome | isolation source: sample BD02T64 sea water enriched with oil for 64 days | place: USA:Gulf of Mexico | collected 2013-07-27
GGTGTAATCGGTAAAGTGATGCTCCACCGCCCAAATAGAATCAAAGCCCAGGGGCTCTGCCCTTTCACAAACACCCAGCTCCTGCTTATACATATCGTAATCGGCCATCGGCAGATTGGGATGATTTTGGAACAGCATTAACACGCCTATATCCATAATAAGCTCCTTAATTTTAGTTTTATAATTAGTCGATTTAGAATTTTATTGGTGGCCATCTTTACATAAGCCATGTCTGCTTAACAAATCTAAATAGTGCCCCCGAGCCATGCCCTGCGGGTCAAGACTCTCAACACGAGTCGGCATATCACTCGCCTTTTGCATCAAAAGACACTATATTTGGCCCTGTCTAAAAAGAACCAGGCAGGCAGGGCAATAACGCCCGCTGTATTTTTATATCAACTACTCAGGGGAAAGATTCAATGGGAGCACTAGACGGGAAAGTAGCACTAATCACCGGCGCTGCACGTGGCCAGGGCGCTGCAGAAGCACGGCTGTTCGTCGAGCGTGGCGCTAAAGTGATGATGACCGACGTACTCGACGAAGAAGGCCAGCAAGTCGCTGCCGAACTCGGCGATGCCGCCGCTTATATGCGTCTCGATGTTAGTAGCGAGCAGGGCTGGAAAGACGTCGTTGCCGCCACTGTGGAAAAATTTGGCAAGCTCAACGTACTGATCAACAATGCCGGCATCATTACGCCCATTGCTGAAGTTCAGGAAACCTCTCTGGCGACTTTCCAGAAAGTTACCGACGTCAACCAGATCGGCGTTTTCTTAGGTATGCGTGAAGTCGTTGAGCCAATGAAAAAAGCGGGCGGCGGTTCCATCGTCAATATCGCTTCCATCGACGGACTGCTCGGCATGTACGGCGCTGTCGCCTATTGCGCCAGTAAGTTTGCGGTACGCGGTATGACCAAAGTTGCCGCGCTGGAAATGGGCAAGTACGGCATCCGTGTTAACTCACTCCACCCCGGCGGCGTTAAGACTAAAATTCTCGATGACACGGGCATGACAGAAGAGCAGGCAGAAGAAGCCTTTAAAGCGATCCCACTGGGGCGTATCGCCAAGTCTGAAGAGATGGCCACGCTGGCGGCCTACCTGGCCTCAGACGATGCCTCTTACTCAACCGGTTCGGAGTTTATTGCCGACGGTGGTTTGACGGCAGGTTTTGCTCTGGAAGGTTAATCTCAACCAGCAGTGAACACCGAAAAGGCCTGTTGAATAACAGGCCTTTTTTTTACACTTTTTACCCAGGAAGCTTCACGCAAGACCTTTCACTGAACATATTTAATAAACAATAACTTTAAAGACAAAGGAAAAAACAATGAGCAATTTACAAGGTAAGGTTGCACTAATCACTGGCGCGGCGCGGGGTCAGGGTGCAGCGGAAGCTCGTCTCTTCGCCGCTCGTGGCGCCAAGGTTGTTATCACCGATGTACTCGACAAAGAAGGCCAGGCCGTCGCCGCAGAAATTGGCGAGGCCGCCCACTATATTCATATGGATGTCACCGATGAAAATGCCTGGGCTGCCGCCGTCAAAGAAACGGTTGAGCGCTTTGGCAAACTCAATGTATTAATCAACAATGCCGGCATCGTTCAGGTCAAAGCCCTGGTCGAGACGAGTGTCGCCGACTATATGAAGGTCATCGAGATCAACCAGCTCGGTGTTTTTCTCGGCATGCGCACCGTTGCCGGCCCGATGAAAGATGCGGGCGGTGGTTCTATCATTAATATCTCATCCATTGATGGACTCATCGGCATGACCGGAGGTTCAGCTTACTGTGCCAGTAAGTTTGCCGTGCGCGGCATGACCAAGGTCGCCGCTATGGAACTGGGATCCGATAACATTCGCGTCAACTCCATTCATCCCGGTGGTATTCTCACCCCCATGGTGACGCAGACAGGTATGGACGAGTCGGCAATGAATGATATTTTCGGCAAGGTACCTTTGGGCCGTGTCGGCCAGCCTGAAGAAATGGCGACACTGGCGGCTTATCTGGCCTCCGATGACAGCTCTTACTCGACTGGCTCAGAATTTATTGCCGACGGTGGTTTGACCGCTGGCTTCTCACTGGAAGGCTAATCTAAAAAATTTAAAACATAAATCACAGACAAAAAAAAGCGCCTCCTAATAAATTAGGTAGGCGCTTTTTTATTTCAAGCTACCACTAAAAATCAGGGCAGATTGAGCTTGGCCAATGCCTCGCGGTCAACAACAGGCGCACGCTTGGTGCCCGGTGCCAACTTGACACTACCCGGTAAACGGTCGAAAGGCCCAAACAAGCCAATTTCATCGGCGTGCTTGCGCACATCAGGTAGTACCTCTTTACCCAGAAGCTCAACACTGCGCAGACGATCCTTGTCACTGACATTGCCCTGTACGGCAAAGCAGGTAAAGACACCGGGGCGAATCACGCTGAGGATATCTTTGATCTTCTGAGCGCAGGTCTCGGGGCTGCCGACAACGATCTGCATATTGTCCTGTACCTTCTCATAACCGGCGACCAACTTGGCACGCAAGCCGTCATAGGCAGAGGCGTCCCAGCTATCATCGGCACCGGCCATCAGCTTATCTTTACTGACACCCAACCAGCTACCACCGGGCTGTTGACCCAGCATGCGAATCGCGCTCTTAGAGTTATAACCTGGGGGCAAAGTGTGCTCAGGCCGAGAAAAGGCGTTTTGACCACCGCCAAAAATAAAGCCCTTACCAATCTCCTGAGCCTTTTCGTCGGTGTCCGCACAGAAGATGGGCAGCAGGTACCCAAAGTTCTCAGGACCTGCCTGATAACCTAACTCTGCTGACTTATCAGCATACATATCCCACAAGTCACAGGTGGGGCCAAGCGCCGTACCCAAACCCAGGTAGGGATATTGCTTCTCAGCACACCACATAACGGTTTCCGCACTCAAAACACCGGGGATCCACTGCTGGGGCATTTCCTGATAAGGCTTAACCCAGGGGTTCACATGACGATAGTGGAAGTGCTTGCCTTCATAGCGCCAGGGGCCGTCTTTGGTCCAGCAATCCATGATGAATGAATGGGCTTCGTTAAACATTTCACGGTTATAAGCCGGGTTAGCATTGTTAAAGAACTGCTCACTACCCGCACCACGAACCCAACCCGTGACCAGACGGCCGCGAGAAATGGTGTCGATGGTGGCCAGTTCTTCCGCTGTGCGCAGCGGGTGTTTAACGCCCGGCAACATATTGCCAATAATGACAATTTTCGCCTTGGTGGTAATACGTGCCAAAATGGCGGCTTCAATATTCACCACACTGCCGGAGCAAAAGGGGTTGCCGTGGTGCTCGTTAATGGCCACCGCATCAAAACCTACCTCTTCACAGAAACAGGCTTCGTCGAGGTAAAAGTTATAATCGTGAGACGCTTTTTCCCGATCATAGTATTTATTGGAAACACCGAAGAATGCGCGGTTCTCCAGAACAGGCTCCTCAGCAAGATAGCGGACGGGACGTTCAGTAAAGTGTGCAATTTGCATGATTAATTAGTCTCCGATTCTTTAATTTAAGCGAGGAATTTTTTAACGGCAGCCAGAAACGCGGCGCTGTCTTCAATTTCAGGGCGGTGGCCAGTACCTTCGATACTGACGGTCTCCGCCTGAGGCAGGGCATCGTGATACTTCCTGATGCAATCCTGAGGTATCACTGCATCCTCAGCACCGCGAATCAGCAGGGTTGGCAGCTTGGCATTTTTCGCACTGCGCAACAGGTCGGGAAGGCTAGGGTTGAACATATAGGGTTCCCAACCAAGGCGCGCACTCTCGGCACGAGCGTCCTCAAACCATTCAAACTGCTCGGCCGACATCTCGCCGCCGTAGATTTCAGCGTATTCTTTCGCCTCTTTATTGAAGACCGTCTGACGTAGGCAGGTTTTAATGGTGCAGGCAAAGATATCGAAAATCTCACCCTCATCCGGCTTAATACCCATCGGACCAACCAGCGTAATAGAGCCAAGTAGCTCAGGGTTGGCAGCGGCCATTTCAGCCGCCGTGTAGGCACCGGCAGAAAAAGCCAGTACATCGGGCTTTTCCAGGCCCAGCTCACGAATAACATTTAAATAGTAGTTAGCGAGATCGCGGTGACGCCACATCCAGTCCTGGCGCGGTGATTTACCGTAGCCTGGCTGCAGAGGAATAATGAGTTCCCTATCTTTAGCCAGCTCTTCGTTCCAGCTCATCCAACCCGTGTAGCCGAGCTCATCATGAATTACCAATAGTGGTTTTCCAGAACCACCTCGGATCATAACGAGGTCGGAGCCGGCCAGGTTTTGCGTTTCTTCTTTCCAAGTAGCCAATGGTTTCCCCTTAAAATAACAGTTGGTTAAAAAATTACTTAATTGAATCGGCCATTAATTCAACAATCAACAAGGCCAATGCTCGCGGTAAAACCTAAGACGTGGCTGTTTTTTTTAGATGCCAGTCGAGGGTTTATGAAAATTAATAATAAAAAACTGTGAACTGGATTCAACCATAGAGCAATAATCCTTAGCAATCAAAAATTTCACCGACGAAATGTTCTGGATCAACTAAATTAGCACAGAGAATCTTGACTTAAGACGGCGCAATGCTACCAACGGTTAAAGAAGCTTATACTCAGGGGTACGGTATGGTACCATCGCGCACAGGCGAGCTTGCCCAAGGTCGGTAAGAGATGGATTTCCCTCTACACCGTCGGACGAGAACTAAAAAAAGACCTTCCAAAATAGCGCCGCAACACGACTGCAAGATCGTTCAAAAACGCCAGCTCGTGTCTTTAAATACCCAGCAAAATTGCTTTGACCGGTCATCTGCCGAGCTTATTTAGCTTCGCCTATGGCGTCATAATTGAGTAAAGGATTGATATGAGCTCGAATTTTCGTACATGGCTACCTGCTCTCGCCATCACTTTGTTGTTGGCAGCCTGTGGTGACGACAAGGCTGGCGCACCGGCATCGACAGAAAAAGCCAAAGCCGCACCGCGGGCAACCATTATCAGCACGGCCCTGACCCAAACGACCAATGTTGAAGTGATCGAACACTCCGTTGGCTCCCTGGAAAGTATTATTAGACCCGAAGTCTCCGCCGAGATTGAAGGTCGCTATATCGGCGGCTTCGTAATTACCGGACAGCGCGTCAAGCCGGGGCAGTTACTTGCCGAACTCGACACCGAGGATTACGCCATCGCCGCCCAGGCGGCCGATGCCGAGGTCGCCCAACTTGAAGCCCTGGCGAGAAATCAGCGCCGCACAGTGAAGCGCTTTACCAAGTTGATTGAAGACAAGCTTATTTCTATCGACCGCTACGATGAGGCCCGGGCACAGTTAGATTCACTCGAGGAGCAGTTAAAGGCCGCCAAGGCACGCAGTAGTCAAAAACAGCGCGGCCTGACCAAAACCCGCGTGCTTTCTTCCTACGACGGCATCGTCGATGAAGAGCTCGCCAGCCCCGGCGACTTTCTGAAAGTTGGCGACCCCCTGTTTCGCATCATTAAAGTCGACAAGCTCAGGGCGCGTTTACCACTGCCTGAAACCCTCGCTAATCGACTGGCTGAGGGGCTCAAGCTGCGGCTGGTGTCACCCATGGCACCCGATGTCACCGTTGAAAGTACGATTCAGGAAATTCGCCCCACGGTGGGCTCGCGCAATCGAGCCATCGACATTCTCACCATTATCGACAACCCGGGCCCCTGGCAACCGGGGGCCAGCGTCACCGGTGAAATCATTCTCACCACCCGTGACAACGCCATCCTCGTGCCCAAGGCATCGCTGGTGCTGCGCCCGGCCGGTAAAGTGGTCTATGTCATCACCGACGGCATCGCCCACCAACAAAGAGTTGAGGTCGGCGAATATATTGACGGCAGTATCGAAATCACTGCGGGGCTGCAAGGCGGCGAAACCATCGCCGTTAACGGTGCGGGCTTTCTCACCGACGGTTCCCCCGTGACTGTTAGCGAGGCGAAGTAACCGTGAACCTGCCATCGCTATCCATCCATCGCCATGTGCTAACCACCATGTTGTCGGCGGTGCTCATCCTCTTTGGTGTTATCGGCTATTCGCGGGTCGGGGTTGATCGCTACCCCTCCACTGAATTCCCCCTGGTCGCGGTGCAGACCAATTTGATTGGTGCCAACCCCAGCGTTATTGACGCCTCGATCACCAATATTATCGAAACTGCTGTTAACGCGGTGCCCGGCATTGAGCATATTTCCTCGACCTCCTCGCCCGGTAATTCACGCGTCATCGTCACCTTTGATATGGACAAAGATGTCAACGTCGCCTTCGATGAGGTGCAGTCCAAGGTGAATCAGGTGATCAACCAGCTGCCCACGGATGCCGATCCACCCATCGTTGCCAAGCTGGAATTCGGCGCCTCGCCCATTATGTGGTTGGCCCTGGAGGGCGACCGCACGATGCAGCAGCTCAACAGCTACGCCATTAACACCATCAAGAAAAACCTTGAAACCATTAATGGTGTCGGCGAAGTCAAAATCGGTGGCAAGCGCGAGCGCACCATCCGCATCAACCTCGACCTCGACAGCATGGCGGCCTTTAATGTCACCACGGCCGAGGTGCTGGCTGCGGTCAGAAATGAACACTTTATGATGCCCGGTGGCTTTCTGGTCAGCGGTACAACCGAGCACATGGTCAAGCTCGACATGGAGTATCACGACCCCCGCGATCTGGAAAACCTGGTGGTGGCCTATCGCGATGGCGCGCCGCTGAAACTCGGCGATATCAGCGAGGTCGAAGATGGCATGGCCGACCCCCGGGGTCTCGCCCGTGTTAACGGCGAGCTCACCGTCGGCCTCGGTATTACTAAAATTGCCGAGGCCAATACCGTTGAAATCATCGACGAAGCCATGCGCCGTATCAACGAAGAGATACGCCCCCAACTACCCCCCGGCATGAAACTCACCGTTGCCTCCGATGACTCCCTGTTTGTCCGCGCGATGGTTGGCGCGCTAGAAGAACACCTGATTCTCGGCACCGTGCTGACGGCTTTTGTGGTCTGGATCTTTCTGAAAAGTATTCGTTCCACCATCATTATTGCCATCGCCATTCCCATTTCACTGTTTGGCTCCATCGCCGGCATTTACTTTCTCGGCTACACCCTCAATTCGATGACCCTGTTAGCACTACTACTGTTGATCGGTATCGTGGTGGATGACGCCATTGTGGTGTTGGAAAACATTTATCGACACCGAGAATCCATCGATCCCGACCCCCGCTCGGCGGCCATTCACGGCACCGCAGAGGTGGTATTCCCCGTACTGGCGGCCACCCTGTCGCTAGTGTCTATTTTCGTCCCGGTGATCTTTCTTGGCGGCATTATCGGCCAGTTTTTCTCCTCCTTTGCCGTCGTGGTCACCGTTGGTGTACTGGTCTCGTGGTTCGTTTCCATGACCCTGACACCCATGCTCTGCTCCCACTTCCTGCAGGTGGAAGAACATACCGGCGGCCTCTATTACTGGCTGGAACGCAGCTTTCGCGCCATGGAGAATGGCTATACCAAATTACTCGGCCTGGCCCTGCGCTTTCGCTGGACGGTAGTTTTCATTACTTGGCTACTGGTCTTTGGCTGTACTTTCTTCCTCAAAGATATCGGTAAGGAATTCTCCCCGGGGCAGGACGAAGGCAGCTTTATGGTCATCGTGCGCACGCCCCTCGGTTCTGGGCTGGAATACTCCAGCAACCGGCTGGCAGAAGTCGAAGCCATTATCGCCGAACACGACGATGTGATCATGAGCGCTTTCTTCGGCCTCGGCACCAGCGGTCGTCAGGTGACCACGGCCATGGGCTTTGTGCGTATGACCCCGGCCTCTGAGCGCGATCAAAGCCAACAGGAACTGATTGCCATTCTCGGTAAAAAGTTTGCCACTATTCCCGGCGTCAAAGCCTTTCCGGCACCCATTCCAAAAATGGGTGGCCAGCGTGGTGAACCCCTGCAATTTGCTATTAATGGCCCCAACCTGAACGAGGTCGCCCGCCTCGCCTATCAACTCGAAGAGCGCCTTTCGAGCGTTGACGGCATGGGCTATATCGATCTCGATCTCAACCTGGCCCTGCCCCAGTATCAGCTACGCGTCGATAGCACCCGCGCCGCTGACCTGGGCTTTTCCAGTCGCGATATTGCCGAGGCGGTTAACGTGATGATTGGCGGGATGGATGTCGCCAAATTCAATGATGACCCCGGCGATGGTGAGCGCTACGACGTGCGCCTTAAAGCGGCTGACGGCTTCTTTCAGTCGGCCGACGACCTCGACCGCATTTACCTGCGCTCGCGCACCGGCACCATGATCCGCATCGACACCGTCGCCCACCTTGAGGAAACGCTGGGGCCAGCATCGATTTCGCGCCTCGATCTGCGTTATTCGGCACCTTTTTACGGCAAGCCCGAAATCCCCCTGGCTGCGGCTATCGACACCGTCAGGCAGTTGTCCGACGAGATTTTACCGGTGGGTTACTCTCTGGCTTTTAAGGGCCAGGCTGAGGAATTCGGCAAGACCGCCAGCAATATGATCTTCGCCTTCACCCTGGCGACAATCTTGTTGTACATGGTACTGGCCAGCCAGTTCAATTCGTTTTTGCAGCCCTTAATTATCATGACCGCCCAACCGCTGGCCATGATTGGCGGCATCGCCCTGTTGTGGTTGACCAACAACACCTTGAATACCTATTCGATGATTGGCCTGGTACTGCTGGTGGGACTGGTCGCCAAAAATGCCATCCTGCTGGTCGACCTCACCAACCAGCGTCGCAATGAAGGTAAGTCCATCGACGAAGCCCTGGTCGATGCCTGCCCGATTCGCCTGCGCCCGGTGTTAATGACCTCCTTCACGGTGATTCTCGCCATGCTGCCGGCGGCCATGGGCTATGGTGCCGGACACGAAACCAATGGCCCGCTGTCCGTTGCAGTGATTGGCGGCATGCTGTCGTCCACCTTACTCACACTAGTGGTCGTACCGGCTGTTTACTCCATTCTGGAAGGCTTTCTCGAAACCATTAAAAACCGTTTAGCCACGAGAGCAGTGGATAAACAAACGGCCAAATAAACGGTTTTTAGGCCACCGCATTTAATCGCTTATCCATTCTCTACGGGACTGTCACTTGTCAGTCCCGTAGAGAATGTTGCACTATTCCTCTCCGGCACCACTCCAAGGTCACACCACAACCCAACACCAACAACCCTGCAGTATCACTCCGCCAGATAGAGGCCAGCCCATGCGATTTGACAGCGTTAATTACGAAACTAAAGGCAGCACCGCGCTTATCACTTTTGATGAGCCAGAGAAACTCAATGCCCTGAGCACCGGTATCCGCTCCGGCTTTTGCAAAGCGCTAGACCAGGCTCGCAATGACGAGAGTGTTCGCGTGATTGTATTGACCGGGGCCGGTGAGAAATCATTCTGTGCCGGTGCCGATATCAGTGGTTTCGAATTCACCTCCACTTACGCCAAAAACTTTATCGACGAGGTGCTCGACATCCTCGCCCTGCCGGAACAAATCAACAAACCCGTGATCGCTGCGGTGCCTGCGATTTTATTATCGCCTCAGAGCGCGCCGTCTTTTCAGTGCCAGAAATTCAGCTCGGCCTGCTACCCGGCTTTGCCATCGCCCGCCTCAACAAACTGATTGGCCGCCAGCAAGCCAAATACATCAGCATGACCGGCGTTAAACTCAGCCCCGAAGAGGCGAAAGAGATGGGCCTCATATTAAAAGTGGTAGCCCATGAACAACTATTACAGGAGGCCTTTGCACTGGCCGACGAGCTAGCCAGTAAGCCGCAAATGGCCATTCGCTACGCCAAATCGATCTACAATCGCGAACTCGGCGGCGACGATCTAACCTACGCCAAAGACGTGATGCCCTTTCTGTTTCTCGATGAAGACACCAAAGAGGGCGTCACCGCCTTTCGAGAAAAACGTAAGCCAGTTTTCAAATAAGCGATTCACACAGACGTGCTCTCATTAGTATCGGATAGCCGATCTGACGGCCAGCAGGTGGGTCGCTGATGAGTGGCAAAAAACATGTCTAATGAGCGCGGGCAGTTTTCATCACGCTTCGGTTTTATCACCGCCGCCACCGGTTCGGCGGTGGGCCTGGGCAATATCTGGGGCTTCCCCACCCAAACCGCTAGCCACGGCGGCGGGGCGTTTGTACTGGCCTATTTCATCCTCGCCTTTCTGCTCGCCTATCCGGCCTTAATGGCGGAGCTAATCATCGGCCGCCACACCCGGCACAACATGGTCGGCGCCCTGCCCCAACTCACCACCCGGCCCACCCTGAAACTCATCGGTCGCGCCACGGGCCTGTACGGGGTAGTGATTGCCAGTTTAATTCTCAGTTTTTACGCCATTGTCGCCGGCTGGTTAATGGCACAGGTGCCCGCCGCACTGCTTAACATCGCTGGTCAGCCCGCAGATACAAACTGGTTTGCCCAGTCCAGCCTAGGCCGCGATAGTCTTTTTTGCACACTGTTTTCACTGGTCACCGCCGCCATTGTCGCCCGGGGGGTCAAAGACGGTATTGAACGCTGGTCGACGCGCCTGATGCCCGCCCTGGTATTATTGATGCTCGGCCTGGTCGCCACCGTACTCACCCTGCCCGGTGCGATGGAGGGACTACGTCTTTATCTAGTCCCGGATTTCAGCCTTATCACCGATCCTAGCCTGCTCACCGGCGCCATGGGCCAGGCCTTCTTTTCACTCTCCCTAGGTGTTGGCACCATGCTGGTTTATGGCTCCTACGTCAGTAAAACAGACAACCTGCCGCTCACCGGCGCCTATGTGGCGCTGATTGATACCGGCATCGCCTTTCTCGCCGGTCTGTTGATCATCCCCGCCATGTTCGTCGCCCAACATCGGGGCATCGAAATCTACAGCAGCGAAAACACCCTGATTGCCGGGCCCGATCTAATCCTGCAAACCCTGCCTAGCCTGTTTAATTCACTGGGCTTTACCGGTGCTTGTATTGGTTTGGTTTTCTTCCTGCTACTAAGCATTGCCGCGCTGACCTCATCAATTTCCATGCTCGAAGTGCCCGTCACTTTTGCACTGGAGCAATTTAAAACAAGTCGTTCGCGCACCACCTGGCTGGTGGCCAGTATCATTTTCGGACTCAGCCTGCTGATTTTGCACAATTTTGATTTGCTGTTTGGTGGCGTAATTAAGCTCACCACCCAATACAGCCAGCCCCTACTCGGCGTTATACTGTGTCTGTTTGCAGGCTGGGTATTACACCGAGATAAATTGCTGAGGGAAATTAGCGAGGGCTTCACTGAGGCAGAAAAAAGCCTGTTCTGGAAAATTTGGCCAGGCTATATCCGCTTTGTTTGCCCACTGCTAATTATGCTGATGTTTGTGCAAAACCTAAGAAGCTAAAAAGTTTATAAATACAAAAAGATATTATTTTTACGGTAATTTACCCAGCAGATTGCGAGCAACTTCTTCAACCACGAGCTGGAAGGTCACCGGCCTTTCCGAGAACGTGTCATTGGAATACATCAATTCTTCGGTACCTTCCCAGACAATAGCGCCATTCTCACTATCCCATATTTGCAGAAATAAGCGGATGTTAGCTTGTTTGGTCTGCACCATACGCCAGCCCAGCATACCAAAACGCCCTTTCGCGCCCTGTTCAAAACCCGACAGCTTCAATTGCGCAAGATAGCGAACACCGGCCACATTACCGACCTTTTTTAGCAATGACTGTTTGAAAATACCCGTATCGCTGTAATCGATATACATCTGCTTATACTCATCGGCCAGGCCCGCACGATTAATAGCACTGAGTGTTTCAGGCAGGCCGACCACATGAATCAGAGGTAAATCTTCCTCTAGCACCCGCGCAAAAATAAAGGCCAGGCTCTGTATATCCTGCTCTCGACCCGTCACCGTCGAGGGCGTAATAAAACCCAGGCCATGGCTTTTGAGATCATTCTCGGCCAAAGCAATATTCTCAAAGTTCACCGACGCGTGAATCTGGTTTCTGGCACAGCCTGTCGTTAAAACAAGCAGTAAAGCCAATACGCTTATTACCCACCAGGACTGAGCACTGGACCTCAATTTTTTGTGCAGCAAAATATCCTCCTTTTTTTTAATGTCCTTCTCTCTTATATGTAGTCGCGATTAAACAGACTTGCCCGAAATAATCGGTGATGCAACAACTGTCACTTATCTGTTACCTTCTATCAGATAATAATACTCAGCCCTTGCAGCACCGTCCAACACGGGATGGTGCGGTAGAGGCCAACAATAATAATGATTCAGGGAGAAACAGGCATGAGCACACATAAAGAACATATGTTAAGTGGTATTCGTATTCTCGACCTCACCCGTGCACTGGCCGGACCCAGTTGTACCCGCATGTTTGCCGAGCTAGGCGCGGAGGTCATTAAAATCGAACCCGCCGCCAACGGTGATATGGTAAGGGGGATATCCAAACTTCGCGGCGAACGCAGCCTTTACATCATTCAGCAGAGCCTCAATAAAAAAAGTTTCTGCGTTAATTTACGCGACCCCGAGGGGCTGGCACTGGTCAAAGAACTAGTGCCCCATTGCGACGCGGTGGTCGAAAACTTCAAACCCGGCATTATGGCCGAGATGGGCCTGGGCTATGAGGATCTGTGCGAACTGAAGTCCGACATTATTCTTTGCTCCATCTCCGCCCTCGGCCAAACCGGCCCCCTCTCTCACAAGCCCGGCTACGATTACATTGCCCAGGCCTATGCGGGCATTACCTCAATGATTGGAGAGGCCGATGAGGCGCCGCATATCCCCCTTGCCGGCATCGGCGATGTCAGCACCGGGGTGCACGGGGCGTTTGCCATCGCCGCCGCCCTGCTCGATCGCGCTCGCACCGGCAAGGGACAACACCTCGACATCGCCATTCTCGACTGCTACTACCACTGCCACGAAATTAACGTACACCAGGCCAGCGGTAGTGAGGGGGCTATCAAACCCAAGCGCGCCGGCCGCCACCTCAGCTACCTCTGCCCAGCGGGTATCTTTACCGGCAGCGGCGGTAATATCGTCTTAATGGGTTTTATGCATCACTGGCCCGACCTTTGTGCCGCCATGGGCCGGCCCGGGTTGGTTGACGACCCCCACTTTGCCACCGACGCTGCCCGCCTTGAGCGCCGCGATGAAGTGGTCAAACTCATTGAGGAATGGCTTGCCACCTTTGCCGATGTGCACAGCGCCGTCACCACCCTCGAAAATCACGGCATACCCTGTGCCCCCATACTCAGCGTCGAAGAAACCTTGAGCTACCCCCACCTGGTCGAACGGGGCACCGTGCGCACCGTCAGCGACCGTCTCGCCGGCGAATTTCAAATACCTGGCATGCCGATAAAAAGCAGCGCCTACCCCGAGGAACCCGATTACCGCGCTCCCACACTGGGCGAACACAATCGAGAAATTTTGCGAGACTTTCTCAAGCGTAGTGATGTAGAAATTGATGCGCTGGTGAAGGCAGGAGTGTTGGCGAGTGGAGAGTATTAGCTAGCCAACATTAAACTACTCAACATAACCCTCGGGATTCTGACACTGCCAGTGCCAGCTATCGTTCATCATCTGCGGCAGGCTCTGTTCCGCCTGCCAGCCGATTTCCCGCTGCGCTTTACCGGGCTCAGCCCAGCAGGCGGGAATATCACCGGGGCGACGGGCCGCTATTTTATAGGGCACCTTTGCATCCGTTGCCGCCTCGAAGGCTTTGATCATTTCCAGCACGGAGTAGCCCTGCCCGGTGCCGAGATTCCAGGTGTGGCAACCGGCAGCGTTATTTTCATCCAACAAAAACTGTAGGGCCTTTACGTGGCCGGCGACAAGGTCAACGACGTGAATATAGTCGCGCACCCCGGTGCCATCGGGGGTCGGGTAGTCATCACCATAAACAGTCAGCTCCTCTTGCTTACCCAGCGCTACCTGCAACATATAGGGCAGTAAATTATTGGGGATGCCATTGGGCGCTTCGCCGATCATGCCGCTGGGGTGAGCGCCAACCGGATTAAAATAGCGCAGCAAACCTACCCGCCAGAAGGCCTTATCACTGAGACGATCCGCCTCAGCCAAATCGCGAAACACATCTTCCACCATTTTCTTCGATGCGCCGTAGGGGTTGGTGGTTTGCAGTGGGAAGGATTCGTCGATGGGCACCGCATGGGGTTCGCCATAAACCGTCGCCGAAGAGCTGAAAATAATGCGCCCCACGTCGTAGCGCTGCATCGCTTCGCAAAGGATCAGGGTGCCGGCAACATTGTTTTGATAATACCGCAGTGGATTAGTGCAGGATTCACCCACCGCTTTTAAACCGGCGAAGTGCATCACCGCATCGATTGAGTACTGGGTGAATAGCGTATCGAGGGTGTCGACATCGCAGATATCGCCTTCGATAAAATCAAAATCTTTACCGGTAATGGTTTTCACGCGAACCATCGACAGGGGCGAGCTATTGACCAAATTATCGACCACCACAATCTCGTAGCCCCCATCGAGCAGGGCAACACAGGCGTGGCTACCGATATAACCCGCGCCGCCGGTGACTAATACTGTTTTGTTTCCGTTCATTAGTACGCTCTTCCTGTAACTGAGTAGCACTGCACGTGAGGTCAGTGCTTTGGCCCGCTGATAATAAAATCGTCAACGCTAAATTATATTACAATCCCCCTCGCTCCGAGCGCAGATAACGCTTGAAAAGCCAATACAACTCACAAGCATTCACAAGAAAAGGGATAACACTGGGAATGACGGCAAAAACTCTCCTAATTACCGGCGGCGCGGGCTTTATCGGCTCCGCCCTGATCCGCTACCTGATCACCGAAACACCCTGCCGTGTGGTTAATGTCGACAAGCTTACCTACGCCGGAAATCTCGAATCCCTCGCCAGTGTCGCCAACCACGAGCGCTATCATTTTGAGCGAGAAGATATCTGCGATGCCGCCGCGATGACACGCCTCATCGCCCATTATCAGCCCGATGCCATTATGCACCTGGCCGCAGAGAGTCACGTCGACCGCTCCATTAGTGGCCCCGCTGCGTTTATCGAAACCAACATTAACGGTACCTTCACCCTGCTCGAAGCGGCTCGACAGTACTGGGAAGGCCTTAAAGGCGAGCGCAAAACGGCCTTTCGCTTCCACCATATTTCCACCGATGAGGTTTACGGCGACCTAGAACCCGGCCAGCTATTTACCGAAGACACCGCCTACGCGCCCAGTTCGCCCTATTCCGCCAGTAAAGCAGCGTCTGACCACTTGGTGCGCGCCTGGCAGCGCACCTATGACTTTCCGGTGCTCATCACTAATTGCTCCAATAATTACGGCCCCAACCACTTTCCAGCCTTTGCCCATTTACGGTGACGGTCAGCAAATTCGCGACTGGCTCTATGTGGAAGACCACGTTCGCGCTCTGTATTGCGTATTGACCACGGGGCAGATTGGCGAGACCTACAATATCGGCGGCCATAACGAGAAGACCAATCTCGAGGTGGTCACCACCCTTTGCCAGATACTCGAACAACTGGCACCCGATAAACCCACAGGGGTCGCGAACTATATTGACCTGATCACCTATGTCAGCGACCGCCCCGGTCACGACCTCCGCTATGCCATCGACGCCAGTAAAATACAGCGCGAACTGGGCTGGCAGCCGCAGGAAACCTTCGACAGTGGTTTATTAAAAACAGTCGAGTGGTACATCAGTAATACCGCCTGGCTTGAAAATGTTAGCAGCGGCGCCTATCAGCAGTGGATGGAAGAACACTATGACGACTAATATTCTCCTACTCGGTGCCGACGGCCAGGTGGGCTGGGAGTTACGCCGCGCACTCCTCAGTGCCGGTAAGGTCACCGCCATCACCCGGCAAGATTGCTCACTCACCGACAAGGAGGCTGTTAGCGCTCTGATTGCCAGCCACCAGCCCGACATTATCGTCAATGCCGCCGCCTACACCGCCGTTGATCTGGCCGAGAGCGAAAGCAAACAGGCCTATGCCCTCAATCGAGACCTGCCTGCCCTGCTCGGCGAGCTGGCCCGGCAGCGGGATATTCTCGTGGTCGATTATTCCACCGACTACGTTTTTGATGGCAATGAAAGCGAGCCCTATTTCGAACACGACATCACCGCACCGGCCAATATTTACGGCGCCAGTAAACTGGCGGGTCTGCAGGCTTTACAAGCGAGTGGCTGTCGCCATTTGGTATTTCGCGTGAGCTGGGTGTACTCGGCGCGGCGGGGCAACTTTATTAAAACCATTCTTCGCTTGGCCGCTGAGCGCGATACATTAAGCATCGTCAGCGATCAGATCGGCAGCCCGACACCGGCCAGTTTGATTGCCGATGTCACCGCCAACTGCTTGCTACTACTCGCCGCAGGCCTCGGGCAGGAAGGGGTTTATCATTTAGCACCCGCCGGGCAAACCAGCTGGCACGGTTTGGCAGAGGAGATTGTCCGCCACGCACAAACGTTGGGTATGCCGCTCAAAATCAAACCTGCAGACATCAAACCAACGCCGACTTCAGGCTACCCTACCCCGGCCCAGCGACCCGCAAATTCCGTAATGAATACCGACAAACTGACGCGCACTTTCCAGTTACACTTGCCCGACTGGCGGGAACCTCTGAAACACCTGCTGCAGGAAATCAACACCAACGCTTAACTGGGTTGGTGATAAAGAAAACAAGGAACGAACAGAACATGAGTCAACGCAAAGGTATTATTCTCGCCGGAGGTTCAGGCACACGCCTCTACCCCATCACCCAGGTTATCTCCAAACAGCTATTACCCATCTACGACAAGCCGATGATTTACTATCCCCTGTCGACGCTGATGCTGGCGGGCATCAAAGATATTCTGCTGATCTCCACCCCACAGGACACGCCCCGCTTTGAGCAACTGCTCGGCGATGGCAGCCAGTGGGGTTTAAATATTCAGTACGCCGTTCAGCCCTCACCCGACGGGCTCGCCCAGGCCTTTATTATTGGCAAAGAATTTCTCGGCAATAGCCCCTCGGCGTTAATCTTGGGTGACAATCTGTACTACGGTCACAACCTCAGCCAACTGCTACAGCGCGCCAATGCCGTGGAAAATGGCAGTACGGTGTTTGCCTACCCGGTACATGACCCCGAACGCTACGGCGTGGTGGCGTTTGACGCCAGCGGTAAAGCGGTGAGTATTGAAGAAAAGCCCGCCGAGCCAAAGTCGCGCTACGCGGTCACCGGCCTGTATTTTTACGACAATCAAGTCGTCGATATCGCCGAACAGATCAAACCCAGTCCCCGAGGCGAGCTGGAAATTACCGACGTTAACCAGGTCTATCTCGACAGACAGCAGCTGAATGTTGAAAACCTGGGTCGTGGCGCCGCCTGGCTCGACACCGGCACCCACGAGTCTCTGCTGGAAGCATCGACCTTTATTAAAACCATCGAAACCCGACAGGGTTTGAAAATTGCCTGCCTCGAAGAAATTGCCTATCGCATGGGCTATATCGATGCCGCGCAAGTGGAAAAGCTCGCCGAACCCCTGAAGAAAAATGGCTACGGTCAGTACCTGCTGCAAATTCTAAAAGAAGATATTTTTTAACGAACTGTTAAAAACGCAAATAATTACTGCCAATAAGGTCTCCGATGGACGTTGAACAAACAGAAATACCCGAAGTGCTACTAATCAAACCCACTGTTTACGGTGATGAACGGGGCTATTTTAAAGAAACCTTCCATCAGCAACGCTACGCCGACCTGGGTATTGAGGGTAACTTTGTACAGGACAATGTGTCCTTCTCCAGCCGGGGTGTACTACGTGGTCTGCACTACCAATGGCCCAACCCCCAGGGCAAATTACTCTATGTACTGCAGGGTGAGATCTTCGATGTCGCGGTGGATATACGCGCCGACTCCCCCACCTTTGGCCGCTGGGTGGGGTGCTTTTTATCCTCCGACAACCACCACCAGTTGTGGATACCCGAGGGTTTTGCCCACGGCTTTCTGGTCACCAGTGAAACGGCATTAATCACCTATAAATGCACCGATCTCTACCACCCTGCCGACGAAGGTTGTGTGCAATGGGACGACCCGCTGGATAAAATCGACGGTGCACCCGCCCTCTCGGGTAAAGATCAACAGGGCAGGTCGCTCGCCGACTCTGCCCTTAGATTCCGCCCTTAAAGCCTGATGCCAACAAACACTCACCCGGTAACTATTTAAGCCCGCAACCACTACCAAAGGCTCTGTCGCTCAACATGCTAAACACTCGCAGTCCCAATAGCCTCCGGCGCCCCACGCTCACTCGTGGTCTCGCGGGCTGGTATCTACCCAATGCCGTACCGCGCAATGCCTATATTGAGCTCGACGCCATGCTGGCCGGCTTAAATACCTCGCTGAATACCGACACCCATGCCGGCAATGTCTATTCCTGTGCGGCAACGGACAGACTGTACTCCCTCAGTGACACCAGTGAAGACCGGGGTATGGTCGCTATTATTGGCCACCCCCAGTGGAAAAATGCACGCCTTGCCACCCTCGCTGCAGAATCAAGCCATAGCGCCGCACTCGCTGCGGCCTATCGCCAAGACAGCAACAACTTTCTCGAACAACTCGGCGGCAACTTCGCCTTTGTGATTATTGATTGTGCCAATAGCACGGTGCTTGCAGGGGTGGATCGCCTCGGCCATTTTCCGCTGTATTACTCCCAACCACAAAAAACTCAGCCAAGCAGCGCCCAAACAAGAAATGCCCAGCCCAATAACACGCGGGATAGCGGTCTGGTCTTTGGTTCATCGGCCAGTACAGTACTGGCCCACAGTAATATCGAACGCAAAATTCAGCCCCAGGGCATTTACGATTTTATTTATTTTCACATGGTGCCCAGCCCAGTATCCATCTACCAAGATCTGGCCAAACTACCCGCCGCCCATTACCTGAAATACAGCAAGGGCAAAATAGAGATACTCAACTACTGGCAGCCGCGCTTTTCAGAAACATCAGACAAGAGCTTTCGCGCCATGGCCAAAGAGCTGCGGCCCCAACTCAAGTCCGCCGTCGACCGCGCCGTCACCGACTACAGCACCACCGGCGCCTTCCTCAGTGGCGGCCTCGACAGCTCGAGCGTCACCGGCATGCTCTCTGAATTGAGTGAACATCAGGCCCGCGCCTACTCCATCGGCTTTGCCGCCGAAGGCTATGACGAAATGGCCTTTGCCCGTATTAGCGCGAAAAAATTTGGCGTTAAACTCAACGAGTACTACGTCACCCCCGACGA
>MAAC01009861.1_pt1 | contig 19241 bp, 21 predicted proteins | sample 1115981 | NCBI WGS metagenome assembly MAAC01 (sample SAMN04961126, study PRJNA320927) | seawater metagenome | isolation source: sample BD02T64 sea water enriched with oil for 64 days | place: USA:Gulf of Mexico | collected 2013-07-27
TCTCGTCGAAAATCCTCAGTATAGTGATTATATTTGTTCTTCTTCTTTTTCATTATCAGACCCTCATTAGGTAGTAGTGAGGTGTCTACTTTTCATGGGTAACTTGGACACATAACGCCTTGCTCACCGGCGGAGCGGGCTGATGTGATTTTTGCGGCCCTTTGAAAAAAGCGCGGCAGTTTGCGTAGTCCGGTGCAACAACTTGTTATATGTTTTAACTGTTTGCTCGAATAAAACGTGCAAGCTGGAAAATGTATAAACGCTGCATATTTATTAGCCATGCACAGATAATTGAGATGCTTAAACTTGTAACCACAGCTGAAAACTTTTGTTCGCTTACTTCTAAAAATAAGGACTTGAAAAGGTAGCTACTGAATAACAATAAATAGCCGCATAGGGCGACAACTAGCAATGACTGTAGAGGAATAATTGCTTTGTATATTCTTAATCGTGTGGTGAGACTACATAGTAGAATTAAATCACTTTCTTCTAAGTCTCCCCTGGCATCAAGTTTGGCTTCTTTGAGCAATCTTGATATTGGTGTGACCTTGGAAAAAATAAGCCAAAGTAGCCAGATACCAATTAGGCCCAGCACGATTGGCCCGTTATCCGAGAAGAAACTACCAACAATTGGGAGATCTTTCAGAAAGATATAGATTTCATGTGCTTGTTCTAGAGGCTCCACATTTCTACCTTGTACATATAACGCCTCAAACACCGGCGGGGTGAAGTTGGCGGCTTTTGTGCGTGTTTTGCGCAAAAGGTGGCAGCTTTGCCACGTCCGCGTGCTTTGACTTGTTATGATGCTTATACCATAATTAGGTATATATTGGTATTATGGAGATGAATAATGGCTAAAAACACGAGTATTACGTTGGGCGAACACTTTGATGGCTTTATTGCTCACCAAATTGAATGTGGCCGCTATGCCTCTGCAAGCGAGGTAGTGCGTGCAGGCTTGAGAGTGCTTGAGGACAAGGAGAGTAAGCTTGATGTACTGCGCCAAATGCTGACTGACGGCGAAGAAAGCGGCATAGCTGACTATAGCTACGATAGCCTTATGGCTGAACTGGATGCTGAAAGTAATATATGAGCACATTTTCTTTAACACAGCGTGCTAAAGCTGACTTGAAATCTATAGCTAAGTTTACTGAAAACCGCTGGGGGCGAGAACAACGTTGCATTTACATTAAGCAATTTGATGATACGTTTCATGTGCTTTCTGACACCCCAGAAATAGGCAATAATTGCGATTACATAAAAGAAAATTACCAAAAATTTCCTCAAGGTAGTCATATAATCTTTTACCGTTTAACTTCCCAAAAAAATATTCAAATTATTCGTATTCTTCACAAAAATATGGACGTACTCTCAAGGTTTGGCGACTCATAACGCCGCAATAAAAGGCGAGCGTTAGCGAGTCCAGCCCACGCTTTTTGTGGGCGATTTTTAATTGCCTTGTTATGTGCTGCCTCAAGAGTCACGGGAAGATTTACCTTTAATAGCGTCAGCTAGTTTTATGATAGTAAATATTAATAAAGTTAAGTTAGTAGCGAAGCCTAAAGAAACCGAAAAAACCACCAATACATCACGGCCATAATGACCAAGCCACTCTCCAATTTCACCCAAGTTACTCGTTACTGGCAAAGACCAAGGCATTGAACCTGCTAGAAGTGCGAAGCCGGGTATGTTCCATGCTGTATGCCACTCTATCGACAATGCTCGAAACACATACCAAAGAGCGTAGTAACCTATGGCTATCAGTACGCCTATTGAGAACACCTTTCTTACTTGGATTTAATACTCCATTTACACATAACGTTTTGCTAAGCGGCAGACGAAGTGATGGTTTTTTTGTGCGACAATGAGCGAAGCGAATGCACAAAAAAACCAGCGCTTTGGCTGTCCAGTGGAGGCGCGGCTTTTTGCGCCGGAACGATGTTTGAGCAACTTGTTAGCTTGCCTTTTGTTTACGATCAAACTCAGCAACCTCTGTGTTAAAACGAATCTGTTCATTTATTTGCATTGAAAGAAGATCGAACTCTAAGATAGTCTTAAGAAGCTTTTGCTCTACCAAATATATTTCTGATACCGTAGTTTTTGGATTATTCAGAACATTGGGCAAGTGTTCACTAAAAATATTGATGGCATTAATCGCCTCTTCATGTGAATCAATGTCATCAGTCATTTCAATTAAATGTTTGAGTTTTTGTGATGAACGCCTTAATTCAAAAGCTTTATTCATGATCTCACCAACTTTGTCTAATCTCTTCAGGTCTTGATTACGATTAAATTGAAAAAGTGTAAATATAAAACTTGCTACAGAAACTGTAATAGCTATTAATGAGATTACTATAGGGTTCATCTATGCCTCAACGTTGTCTTGCGAGCTAACATTTGTATATCGCGCATGCGCGCTTTGTCGAATTCAATATCCGCCGCTTGCCCGCAAGCCTTTGATTTAAAGTACTATTTATAAGCATACATAACTCCCTGCCGCGCTAAACGCGCATGCGCCATATTCCTTTTCCCTTTGCGCCGTATCCTCCCCTCGTAAAACCATAAGCCATTGATTATTATATTCTTTCCAAAAACAGCGGGATGATATCGCGCAAGCCTAGGAATGATAACACGCAAAATTGCTGGCACAACACCAATACACTGTCTATAAACACAGCTAGCACGTTAATATCAGGCAGGCCTATTTCTTTGCTTTATCAAATACGCCATTCCATAAACAGGGGTGTCGCTGAGGTAAAGTATTTAATGTGCTTCGTCGGAAAAGCGGGATGCTAAACACCCCTCCTGTCACGGAGGGGCTACTGACTCAAGCCCGCCCTATCGCCCTGGCAACTTCTCGCTGGAAGTGAATCAGCGCCGGTTCGTTGCGGCCAAAGGTACAGTGGGTGTTGGCACCACTGCTGAGGCCGGCTTGTATGCCCTCGACACCGGGAATATCTTCCTCCAGTACCGTGCGCACCGCCAGGTCCATATTGCGTTCCCAGTGGTCTTTCGCCGACTGCGTTTCGGCGGGCTCGGGGATGTAGTAGTCCATCTGCACAATGCATTCATCGGGCTTGCCGGGAAGTGGATAAGAGCGCCACAGCTCGACATGGTCGCGCTGCATCACCAGGCCGGCGTTGGGGAAGAGTAAATACACCAGGGCCGAGTCTGGCACGATGTCCCAGCTCTCTCGGGGCAGGTCCCGTTGCTTTTGTATGGACTTGCGAATCACTGCTTCACGTAAATTCTGCCCATAGGTGTCGAGCAGACAGAGGTTGTGATACATCAAGGGGCCAACCGTGGTCGGGTGTAAGGGTGCGAAGTGATAGGGCTCGAGAAAGGTATCGAGCATCATCTTCCAGTTCATTTTGCAGTGCATGCGGCGCTGGGTGTAGGGGTGGTAGTCGCCAAACTCGAAGGCTTTTAAGTCATCGACAAGACCACTATCCAGGCCGCCCAGTTGGGCGTCGATATCAAAATCCTTGCCCGGTGTCGGACAGAGCCAAATCATGCCGTATTTTTCTACCACCGGGAGTTTCACCAGGCCGTGCTCGGCCTTATCAACACCGGGGAAACTCACCTGGTCGGGAATCGCGCGGAGATTGCCGCTAAAGTCATAGGTCCAGGCATGGTAGGGGCAGGTGAAACCCGCCTGGGCGCGCCCACAGCCGCTGGCTAGCTTGGCGCCGCGGTGGCGACAGGTGTTGAAGAAGGCATTGATGCCGCCGTCTCTGTCGCGCACCACCAGCAGCGGCGCGCCAATGTCATCGTTGGTAATAAAGTCGCCGGCATTGGGCAGGTCACAGGAAAATGCCACTAGCAGGGGGTAGTCCTTAAACAGGATGGCTTCTTCCTGAGCCAGCCAATCCTTGCAGGTATAAGCGTCAACCGGACTTAAATAAACATCGTCGACCCGGGTCGTGTCTTTATTATCGAGCAGCGTAAAGGCCCGCTCAATCATCTCGATACGTGTCGCTTTCTTCATCGGACTTTTCTCATTCAGCTTACCCCTTTAGATTATCGTTATAGGGCCATTGCAAACAAATGAACAATGGCTTGGCGATTATCTAAGTCGGTCTTAAGAAAAGCAATTGATGGCGATCAACTTGTTTCAATAAAGTGGCGATGAGGCTGAAGAGTCGCGGGGTCGAAAAGAATTCAATTTCAGGATAGCGCTCAATGGCCAGGCTCAGGTTAACCCGCGTCGGTGCGAGATAGGTGAGATGCCCGCCCCCATCAATCGCCAAGTTATCGGCGGCCTTGCGCTTAAAGGCATCCAGAGCTTTTTCATCATCACTATCGACCCAGCGAGCCGTGAAAACATTGACCGGCTCGTAAATGGCCTCCACGCCGTATTCATCTTTAAGGCGGTAGGCAACCACTTCATATTGCAGTTGGCCCACTGCGCCGACGACAATATTATTGTTCAGCTTCGGGTAGAAAACCTGGGTCGACCCTTCTTCAGAAAGTTGCTTCAAACCCTTGTGTAACTGCTTCATTCTTAAGGGGTCTTTTAGTCTTATTGAGCGGAATAGTTCCGGTGCGAAGTGAGGGATGCCGGTAAATTTCAAGACCTCCCCCTCGGTAAAAGTATCGCCAATTTGTATGGTGCCATGGTTGTGCAGGCCTATAATATCGCCGGCAATGGCCTCGGAAACACTGCTGCGCTCGCCCGCCAGGAAGCTCACGGCGTCGGCAATTTTGACATCTTTGTTAATACGCACGTGGCGCATCTTCATGCCCTGGCGGTACTTGCCCGAGCAGATGCGCATAAAGGCAATGCGATCGCGATGCCGAGGATCCATATTCGCCTGAATCTTGAAAATAAAACCTGTCAAAGGCTCCTCAACCGGTTCAACGTGGCGATCAATCGTATCGCGGCCGATGGGTGCAGGCGCCCATTGCACGAAGTGATTGAGCATCTCGCGCACCCCAAAGTTACCCAGCGCCGTGCCGAAAAACACCGGGGTCATACTGCCATCGAGATAGGACTCGAGGTCAAAGACATTGGCCGCGCCGCGCACCAGCTCGATTTCATCACGGATATTGTCGTACTCAAAACCGAGCAGCTCTCGGGCCGCATCGGAGTCGAGACCATCGATCTGTACATCGTCGGGTATCTGGCTGCCCTGCCCCTGCTGATAAACATGAATCTTATCCTGGTAGAGGTCATACATGCCCTTAAAGGCCTTGCCCATGCCCAGCGGCCAATTGATGGGCGCGGCATTAATTTTCAGTACGGTTTCGACTTCATCAAGCACGTCGATGGGCTCGCGCACTTCGCGATCCATTTTGTTGATAAAAGTCAGAATGGGCGTGTCGCGCAGGCGACAGACATCCATTAATTTAATGGTGCGATCTTCCACACCCTTGGCGCCGTCAATCATCATCAGCACCGAATCGACTGCCGTTAAAGTACGGTAGGTATCTTCGGAGAAATCACCGTGGCCCGGGGTATCGAGCAAGTTCACTGTGCAATCGTTATAGGGAAACTGCATCACTGAAGAAGTGACCGAGATGCCCCTCTCCTTCTCCATCGCCATCCAGTCAGAGGTGGCGTGGCGATCACTCTTTTTGCCCTTCACCGTACCGGCGACCTGAATGGCGTTGCCAAATAGCAGCATCTTTTCCGTCATCGTGGTCTTACCCGCATCGGGGTGAGAGATGATGGCGAAGGTTCTGCGCTTGTTGACTTCATTGATAAAATTGGCATCGGCCATGGCGATTTTCCCACTTGAATAGAGGCTGCAATGAATCCTTGTCTGCGACGGCCCTGTTAAGGCAAAGCTTAGGTAAAGCGAGGATTCAGATACTGCAAAATGGCGGCGATTATACAGCTCGCGTATAAGCACGAACAGCACCTAAATGAAGGCCATCAATAAGCCGCCTCGCCCAGCATCAGCGGCTGCCAGGTAGAGTTTAGAAGGCCTGGCAAAACAAATTCGTGGCGAGCCCAGAGCTGGGGTAAAATCGCCCACCGTTTTACGCCGTGTCAGCCCTCATATGCAAATATATCTCGCCCCCATGGAGGGCGTCATCGACCACCATATGCGATATCTGCTCGATCAACTGGGTGGTATCGATGTCTGTGTCACCGAGTTTATTCGCGTCAGTAAAACCGTCTTGCCCAAGCATGTGTATTTATCGGCCTGCCCAGAGCTGACACCACTGGCTGAACGTACCAAAACGGCGGGTTCTGAATACGGAGCGAGCACCACCACACGAGTCCAGTTGCTGGGTAGCGATCCAGAGTTAATCGCCCGCAATGCGCAACAGGCCGCTGACCTAGGTGCTACGGCCATCGATTTGAATTTTGGCTGTCCGGCGAAAACCGTCAACCGTAGTTACGGCGGCGCCCGTTTACTGGATGAAACCACCCTCCTCCACGACATCGTAAAGGCTACCCGCGAGCAGATGCCGGCGAGCATACTGGTCACCGCCAAAATCCGCCTCGGTTATGAAGACCGCAGTAGTTATTTGCGCAATGCGATCGCGATCGCCGAGGCCGGTGCCGATGAGCTGATCGTCCACGCTCGCTCGAAGGCCGATGGTTATCAGCCCCCAGCCTACTGGGGCTATATCAATGAAATACAGCAGCAGCTCGATATTCCGGTGATTGCCAATGGTGAGATTTGGACGGTAGAGGACTATATCGCCTGTCGAGAACAATCGGGCTGCGACAGCGTCATGCTCGGGCGCGGGCTATTGTCCCGTCCTGATTTAGGCCTTGCCATCAAGGCCCATCAACGTGGTGAAGACTATCAATACATGAGCTGGCCGCAAATCGCGGCCTTAGCCCTGACTTTATTGCGTCTGACACAGGCTTATTACCCGCCCAAACACATGGGCAACCGTATTAAACAATGGCTTTTTTATTTAATGCGCAGCTATCCTCAGGCGGGCACCCTGTTTGAACACATCAAGCGCTCCCGAGATTTTGACTTTATTGAGCACGCTTTAATTAAACAAACTGCGACCCAGTAGTCAGTTGCCTGAACCCGGCAAAAACCCTGTTCCATTAATTGAAGGGACTGGTATACAATCAGTTAGATAAGTATAAAAAACGGCAACGATGTTGCATTGGCCTCAAGAAAAACAATCGCTTGTAACAACAATAGCTCGTTAAAACCAGGACTTGATATCGACACGAAAGCTAAGACTAAAATGGATTGTTTTAGATAAGGGTCTTAACGACAGACACAGCGTTGCAGATAGAAACAACTGAGGTCGGTAGCGATTTTCGATAGCGTAAATGTGCAACATGATTGCTGCGAATTTGCCGGCTATCAATATGCCGCTAATAGTTACCCACAGGGATGATAATAAATGTGGCCCTTGATAATATCGCGTTCTCTTCCATCGCCATCTGACGACGATGACCTAATTGCTAATTTTCGATTAAATTTTGAGATGTATTTCGGCTTAGCGACCTTTCTTTTGTTATTTCCCTATGTGATCAACCACCTTCTGCAAGGTCGATTTATGATGTCGGCCCTGACCTTTGCTATTGTTCTACTGTCTTCGGGTAATACCTTATCGATTTATTATCGTCGAGTGCAGGTATTCCCCTTTGCCTATTTTTTCACACTTATTTTAACGACGCTGGCTGCCGGCCTGGTACTACAGGGTGAAACCATTATTTATTGGTACTATCCCTTTGCCTTTATTATTTTATCCATCGCCGAACACCGGCAGGCCAGGGTCATGTTGGGCCTCAGTATTTTCGTTTTCGTGCCGGCCGTTTTTTATAGCGTTGATACTGGCATCGCCGCCCGCTTTACAGTGACCTATTTAATGGTCTGTCTGTTGGGCGATACGGTGGTTCATCTACTTGACAAAGCTCAGGCCCAACAGGCCCAGCTGACCTTGACCGACCCCTTAACGGGGGCCTTAAACCGCCGCTCATTTTTGACGACGCTGGGTGACGCCGCCGAAAGTTGCCGTCGTGGCATAGGCACCGCCAGCCTGGTTGCTATCGATATCGACCACTTCAAGAAAATCAATGACAGTCTGGGCCACAAAGCCGGAGATGATGCCCTGAAGGCCATCGTCGAGGCCCTGCTACTGCGCAAGCGTAAGCTCGACAAGGTATTTAGAACCGGTGGTGAAGAGTTCGTTATTCTCGCCCACAACATTGAGCCGGGGGAGTCCATCGCCTTCGCCGATAGCCTGCGTGTCGCTGTCGAAGAGGCTGATATTCTCGCTAAGAAAGTCGTCACCATTAGCATCGGTGTCGCCGACTACGACAGCGAGCAAAGCATTGATGAGTGGATTCGCCAGGCGGATGCCAATCTTTACGAGGCGAAACGTCGGGGTCGCAACCGCGTTTGGCCACCCTACTTTAGCCGAGAGTCCATTCATGCGGTAGAAAAAGCACAGGCTGACTAGAGCATTTTCCGTTCGATGGGGCGCTTATCAAAAATTTATTTTTAACGGTTATGCTGGGTGTTAACGCGGGCCATTGAAAGAGAGCGCCATGCACCAGAAAATACCCTCAGACTGGAAAATTCAGCGCTCCACGCCCTTCTTCACCCAGGCTAGCGTTCCCCAGGCTTTATTAAAGCATCACAATACCGCCGAGGGCGTGTTCGGCCAGCTCTGCGTGATGGCGGGCACAGTGACTTATTACGGTTTTCCCGATAAACAAACGATGGAGGCAGAACGTATTATCACCATCAAAGCCGGTGAATTTACCACCATTCCACCCCAGTATTGGCACCGGGTGGAGCTCAGCGAGGACGCTCAATTTAATGTCAATTTCTGGTCTAACAAAGATAAAATTACTCAGCCCTTAATTAATACGCAATAATCTATTCTTTAACAGTGTCGGTAATAATGGGGCTGGTAACCATAGCGCTAGTAACAAAAGCGCCGGCAACTCAAACACTTATTCGCTAGAAAAAAATAAGTTCCGATAATAAGTCACCGCCTGTCCCTGGCTATTGTCGGTATCTGTCATTATCGCGACGCCATCGATATAACGCAGCTCTTCGCCAAATTGCTGGCGCAGGTCAGTCCGTATATTTCTTTTTTCTGAACGCCACTGCCCGAGATAAGTACTACCCGTTTCCAGCGCCATCATTCGCGCATTGTCGGTATAGGCATTTGGCCAGGTTGCCCCTTCTGGCTGATTGCTTGACCAAACGTAATTCAGCGCTCGGGTTTTCCAAAAGAAAACCCCACCATCAATAATCACGTAAACCCGGGCCGAGTAGTCGTCGCCCTCTTTTTGTTGTTCATTGATCTTACCCAGGTGATTGTTGACCCACCAGCTCCAGTTTAAATAGGGCGTTTTGTCGAGATCGATGCGCACCTTTTTATACAGGGCCGAGGCCGAGTTGTTGCTTTGTGCCAATAACACCTTATCGCCATTGCGCTCGACAATGCTGTATTGGGTTTTCCCATAAAAGCTTTTTTCAGACCAGCCAACAAGCCCTTCTGTGGCAAATTGACTCAGAGCAATAGTCTCTGCCTGTAATTGCAAGGCCAGTAATAGCAACGCGGGCAGAGCGATACACGCCCTGATGACGTTCAGCATTGCAGCTACCCCTTTAAGCCCTTCTTTCTAACGCGCTATGCCACCGTGGCTACATAGACGGAATTGCTCGACGCCTCCCCCGTATAGGGGTTGGGAAAGCTGATGGTGTGTGCTTCGCAATTAATAAAGACGCGACGCAATAAGTCGCTAAAAGTCTTATCGGGTAATTCATTGGACCACAGGGCAAAGATGCCCCCGGCACAAATCTTGGCGGCGACACGGCGCAGCGACTCTTCGGTGTAAAAGCTCTGGTTGGCATCATTGAGCCAGTGACTGGGGGAGTGGTCGATATCAAGCAAGACGGCGTGTACGGGCTGTTGTGGCTGACCTTGGTCAAAGCCGCTGTCACTGGCCGTGGCCAGCTTGAAAAAATCACCCTCCACCAACTCACTGCGCGGATCTGTGGCCAGAATATCGCCCACCGGTAGCAGGCCTCGCTGATGCCAGCTAATCACCGGCGGCATAATGTCGATCACCCGCATTCGTTTAACGGCAGGGTCTTTCAGGGCTTCAACGGCGGTGTAACCCAGGCCCAGGCCACCGACAATAATATCCAGCTCACGCGCGTGGCCGTTACGCTTCAGTGCGGCCAACCCCAGGGTGGAAAGTTGCTCTTCGGCCTCGACAAAAAGGCTGGACATTAAAAACTCATCGCCCAGCTTGACCTCGTAGATAATTTCATTATTCAGGCGCGGTTCAGAGCGCCGCCTTAAGCTGATATCACCAATCGGGCTGGGCTGGCAATCGAGTTCTTCAAATATAAATGACATGGCTATACCGCTGATTTTTCAAGCCTATATTAAGTCTTGTTACTTTAGCGCTGTCAAATGTAAGGCACGATTTGTCAGCTATATCCGTCAGTCGATATCAATACGAATGATTATCACTTGCATTGAGTATTTCTGTATAGTGCCCGCTACTAGCCAATAACTTATCAGGGAAGAGTCAATGAAACGGGCCATTAAAGCAGTATTTCTCTGTGTCGCATTTGTATTTACCACCGCCGATGGCGGCCAGCCAAGAAGTGAAGAAAGCCTGGGAGAAAAGCTGTTTAGCGATATCAACCTGTCCATCAACAACAACCAGTCCTGTGAAAGCTGTCACTCGCTGTCGACGATCAAACTGCCGACCGAAGTCAAACCGGGCGTCTTCAAACTGCGCAAACAGGCTGCCTCGGGCTTTGTTGACCCGAGCAATGTACGCAATGGCACTGCCGTTGCCGATGGTTCCATTGACCGGGTGTTTGGCGCTTTAAACCCACCGAGCATTGCCTATGCGGCCTTTAGCCCCGAATTCCACTGGGATGGGGAGCTGTTTATTGGCGGACAATTCTGGAATGGTCGCGCCCCAAACCTGACTGCCCAGGCGAAGGAGCCGTTTTTAAACCCGCTGGAAATGGCGATGCCGGATCAGTGGTCTGTTATTGAGCGTCTCAAAGCCAACAGAAGCTACGTCTATTTCTTCCGTCACCTCTACGGTATTGAGCTGCGAAAGATCAAGGCGGGGGATGCTGAGGTCGAAGAGGCCTTTAATGCCATGGTTCAGGCCATCGCCAGCTTTGAAAGAACGGCGACCTTCAATCGTTTTGATTCAAAGTTTGATTACGAAGCCGCCGGACTCACCGCCTACAATGAGTCCGAACAACGGGGTGCCGATCTGTATGATGGCACCGCGCAATGTGGTCTCTGCCACAGTACAGAGGGCATTGATGGTGATGACTCCCCCGCCCTGCTCACCGATTTTAGCTATGACAATCTTGGTGTGCCGCCGAACCCACAAATACCCGGCAATCCTGCCTTTGATTCCGGCCTCTTGAGTAACCCTAATCTGGAGCTAGTGCGCGGCGAAGCCTCCAGCATCGATGAAATAGAGGGCCGTCAAAAGGTGATGAGTCTGCGCAATATTGCTTTGACGCCACCCTATATGCACAACGGCGTGTTTAGAACCCTGGAAGAAGTGGTGCATTTTTATAATACCCGGGACACCCTGGCACCCTGCGAGCAGCCGGCAGATACGAGTAACCCCGGATTTGGTATCGATTGCTGGCCCCAGGGTGAGTTTCATAACACGCGCAATACCGCCGAACTGGGTAATTTGGGCTTGTCGGTACAGGACGAAGCGGATCTAGTCGCCTATTTAAAAACCTTTACGGACAACTATCCGCTATGGGGCAATCGCTACGGCTTGAAAGACCCGAATGTGCGCAGGCGCAGCCCATCACCTTTTAAGCACTATCCTGTGCCTGAATTGCCATAAAGAACCGTCTTCTTCAGCGGGTCTCCGTCTTGTGGAGCTGAGACCTGCTGAGTAAAAGCCTAGGCTTTTTTAACAAATTCAGATTTTAATTTCATCGGCCCAATACCGTCGATTTTACAATCGATATCGTGGTCACTATCCACCAGGCGGATATTTTTCACCTTGGTGCCGACTTTCACTACCGATGACGAGCCCTTTACTTTCAGGTCTTTAATCACCACGACACTGTCACCGTCACTCAATAAATTGCCATTGCTGTCTTTAATCACCAGGACATCTTCATCACTTTCCTCGGCGGCCAGCTGTGACCACTCGTGAGCGCACTCGGGGCAGACATAATTATCCCGGTCTTCGTAGGTGTATTCGGATTGGCACTGGGGGCAATTCGGGAGTTCACTCATATTGGGCCTTTGTTTAGGGTATTAGGATTGGCGGGGCTGCAAAGCGACGTCCTGCAGCAAAACCTGGTGCTTTCGAAAAGACAATTCTAACAAAGCACGGCCTTATAAAATGCATTTTTTGCCGAATTAGGCTATAGAGTCAGGGCTTAGCCTGCCAGCAAGGACAAGGCCTTAGCCCTCGTTTATTCAGAGGTCTGAAGCGCTAGTAAAGGTGCTAATATTCTCCCTCGCATACTGCGTCAATAACACTAACAACAAGAGGTAAATATGAAACTCATCAATTCTTTTGGCCCCAACCCCCGCATGGTTCGTATGTTCATGGCTGAAAGGGGCATAGAGCTAGCCTCAGAAGAGGTCGATTTATTAGCCGGTGAAAACCGCCAGTCGGCCTATATGGCGCGCAACCCGGGCGCGCAAATGCCTGCCCTCGAGCTGGACGATGGCTCGGTGTTGGCCGAGACCACCACCATGTGCGAATACCTGGATGAGAAATGCCCCGGACAATCGATACTCGGCGAAACCCTGGAAGAACGCGCCAAAAACCGCATGTGGACGCGCCGGGTCGAACTCAATATTACCGAGAATATCTACAACGCCTTTCGCTACGCTGAAGGGCTTGAGCTGTTCAAAGATCGTTTGCACTGCCTGCCAGAAGCGGCCGATGGCCTGAAGGCCAAAGCCCAGGGCCAGCTACAGTGGCTCGACGGTTTGATGGCGGGCAGTGAGTATGTCGGTGGTGATTCATTGAGCATTGCCGATTTGGTGCTCTATTGCTGTCTCGATTTTGCCGAGGGTATTGGCCAGCCACTGAATCCTGAGATGAAGAACCTCAGCGCCTGGTTTGCGCGTATCGATCAACGCCCCAGCGCCCAGGCCAGCCTGCACCCCAGCAGTGCCGCTGTTGGTATGAAAGGTTAAGCTCAGATTGCCTTAAGCAAAAAAAGTCGGGGCAGGTTTGTCGATCAACCTGCCCCGACCTATTTAATTCATTTCCCTTTAGTTTCTAACAGGCATTTCTAGCCTGCATTGTCTAAGACTTAGCCCTTATGGCAATTCCTGCACCACATGCATACCTTCCACCGCCAGAGGTGCCCCGGCGTAGGCAAAAGCCGTCAGCATCAGTTCTTCAAGCTCCGCTTTCGTCACGCCGTGGCGAATGGCGGCGGGCACGTGAATATGCAGTTCTTTGGTTCTGCCGAGGGCGGTCAAAACGGACACCACCAATAGACTGCGATCGCGCCGCGATAGCTCTGAGCGCGCCCACACCTCACCAAAGGCGAAGTCGATGCCGTAGGCACCCAGCGGCCCCAACTTGCCCGCCATTTTGGTAATCACCATTTCTGGATCGGATGCAGGATTACCGGAAAGCTTCGCCATCACGTCGACACCTCGCTGGCGACGCTCGGCATTGGAGAATTTTTCGGCCCCCGGCAACTTGCCATTTTGTGGTCGATGACCCAGCTCGCTAAGAATACGATTGGTTTCAGCCATGGCATCGAGAGCGCGAGGGAAGCCCGCATACGCCGCAACGTGAGTCATGATTTCTCGAATTTCGACAACGCTGAGCCCATGATTGAGGCCACCCGGGACGTAATATTTCAATTGATTGGTTTGGTGCAGGGTTGCAAGCATGGTCAGCACAATAAGATTGCGGTCACGCTTACTCAGCCCGGGACGACTCCAGATATCACCCATAACGAAGTCCAGGGCGAAAGACCCCAGGGCGCCGTTTTCGGCTTCCAGCTTGGCAGCCATTTGACTGGCATCTTGCACGCCCATAAGCGAATTCAGCGTCGCGATACCTCGAGCTCGACGCTCTTTATAATCGCTGTCACCGGCACTGGCAGTGCTGACGGAAAACAGTAATGAAGAAATCATTGTCAGTAGAAATAGCCGAAAAACCTTTTTTTTGCCCATCATTTGAAGCGCCTTTTTATTGTGTTTTATTGAATTTTTTATATCGTGGTACTGACGCTAGCGACTCACTCGCAACTTGGCGGTTTGCCGCGCCAGGGCAACTAAATTGTCGGCGCTATCCCAAATCATGCCGTCTTCATTGACCACACCCTCGGTGATAAAGCTGGTTTTGAACTGACAGCGCAGTGGCCCCGGACAGGGGCGACGATGAATCTGCACCGACATTTCAATCGTTGGTACCCTGCCGTTGGCACCGTAAATGGCGAAGGCTGGCGGTGGCAGGGCATCGCAGAACATCAACACCGCGAAGAGATCAATCTCTGCTCCATCCTTAAAACCTTGCCAACCCTTCCAGGTCGAATCGCCATCGGGACCATTAACCAGGGCATTAATATTGTTGGGGGCCAGGCGCTGAATTAAACGATCACGAAGCTTGAGGTTCGGTGCATGAGGCATATCGACACAGCGCTCATAATCGGGCATGTCGGGCACCGCCTCCTTCACTTGAGTCTCGCCACTTAAGCGATCAATATCCTGGAAAACACCAATCAACTGTATTTTTACTTCGCCATTTTGAATCAGCTTCACCATGCCGTTGGAGGTCGACTTACCCACCCGCAATACTTCAACCTCACAGCGCACTGGGCCGGGTTCTGTACGCGCCAGATAATAGGCTGTGACGTTGAGGGGATCGCTATGGGGCAGGGCTTCACCGAGCACCTTGGCCGCCAAGGCCAGGGTGTAGCCACCATTGGGTACCTGGCCGATACACCAGTCGGCGGAGAAATCACTCTCCCATACCCATTCATCAATTTTGCGTAGGGCCGTACTGCGGGCAAATTCACTGCCCTGGCTTTGCATGCTATCGCTCAAGTTTCTACCTCTCTCAATATGATTTGTTAATGCTTCTTCTTATTAGCGATTGTCGCGACCGAAAGTCGCTGTCGCTAGTCCTAGTCGCAGACCAGACCGCCATCGACATTCCATGATTGCCCGGTAACATTTCGCGCTTCGCTTGATGCCAGGAAAACGGCCAGGTCGGCGATATCTTCCGGCTCGTTGGAACGTTTGATCGGAATTGTGCCGTCAAACAGGTCGATAATTTCAGCTTCAGATTTACCCAGGGTTTTAATTTTGCCTTTTACAACCTCGTAATAAAGCTCGGTGCGGGTAACCCCCGGGCAAATGGCATTGACGTTGATATTGTCTGCGGCCAGAGACGAGGCGGCAATGCGCGTCATGGCGATTACCGCGCCCTTGGCACCGGCATAAGAAATATTGGATGTCGATGGATAGCCCTTGCCGGCAATGGAGGCAATATTCACGATGCGGCCATGGCCCTGCTCTTTCATCACCCGTGCGACACTCTGCATGCAGAAGAATAAACCCCTTGAGCCGACACCGTGTATCCAGTCCCAGTCGGCTTCACTGACCTCGAAAAATCCCAGACTTTTGGTCACCGCCGCATTATTGACCAGAATATCGATGCTGCCAAAATGCTTTATTGTGGCCACCGTTAAAGCCTCAATATCCGCGACCTGACTGATGTCCGTTTTAATAAATAGCGCCTCGGCACCGGCCTTCGTCAGTGCCTCCGCCAATTGTTGGCCGAGCTTTTCATCCAGTTCGGCGATGACAACTTTCGCGCCCTCTCGGGCATAGTGACTGGCCACCGCTTTGCCAATACCCCGCCCTGCACCGGTGACAATGGCCACCTGCTGATCTAGTCTTTTCATGATTCATACCTGTTGTTATTTTATTATTCTTAAGTACGCTGACTGATAAACGCGGCTATAGCCTTATAGTTATTTAGCTTTACAGATAGTTTATCGTAAACTATTTTTGCCCATAGCCACACACTCAAGACGGAAAAAACCACCACCCATAATAATCAGGAGACATCGCAATGTCTGATCAAGACAAAAGAGAAAAGGGAATCGCTTTCTTTAAACAACTCACTGCAGGGGCAGAAAACCCGCCCAAACTCGTCAAAGGGGCGATGCCGGAGAAATTCACCAACTACACCCTCGAGCATCTATTTGGCGATGTCTGGCAGGGTGAAGAATTAAATCTGGAGCAGCGCTCGCTGATTACCTGCACCATTCTTGTCGCCCTTAATCGCGAGGCCGAACAGCGCATTCACTTCCCCGGGGCGAAAAACCTGGGGGTAAAGCGCGAACAGCTAGAGGCGATGATTACCCATGCGGCTCATTATGCTGGCTGGCCAGTGGCGGCTAGCGCCTTTCGTGTGCTAGCAGAGGTCTGGCCTGCTGAGGAATAATCAGGCAAGACACTAACTCTTTGTAAGCACTAAAATTCCAAATCCAATCCGGTCTTTTAGTGCTCATTGGCGGCAAGGAATAAAAGTAAAAATCAGCTGCCCTCGAAGGTTTTGACATCGAAGTACTCGCGCCAGCCACTGACTTTACCCGCCTCATTGAACTCCAGTAGACCCAGCACCGGCAGCGTTTTGTGCTGCCCCTTGTGCGTCCAGCCATCGACCCGTTCGGTGACAACCGTGTCACCGGCGACCACCAACTTGCAGAGTTCAAAGGTCATGTTCTCGCCGGTTTTGAGAAAACCCTTAATTGCTTTCTCAATTTTCTCCAGTCCACTCACCGGCTTATAGGGAATGTTGTGGTACACCGCATCCTCGGCAAAGAAGGCCAAAATGGCATTGGCGTCCGCCGCCTCCCAGGCCTTAAAAAAATCCCTGGTTAACTGTTCATTACGACTTAAGGTGGACTCGTCTGCCGATAGCGCTAAAGCTGTATTTGTCATTTTTATGGCCTCTTTTTATTATCGTCTGAATTCAAGTGGTTTTAATGAGCGAATAGTTTTGTCAACCTGAGTATAGCCGCAATGTATCCATCGACAGAAATGCCGGATACTATCTGTCAGCACTAGCGCCCTTTATATTCGGGTTCGCGTTTTTCAAGAAAGGCCCGACGTGCCTCGCGGCCATCTTCTGATTGATCGAGAATGCCCGAGGCATTGGCCGTTAATTGCATGGTGGCCTCCAGGCTGGTGTCCATGCTGGTACGCATAATACGTTTGCTGATCCACTGCACCAGGGGTGGACTTTTAATAATGCGCGCACACAACTCACGCGTCTTATCTTCTAATTCTTCACTGCTATAGAGGTGGTTTAACAGGCCCCAGCGATAAGCTTCATCCGCTTCAAGAAAACCGCCGGTATAAAACAACTCCAGCGCCCGACCCATGCCGACAATGCGCGGCAATAAATACAGCGCGCCATTTTCGGCAATCTGCCCGACATTTTGATAGGTGAAAAAACGCGTATTTTCACAACCCAGGCGTATATCACAGTGCAGTGACATATCGAGACCCGCGCCCACCGCGGCACCATTAATCATGGCGATGGTCGGCTTGCGAATATTAGAAATATCACGAAATAAGGGCGTAAAGTGTTCACTAAAATGCTGACGACTAGCGTCCACACCGGGGTCACTGAGTTGTTCTATGGCCTTTGATTTCATATCGGCGCCCGCGCAAAAAGCTTTGCCAACACCGGTGAGTACGATGACGCGTATATTGGGATCGGCGTCACCGGCGCGCATATATTCGCCGACCTTGGCCATGGTTGATTCCGCGCCCGCTAAACCGTGAAGGGCATTGAGTCGCTCGGGGCGATTAAACTTTATCCAAAGAATGCCGGACTCTTCCGGCTCGTATAAAAGGTAGTCGACCAGTTCCGGGGCCATTATGTGATTCCTTGTAACGTTTTATTATTCTATTTTTTTCTACTTGAGATGCCGCTAAACAGCAGGCTCAAGCACTCGCCACAGTATAATTAATGCCTTGTGACGAGTGCTTTGAGCGAGCTGTTACTTACAAACCGGCTTTTTTCAAGGCGGCAGAATTCTCTGACCAGTCGTAACCGGCTAACAGGCGCTCATGGCGTTTGATAATAAATTTACGCATATCCGGATCGGTGAAAATATAGGGCTGGTCTTCGAGTATGGCTTCGAGCACCTCTTCACCGACGATATCGGGGTCGAGACCCTTGCCGAGCATTTCTTCATTGGCTTCGAGATCGCGAGCCTCTCTGGATCCGCCGTAACGCTCCTGGCGATTACGCGTGCCGCTGGCAATATTGGTAGCGACAACACCGGGACACAGCACGGAGACGCCAATATTATCCTCACGATGCTCTTCCATCATGGTCTCCATAATTGTCACCACGGCAAACTTGGTGGCGTTGTAAGGCCCCATGTAGCGGAAGCTGACCATGCCCGCCATCGATGCGGTGCTCATCACATGACCGCCCTCACCGTGGGATTCGATCAATGGCATAAAGGCTTGTAAACCGTAGATAACGCCCCACAAATTGACGTCCATCACCCACTGCCAGTTTTCCATGGCGCACTTTTCAGACTTGCCGGTGACGCCGATGCCCGCGTTATTACACAGCACATGGACTTTATCAAAGGTATCGATAGTGGCCTGAGCAGCGGCGAAGACCGAGTCTCTGTCCGCAACATCCACTTTGACACCGGCGGCGTCGATACCGCGTTCTTTTAAACCGGCGACGGCACTGTCCAGTGCCTCCTGTTCAATATCACCAATCATCACTTTCATGCCCGCCGCGCCAAACGCTCGCGCCATACCCAGGCCCATACCGCTGGCACCACCGGTAATAAAGGCGACCTTATCGACTACATCTTTCATTGTTATTTATCCTTAATTATTAGTGCCAGCAGGATAAACGAGGTGTCAATGGATTACTACAGAGAGACTGAAGACGAAATTATTTTGTGATCGTGAACGATGAATTAAAAGGCCAGGGACAAACAGAGGGCAACAAACAATCCCCCAGATAGCACCTGCCAAAACAACAGGGGATTAGCTTCAAGCAAGGTACTGCCTTCGCCTTTTTTATATTTTGGATTGGGGTTTTGCAATTCGTATAAAAACTCAGAGACGTCGTCATAACGGCGCTCGGGATTAAAGCGCAGGCCCCGTTTAACCGCACCATCTATCCAGATGGGGATTAAAGGGTTGATGTCGTAACAGGGAATATATTTGGTTTTCAAATAGGCTTTTGAGGTACGGCAATCCTCAAGCTTGCCGGCAAAGGGCGGCTCACCGGTGAGCATTTCATA
>MAAC01017600.1_pt1 | contig 19229 bp, 14 predicted proteins | sample 1115981 | NCBI WGS metagenome assembly MAAC01 (sample SAMN04961126, study PRJNA320927) | seawater metagenome | isolation source: sample BD02T64 sea water enriched with oil for 64 days | place: USA:Gulf of Mexico | collected 2013-07-27
GAGTCTGGTCCGTGTCTCAGTACCAGTGTGGGGGATCCCCCTCTCAGGGCCCCTATCTATCGTTGCCATGGTGTGCCGTTACCACACCATCTAGCTAATAGAACGCATACTCATCTTTTGCCGTAACCTTTAATATTAAAACGATGCCGCCTTAATATACCATGAGGTTTTAATCCAAATTTCTCTGGGCTATCCCTCAGCAAAAGGTAGATTGTATACGCGTTACGCACCCGTGCGCCGGTCGTCAGCGAATAGCAAGCTACTCCTGTTACCCCTCGACTTGCATGTGTTAGGCCTGCCGCTAGCGTTCATCCTGAGCCAGGATCAAACTCTTCATCGTTAAATTTTAAGTCTTACGACTATATTTTAACAACCAAAGGATATTAATTTTGTACTCAAAATGGTTTATTCTCTGTATTGAATCTAATCGTTTCCAATTAAATTCTTTACGCTGTCAATCAATATGTTTAATGAACTTTTTCTCTTCTTTTCTTAAAACATTCCTGCTCTAAGCGGGTGCAAATATAAAACCCTTTTTTTATTCCCACAATGTTTTTTTTGATTTTCTTTTAGAAATATTATTTCCCTTTTCAAATCTCTATAAAACACTATTTAAATGAACTCTTTTACCTCAAACGTCTTGCGTTTTTAGCGGCTGCAAACATACAACCTTTTTTGATCCTACAAAGTTTATTTCGATTTATTTTGAAATTATTTCTAATCCCATTTTTTACCTCTATAAACATCATTTGTATGAACTCCTTTTTTGCCTAAACGTCTTGCGTTTTTAGCGGCTGCAAACATACAACCTTTTTTGTTTCTGCAAAGCTTTTTGAAAACTTTTTTTAACCTTTTTTCAAATCCCTTTTTGAACGTCACTTAGATCCTTTTTCATATCCCATCAATCCCTAAGCGGCTGCAAATATACACCCTATTATAAACCCCACAAGCACAAGCCTTTTTTATCCTTTTTTTTAAAGCCCTTTTCTATCCATTGATAACAAGACTATTACAAACTAACTTTTTTTGATAATCCCCGTTTTTTCAATACCCCTTCTTTACAGTATATATAAGGACAACCTTTTTATACCCTTAATACAGTAGCTAACCACAAATCCAAAATAACAGCGACTACCCTTGAACCAATAACAAAAAATGAGAACAGATTAAGTTCCAGACGATACCAAAGCGAATGGCAAAATCCCTATACGGATAGTTTGGTGCCGAATAATAATTGTATCCGGTAAAAGCAGAATTGAAGTGTTCAGCCTTTAAATAGATCCGAGTTTGTTGAATCTTTGCATTAATGAAAAAGTCCAATCTTGGAAAGCCACCATATTCATTTTGATTTTGTACATAAAATTCTGCCAACAATGGATCGTAACCATTCATATTATAACTACTAAAATAACTAAAGGTTACTCCTGTTTGAAGAAACAATGCCTTCTCAAAGAAATGGCTTGAATAATACAATGTGTTACGAGTTACAATTTCTGGAACATTCAAGACGCCTTCTCCATCTAATACTTTTTGATATCGAACGGTATTGTTTAATGCGAATTTACCAAAGCGCAATTCTTTACTAAGCTTTAGCCTAAAGTAATTAACCGCGTCTGTAAATTGATTTGGCTTTAAAAGATTATTATTGGCTTCAGTTTTTTCGAAATAGGTGAAATTATTTATACTTGTATAATCCAATGCAAGATCGACCCACTTTTTTGATTTAAATTGAAACCCTAGTTGTTTTGTTTCAATATTATCAAATCCATTTTGCCAATTATAATTTATATAATCACTTTGATAAAGGAGCGTATTATAATTTGGTGCCTTTGAATTAATATTTAAACTCGCCAATACGCTGGTAGAGTCATTCAAATTATACTTGGCTTGTCCTTCTAAAAAATTCCCATCGAAATCTCCTGAAATATTGACACCAAATTTCCCTTGCAAGCGTACTTTACCGATTACATTTTTATAGCCACCTCCCACAGAGATAACATTTCCCTTTAATCTATTGGTTATGTTTTCTTCGTTTAATGATACTAATGAATTATATCCATAATTAAATGAGTTATACCCTATATTAAACTTTAATTCTCCTAAGGTTTTATGTTGGTATTTAGCATTTGCTTCGGCATAGACATCTGTTAAGGTTACTTTATCCTTAAGATTTGAACTCACAAATGAATCGCCAAAAAGCTCACCATATGCTGCTGTTTGTGTATACTGATAGTATTTCTCTTCGGAAGTGATAATATTACCAATACTCAATGTATTATTTCCAGTAGAATCTTTTTGCTGAACTAAATTATAATTGTGTTCAATATGAAACCTTTTACCTTTCAACACACTCTCGGCATTTTCAAAAGCGGGGTCAAAAACTGAACGATCGAGAAACTCGGGATTACCAGATTTAAAATTTTCAACATCTTCATCTAGAATTCCACCGTTCTCTTCATTGAGCAAATCCTGCATTACAGTGTGTGCTCTAACATTGTATCTTCCGTTTTTGGTTATATAATTTATAGTAAATCTAAAATTTCCAGAACTGGTTAAGATATGTTGGTATCTACCAAGGGATCGCATCCCTTTATATGCTATTGAAAAATTGAATTGTTTTGAAGTATTTACAGTAAAAAAAGCATCTAGTAATTGGCCTTGCTCAAAAGCTGTTTTATACATTAACTCTGTAAATGGCGTTGGAACATAATAATAATTGACATCTTCCTGTTCAATGAAATTAAAATGTCTTGCCCTGGCACCAAAACTTGGCATTAATGCATTACTTCCAAAATTATAACTTAAGGTATTATATGTTTGACCAATATTAGAAAAAGGCAATACATCAAAATTGTCGCGACGCAAATAATTAAATTTATAGTCCTTATAAATTGTAAGTGTTGTATCTACAATAATAGTGTCATGATCTTTAGATATAATTTTATACATCTCAATTTTGGCGTTCAAGTTTTTAACGCCAGCTCCACCAGCCTTCATTCTAGCCCTATCCTTTAAAGTATCATTAACATTGAGATTCCTTTCATCAAAATCTCGATTTGTTTTAATGGGATTAACCTGAGCAGTAAGCATACTCATTGTGAAAAAAGAAAACAATACTAAAACTATTCTATTCATAAATATTTTTTAATCTTGCACTATCTAGAGCCGATTTGTAATTAATATTCTATCATCAGAAAAACTGAACCGGAATATTATATCGTGCAAAAATAGCAATTATCAAATGGTTTTGCTTTTTTTATACCATAAAGACAAATACAGATTACAATAACGCCATTTTATAACTAATTATTTAAAATGTTAGAGTTAAAATATTCTAATTTTGATTTTGAATGTGGTACAGACGAAGCCGGCCGTGGCTGTCTTGCTGGACCAGTAACAGCTGCTGCTGTGATACTTCCGCTCTCATTTAAAAACGAAATATTAAACGATTCAAAACAGATTTCACATAAAAAGCGTGAACTCTTAAAGCCCATCATTGAAAGTGAAGCTATTAGTTTTGCTGTGGCCCATGTTTTTCAAGAAGATATTGACCGTATTAACATTTTAAATGCTTCTATATTGGCCATGCATAAATCTATTGATTTATTAAACAAGAAGGCCGAATTTATTAGTGTTGATGGCAATAGATTTAAAACTTATAAAGACATTCCGCATGAAACAATTATTAAAGGTGATGGCAAATTTATGAATATAGCTGCCGCCTCTGTATTAGCTAAAACTTGTCGTGATGCGTATATGATTACCATTCACGAAGAGTTTCCTATGTATAATTGGAAACAAAACAAAGGCTACCCAACAATTGAACATCGTGAGGCTATTAGAAAATACGGGATCACAAAATACCATAGAAAATCATTCAGACTTTTACCAGAACAATTAACTTTTGAATTTTAAGTTATACATTTGTTAGTGTTATTTTCAACAATCTATCTCAATGAAGAAAATTCTTTATATCATAACCTTATGTTTATTAATATCTAGTTGTAACAACTCTAAAAGAAGCACTTCTAAAATCACACAATATATACCGGACACTGCCGGAATCATTCTAAATATAAATGACCTTGAATCCTTTAAGAGCGATATTAAAAATAATGCTCTAATTGACAACTTATTGTCTTCATCTTTACAGCATGTCATTTCGAATCCTCTTGAAAGCTTAAATAGTAATACGCCAATTTTAATATGTTTTGAAAACACTTCGGAACAAAGCAATTATACTATAATTACAAAATATACGGATAGCCTATTCAAAAATAAGGAGATAGACTCCCTCCATATATTTACAACACAAATAGACAGTATATTTATTGGGTCTACTTCCAAATCGACAATCGATAATATTAGGAAAAGAGAATCCTCTTGGCAAAACACATTAGAACTCGTTACTAATCCCAAGACTTCCTTTTCAATATTATTAAATAAAGAAAAAACTAATCCCATAGGGAATTCATTATTGGCTAATGCTGGGGCAACATTTTCTAATTTGGTAATGCTTGATACTGAAGTCAGTCCAAATAAAATCACCTTTAATGGTATAGTCACCACAAATGATAGCTTATCAGAAATTGTCGATATTTTTAAGGGGACGATACCTCAAGAAAATACAATTCATAAAATTGCTTCTTCAAATAGTGAAGGCTTTTTAAGCTTCACCTTTAATGATTATAGTACGCTCTATCAAAATTTGATGGATTACCAAAAGCAAGCAATTGATTCTACTATACAGTTTGAGCTGTTTGAAACCATAAATGAAGTTGGGGAAATCTATTATAAAGAAAATACTGCACTTGTACTCAATTCCATTGACGCAGTTGCAAGCATAGATGCATTACAGGAACATCAAAATATAGTCTCTAGTTATAGAGACATAAACATTTTAGAATTTAAGAATCCTTCTTATTTCAAAGACAGCTTTGGAATGCTCATTACAACAGATAGTGTTTCTAAATATATCAATATAGAAGATTTTTTTATATTTTCAGATTCAGAAGATATATTACAAAATATTATAAGTGATTATCAAAACGGCTTGACGTTACATACTAATGAAGCATACCTTCAAACAGCTCTTAACCTAAGTAACGAAGCATCTCTATTAATAGTTGGAAAACCAGATAAGCTTAAACAAATTCTTGAAAACACATTTAATGATGAATTAAAAACAGTCAATTTTAAAGATTATAAATTTTCAGGTTTTCAATTGGTTCAGGATGATACATTTTTACATTTTAATGGGGTCATTAAAAAGGCTAATTCGATGGTAGCACAAAACTCAATTAGTGAAGTTTTTAATGTGACTTTAGATGCAGGCGTACTCACTGATGCTCAATTTGTAATCAATCATAGGAGTAAACAAAAAGAGATTGTAGTTCAAGATATCGAAAACAAACTCTATTTAATTTCCAACCATGGGAAAATACTGTGGAAAAAACAGCTCAATGGAAATATTTTAGGACGAATTCAACAAGTAGACCTCTATAAAAACGGGCGTTTACAACTAGCATTTGCCACATCAAAAAGGGTTTATATTATTGATAGAAATGGCAATGAGGTCTCCCCTTTCCCGCTGCGTTTTAATGATGAAATTACACAACCACTATCAATTTTTGATTATGATAATAAGAAAAACTATCGCTTTGTAGTGACTCAAAACAATGCTCTTTTAATGTATGATAAAAAAGGCAAGAGTGTGAATGGGTTTAGGTATAGAAAAACCGTGAATACAATCTCAACACAACCCAAACATTTTAAAATAAATAATAAAGACTTTCTTGTTTTTGCCACGGGAAATAAACTAATGTTATTAAACCGTAAAGGACAATCCAGAGTTACTGTAAAAGAAAATATTGATTTTTCAGGTAATGAAATTTTTAAATATAAAAACACCTTTTCTACTACAACATCAAATGGAGAACTTGTTCAAGTTAATTTAAAGGGTACCGTTAGCAAACAATCATTAAACTTAACAAACAGTCATTTTATAGAGACTACAAATAAAACACTGGTAACCTTAGCAGAAAACAAACTAACTATAAAACAAAAAAGTACGGAGTTAGATTATGGAAATTACACACATCCAAAAATTTTCTATCTCAATGATAAAATTTATGTTAGCCTTACCGATTTACAAGCTAAAAAAGTCTATCTATTTGATAGCCAACTAAAGCCAATAAACAACTTTCCTATTTATGGTAATTCTGCTATAGACCTCGCGAATATTGACATTGATAACAATTTGGAAATTGTTACCAAAGGTGAGCATAACTCCATAATTGTTTATCAAAAAAATTAGGGTAAATATTTGATTTTTAACGCTTTAATTTTGTAGATTTGGGTACGCTTCCTTAAGACTCTATAATGCGTTTTACAGGTGCTCTATATTCTAAGATAAAAGTTCTTTTTACACTAACACACGATCCTATTAAAACTTTATATAAAACATACATTTCAGTATTACAGTAACCAAATCGGAAGCCCTAGTCTATTGCGGCGCCAAAGCTTTTTGCTTTGGCGCTTTTTTTTGTGTTTATTCAACCTAATTTAGTAGTATTGCATACGTAAAAAATACGCACTCAAAATGATTAAACGACAAAAAGCCTCAATTCAAAAATTTATTATTCATAAGGTTGGTAATAAATTCAATAGCACCAAAAATGCGTTTTCTGAACAGGAAGTTAATTTCGATCAACCAAGTTATGAACTCATGCTCCCTTTTTTGTTAAGGCCCTTTGGATCATTAGGTGAAAACTATCGTTTTAATCATCATGCTGACATAAACCTTAACGAAATTAATAGTTATGCCGCTCAAATATTTGAAGATGAAAACAACTTTTTAGATATTTCGAAACATATAGTTACCCATTTATTTGAACAATCAAACTCAGCGCAGATCAAAACTGGTGATGTTATGGTTGTCCTTTTTGAAGATATACAATATCAGGATCTGTTTACTAATGCTATTGGTATTTTCAAAATTGAAAATAAAACGAGCTTTTTCCAAACTTATTTGGAAGACAATAGCTATGATGTCGTCGTTCAGAAAGGAATTAGTGCTAAAAAAGTTGACAAAGGATGTTTGATTTTAAACACCGCTGATGGCGAAGGTAAAATTGTACTTAGTGTAGATAATAATAATTATGACGCACAGTATTGGATAAAAAGCTTCCTTAATATAAAGTATCCAGACGACAACAATCAACACACCAAAAATTACATTGAGCTTTGTAGTGAATTCTCGAAAGAGGTTTTAAAGCCGAGTTATGGCGGACAAGAACAAAGCACATTTTTAGCGAAAACCATAGATCACTTCAAAGAAAATGAAGTAGTGAACATGGAACGGTTTAAAGAAGAGGTTTTTGAAGACGACAAACATATCAGCCTCTTTGACGATTATAAGAAAGCCTATGAATCTGAGCAGAATGTCGTTATAAGAAATCAATTTGATGTTTCAGAAGTTGCCTTAAAAAAGCAGAAACAAAAAATAAAAACTGAAATCAAGCTAGATACTAATATTCAAATCAAACTTGATATTGATGCTCCTGAAGCCTCAAGTGAATATCTGGAACGTGGCTATGACGAAGACAAAAAAATGCATTATTACAAGGTGTTTTTTAATGAAGAAGACTGATTTGTCTTTTATTTGTTGTTTCTCTTGATTTTAAAATTTTAATCGCCTAACTTGGTCTCATATAGACTATAGCAGTGTGAGAAAATTTATCTACTTAGCATTACTTTTATTGTTACCTGTTCTGGTACAGGCTCAAAGTGACTCCTTAAAAAGCAAGCTCGATTTTACCGGAGATTTTCGTTTTAGATTAGAACAAGATTGGGACTCCCGCAAAGCAGATGGGACTTATAGAGACGATAGAACCCGCCTACGGTATCGTGTTCGGTTTGGGGCTAAATACCAATACAATTCCAGGCTCTCTTTTGGATTACGATTAAGAACTGGTCAGCAACATAAACAGCAAGATCCTCAATTAACATTGGGCGATGGTTTTAACGAATTTGGAACGCTCCCAATAGGCTTTGAAAAAATTTATTTCAAAAGTGAACATAATGGATTATTGCTGTGGTTAGGTAAAAACAGCTTTCCGTTTAAAAAGCAAAATGAATTATTTTGGAGTGACAATGTATATCCGGAGGGTGTCTTTATAAGTAAACTTTTTAATTTCGAATCTTCAATCTTTGAAACACTCAAACTTAGTGCAGGGCATTTTATAATTAGTACCAAAGGCACTTCTTTAGAAAAGGATAATTTCTTTAGAGGATTTCAAATTCACACGACACATTTAGATAACAAGTTAGAATTTTTTCCTTCCATATATTATTTTAAAAACACTCCAAATATTCCTGATGGAAATGAAACTCATTTGCTCGATTATTCTATCATTCACTTTGGCACAAAAGTCAAACTATTTCCTAAACCCCTTATAAATTTTGAATTGGATGTTTACCATAATGTAGAAAACTATGACTCAAATGAATTAATCTCCGATAATTTTAAAAAAGAAAATAACGGATTTACTTCAGCAATAGGAATCGGGGCTTTAAAAGAAAAAAACGATCTCCTATTTAAAGTTACTTATACGCATATGGAACGTTTTTCTGCTGTTGATTTTCTAGCACAAAACGATTGGGTAAGATGGGACTATTCGTCTTCTGGTTCTCCAGATGGTCGACTCACAAATTTTAAAGGATTTGAAATCACGGCTGGTTATGTGATTGCAAAAAAACTCACTTTAAAATTACGTTATTATAATGTAAATCAAATTATTCCATACGGAATAGCGAAAGAAAATGGGAATAGACTGCGCTTAGATTTAGATATTGGTTTTTAAATTATTAAGAAATAAAATCTTATAACATATGTTTCTTTTTAAACAATTGAGGATTGTGGCCCGTGATGCGTTTAAACACCCGATTAAAATAGGACAAGCTTTCAAATCCGCAATCGTAACAAACCGCTGTTACATTGTTTCCGTTGATTAGTAATTTTTTTGCTTTATCTATCCGATAATGATTTACAAACTGTACAAAGGTTAACAGGGTCATTTTTTTAAAGTAACGGCAAAATGCGGGATTAGATAGATTTACAATTTCGGCAATGTCATTAATCTCTATTTTCTTGTTGTAATTATTATCTATATACTCATATATAATACGAATACGCTGACGATCCTTATGCGTATACTGATTTTTTACGGGTTGATCATGCAATAATTCTTTATCATTAGCATCCATCAAGTCATTTAGAATGCGTAGTAATTCTAAAAACTGATCAAATTTAGAAAGCTTAGGCAAATTAAAAATAGCATCCTTTATATTGCTTTTAGTGGTTTCACCAAAAGCAACACCATACTTTGACAATTCTAGGAGGGCTTCAATATTTTTAAACTCAGGCGTAAACTCGGAAGCACTATTAAGAAAATCTGGTCGTAAATGAATCACAATTTTTTCATAATCGGATTTTACCCCATAATCAAAATTAAGATGCGGAATGTTTGAGCCTATTAAAACTAAATCACTGTGCTTAAATTTAGAAAGGTGAGTTCCAACATGCCTATTACTATCGGCACCAATAAAAAAGACCAATTCATATTCGGGATGAAAATGCCAAAAGAAGAGTTCAGACATTTTAGGATTTACCAATACGGAAAATGAACTGCCCACTGGTGGCCCTATTTCTTCTAATTTAGACTTCATTTATAGACGTACATTAGTAATTATTAGTGTTCAAATTGAGAGGTAATTAATATTAGGCAGACCTACTTCAAAATATAAAAAAGGACAACCAACACCTAAAAACGCACAAAATATACATTTATAAGGTATAAAAAAGTTAAAAATATCAATATTGTACAATTAATTGTAAATATCGATGTAGCACAGCTTTAAAATCTGCTTTAGTTTTGTATTGGAAGAAATTAGCAATTATAAAATCAAAGCTCATGAAATCACATTACGATAGTGAATTGAAAACCGACAGCCCCAACAAAAATCACAAAAAAATACCTGGAAATCCTTCAACAGCATCCTCAAGTAAAATTAAACTTAGTGACCGCTCTAACAACAAACCATTAAGAGTATTAAGTGAAGCCGATTGGGATTTTTGGATTGAGAATGGATATATCGTCATTAAAAATGCGGTTTCTACTGAACAAGCAAAAAGCACTGCTGACTTTTTATGGGAATTTGAAGAAAAAGATGAAAATGATTCAGCCACCTGGTACCAAGCACCTCGTGCTGAAATGGAAATGAAAGAGTTGGAAGGGACAGGTATGGTGGAAGTTTATAATAATCAGACCCTTTGGAGCAACCGGCAAATGCAAAAAGTTTATGATGCTTTTGTAGATATATGGGGAACTGAAAAATTATGGGTAACAATTGATCGGGCGAATCTTAATTTTCCTATTAGACCTGGTTTCGACTATAAAGGTTTTATTCATTGGGATTACGATCCGGAAACAAAACCTCAAAATGTACAAGGTGTTTTGGCCTTAGCGGATCAAAATGATGAAGATATGGGCGGATTTCAATGTATTCCAGAATTATTTAGAACTTATGACAGCTGGAAACTAACGCAACCTGAAGATCGTGATCGCTTTCAGCCAGATACTTCTGGATTTGAAGACCATATTAAAAAGGTAAAACTCAATGCTGGAGATCTTTTAATATTTAATAGTTCACAACCACATGGTATTCGTCCAAATAATTCTAAGGATAAAGTTAGAATTGCACAATATATATCTATGATGCCTGCCGAGGAAGACAATCAAGAACTAAAAGATTGGCGCATCAACTCATGGAAAAACAGGATTGCCCCTACGGGTTATGCTTTTCCTGGTGATCCTAGAAATTTCGAACAAGAAAAATATGAGCGTGCTGAATTGAATGCACTTGGCAAAAAACTACTTGGACTAGACAAGTGGTAATTCTTAATCTTTGCTTTAACCGGAGTAAATAATATAAGAAACCGTAATTAAAATCACTAAACACTAAAAACCTATGTTTGAAAATCTTCATTTCTGGGATGTCACTATTATATTTATTTATTTCGCAATTGTACTCTGGATCGCCTGGTGGGCTTCCAGAGGCAAAAAAGGTCAGGAGAATAATTCATCTGATTATTTTTTAGCAGGAAAAAATGCTGGGTGGTTTGTCATCGGGGCTTCACTTTTTGCATCAAATATTGGATCTGAAATTATATTAGGGGTCTCGGGTGCAGGAGCACGAGCAGAAATGCCACAAGCCAATTTTGAAATATTAGCAGCACTTATTCTTATCTTATTAGGTTGGGTATTTGTGCCATTTTATCTAAGAACTGGTGTTTTTACCATGCCAGAATTTTTGGAAAAACGCTATTCTAAAGCCTGTAGAAACTATTTATCGATGGTTTCAGTATTGGCGTATATCATTACAAAAATCTCACTCATTATATTCGCTGGTGCCTTAGTCTTTGAAACTATTGGTGTTCCTTTTTGGACTGGTGCAATCATCACCGTTTTAGCTACAGGGTTTTACACTGTATTAGGAGGCTTAAAAGCAGTTATTTATACGGATATGGTTCAAGCGTTTATTTTAATCCTTGGTACGGGCGCAGTAACTTATTTTGGGCTTAACCAATTGGGGGGATGGGATGCCTTGATTGACACACTTTCGGAAGCCTCTTTACAAGCCAACAATCCGCCTGTTGATCAATTTTTTAATCTTTGGAGACCCATGAGTGATACGGATTACCCTTGGACAGGAATGCTTTTTGGCGCTCCTATTCTAGGGGTTTGGTATTGGTGTACGGATCAGTTTATTGTACAACGAACGCTATCAGCAAAAGACATCTCCAATGCCAGGAAAGGCACTTTATTTGCTGGATTTTTAAAGTTATTACCGGTGTTTTTATTCTTTATCCCTGGCGTAATTGCCTATGCACTATCACAAAAAGGCATGCTTAATTTTTCACTGGATAATCCAGATCAAGCTTTACCAGCAATGATTACAGGGTTCCTGCCTATAGGACTTAAAGGATTGGCAATATCTGGTTTATTGGCGGCTTTAATGAGTTCATTATCCTCAGCATTCAATTCGTCGTCAACCTTAATTACTTTCGATTTTTACAAGCAAAAAAATCCAAATGCCAGCGATAAACAATTGATTAGAGTGGGACAAATTGCAACGATTGTTTTGGTGATTGTCAGTCTTGGTTGGATTCCTTTCATGAAAACCTTAATGGGCGGTGGAATTTTTCATTATTTACAAAGTGTTCAAGCTTATATCTCACCACCAATTGCTGCTGTTTTTCTATTCGGACTTTTATTTAAATGGATTAATGCAAAAGGTGCAATTGTTTCATTGTGGATAGGTTTCGCATTAGGCATGCTCCGTCTTGTTGCAGAATTTTTAAGTAAAGAAGGAGTTATTGCGGTTAGTGATGGTTCTATTTTACAGATACTGATTGATATCAACTTTCTCCATTTTGCCATTCTTCTGTTTATCATTAGTACATCCATTTTAATGATTGTTAGTAAACTTGGGCTTGCACAAGATCCTGAACAATTACGAATGGTTACTTTTGATAAATCGACATTGAACCTTAAATTTAAATTTTCAACGGATACAGTTTTAACCCTTATCTTAATCGCCATGGTATTACTCTTATGGGTAATCTTTAGTCCTTTAGGAATCGCATAAAAAAAACAGAATGAATTTACACTTAACAAATAAAAGCGTTTTAATTACAGGATCAACTTCTGGAATTGGATTTGCTACGGCGAAGTTATTTATTAATGAAGGTGCTTCAGTCATAATTAATGGACGCTCACAAAAAAATATTGATAAGGCTATCGGATTAATTTTAGACGAATTTCCTGATGCTAATATCAGTGGGGTTGTTGCCGATTTTCTTGACAAGAATTCCATTAGCAATTTAATTGACAGTATTAAACAGGTCGATATCCTTATTAATAATGTAGGGATTTACAAATCACAATCGTTTCAAGAGACTACTGATACTGATTGGACCGACATGCTTGAGGTGAATGTTATGAGTGGTGTACGACTATCGAGAGCTTTTTTACCACAAATGATAGAAAAGAACTGGGGACGAATTTTATTCATTTCCAGCGAATGTGCGGCCTTAGTCCCAGAAGATTTAATTGCTTATAGCACTACGAAGGCAGCTTTATTAAGTTTATCTCGGGGATTAGCGCAAACCACTCGAGGCACAAATGTCACGGTGAATGCTGTGCTTCCAGGGTCTACACTTTCTGAAGGCGCTGAAAATTTTCTGCAAGAACAGTCCGAAAAAACAAATCTTAGTAAAAAGGAGGTTACTGATAATTTCTTTAAAAATGTAAGAACCTCTTCCCTATTGGAACGTTTTATTAGTACTGAAGAACTAGCAAACACCATCGTTTATTTAGCTAGCCCATTATCGGCTGCAACCAATGGGGCTGCCATAAAAGTTGATGGTGGTTCAATTCCTGGGATTATATAAATCAAAATTATGTTAAGACACATCGTGATTTTTAAGTTTAATGACAGCTCGAGTGAAACGTCAATTACGCATCTTATTTCTGAATTTCTTCAGTTAAAGAACCAAATTGATTCTTTAATAGACATTGAATGGGGTAAAAACATAAGTCCGGAGAATTATCATCAAGGGTTTACAGATTGTTTCACTTTGACGTTTCCGTCTTTAGAATTGCTAAATGATTACCAAAATCACCCAGCACATTTAAAGTTTCAAACTATTTTAAAACCACATATGGAAAAAGTATTTGTAGTGGATTATATATTTGACTAAATTTAAAACCAATTCCAAATAAATAAGATGAATCTAGCAGTCGCACAATTTGAGCCCAGAGATGGTGATAAGGATTATAACTTATCGGTAATAAGAACGCTGACTAAAAAAGCAAAAGGACAAGGTGCAGATGTGATTAGTTTTCATGAAATGTCAATTACGGCTTATACCTTTACCAAAGATCTCAGTTTGGACGAGATCACGAACCTAGCGGAGGACATTCCAAATGGTAAAAGTGTACAAACATTGATAGGTATTGCTACTGAATTTGATATTCCAATTTTAGCGGGACTGGTTGAAAAGGATGGAGATCAAATTTACAATACATATATCTGCGTTTCCAAAGATGGGGTGATTGCAAAGTACAGAAAGCTCCATCCTTTTATAAGTAAACATATGTCTTCTGGTAACGATTATTGTGTTTTCGATATCTTAGGTTGGAAATGTGGCATCCTTATTTGTTACGATAATAACATCATAGAAAATGTACGAGCCACTACGCTTTTAGGTGCTGAGTTAATTTTCGCACCACATGTTACCTGTTGTACTCCTTCTGCTATGCCGGGCAGAGATTATGTTGACCATAGTTATTGGGCAAATAGAGCATCTAATCCTGATGCATTACGTTCAGAGTTTGATGGGCCAAAAGGGAGAGCCTGGTTAATGCGTTGGCTTCCGGCGAGAGCTTATGATAATGGCGTTTATTATGCATTCACCAATCCTATTGGTTATGACGGAGAGCATCTAAAAAATGGAAATTCAATGATTATTGACCCTTATGGCGATGTATTAACGGAAATAAAGTCTTTTGAAAATGCGATTACGATGCATGAAATCACAAAAGATAAATTAGAACTTTCTGGAGGATGGCGTTATAAAAATGCAAGGCGACCAGAATTGTACGACAGCATCATTGGAAAACCACATACTTCGGCAACCATTCCGGTATGGATGAATAAAAACTAATATTTTAGTATATGAAAATGTGACTATTTTTCTAATACATGCGTACTATTTTTAACAGAGCACAATTAGACCTAGTGTCCGCGTTAACAATTTTAATTTTTAGTCAACTCTGCTTCAAATAGCACTGAGAAATGTTTCAGTAGTTTGGTTTTCACCTCAGCTTCATCAACTTTTTGCTTACCAAGTTCAACATTGAGAGATGTGACGGCTTTTCCGCGAATTCCACAGGGAATAATATTATCAAAATACCCCAAATCTGCATTTACGTTTAATGCAAAACCATGCATGGTTACCCAGCGACTTGCACGTACTCCCAAGGCACAAATTTTACGTGCAAATGGTGTCCCTACATCCAACCAAACTCCCGTTTCACCTGGGCTACGATCTGCTTTTAAACCATACTCCGTAAGGGTAAGGATGATCATTTCTTCAAGTAAACGCAAGTATTTATGAATATCAGTAAAAAAGTTTTCCAGGTCTAATATTGGGTATCCAACAATTTGTCCCGGACCGTGGTAAGTAATATCACCACCGCGATTTATTTTATAAAAAGTAGCCCCTTTTTGACTCAGTTGTGCTTCATTCAATAATAAGTTAGACAAGTCACCACTTTTCCCTAAGGTATACACATGTGGATGCTCGACAAATAAAAAATGATTGGTAGTTTCAAGATTCGCATCTTCTCTCCTATTCTTTATCTTAGTATCTACAACGGCTTTAAAGAGCTGCTCCTGATAATCCCAAGTTTCCTTATAATCTTTTAAACCTAAATCTTGTATTTCTATAATTTTATTCAAACCACTAACTTCTAAATTTAATACATCCAGATTGGACAACTCATCTTAAAAACCAAATTACATTTTACCAGAACCGGCTTCATTGATACCACTTTTTTCAGAAAACTGACTGCTAGCAAAACAGTTCAATATGAGGCCTAAAGCCAAAACATGAAATGTATTCATCAGTCATATCTAATCCTTAATGAGGCACAAAGATATCATTTCTAGGGCTCAAAAACCCAGTGAGGATAAATAAATATGAATACGGATTAACGTTTCGGATTGTTCAAAATAACAAGGGCTGCAATAACCCCGGGAACCCATCCGCAAAGCCATAATAAAAAGACAATAAAAATAGAACCACAGCCTTTATCTAAGACGGCTAATGGGGGACAAAAAATAGAAAGCAATACTCTCCAAATACTCATAGTGTTGATTTTTTTTAGTTGATTGATGATGCGCTTACAAAAATAAACTTATACTTTTTAAAAGCCAATTTATATTTATACGCGTTTATCTATGTGACGCTAATAACGTTGTTTTGTTACATTTATGATGCCCCAGTGATTAGATTGTAATAAATAGTAATTATCTTTGCGTTTAAATTTTTATTATACAAACTATTACAATGTCGCAATTATCAGAACAAGAATTAGTACGCCGCGAAAAGCTAGTTAAATTACGTGCTTTAGGCATCGATCCTTATCCCGCCAACCTCTATCCTGTAGATCACACATCAAAACAGATAAAACAGTCGTTTGAGGAGAAGAAACCTGTGGTAATTGCTGGGCGATTAATGTCAAGACGTATTCAAGGAAAAGCTTCCTTTGCCGAGCTTCAAGATAGCGAAGGACGGATACAAGTTTATTTTAATCGTGACGAAATTTGTACTGGTGAAGACAAGGCCTTATATAACGACATTTACAAAAAATTACTAGATATTGGTGATTTTATTGGTATTGAAGGTGAATTATTCACAACCCAAGTGGGTGAGAAAAGTGTGAGAGTAAACCGCTTTACTATTTTAAGTAAATCACTAAAACCACTACCATTACCAAAAACGGATGCCGAAGGAAATACCTTTGATGAGTTCAATGATCCGGAGATGCGTTACAGACAGCGTTATGCCGATTTGGTAGTGAACCCAAAAGTAAAAGACACTTTTATAAAGCGGACACAAATCACAAATACCATTCGTGAGTTTTATAACAATATGGAATTTCTAGAAGTAGAAACACCAATTTTACAACCTATACCTGGAGGTGCTGCGGCACGACCATTTATTACACATCACAATGCATTGAACATGCCCTTGTATTTACGTATTGCCAATGAGCTGTATTTAAAACGACTTATTGTTGGGGGTTTTGATGGGGTGTATGAATTTGCTAAAGACTTTAGAAATGAAGGGATGGACCGTACTCATAATCCTGAGTTTACGGTTATGGAAATGTATGCCGCTTATAAGGATTACAATTGGATGATGGACACGACTGAAGAACTATTGGAAAAAATTGCCATGAGATTACATGGGACTTCAAAAGTGGAATTTGACGGCAATATCATTGATTATAAAGCCCCTTACAAACGTATTGGGATTTTAGATGCCATTAAAGAACATACCGGATTTGATTTATATCAAAAATCGGAAGATGAAATACGCAAAGCTTGTCATGCTTTAGGTATTGAAGCTGACGAAACCTTTGGGATTGGCAAGATGATTGATGAAATTTTTGGTGAAAAATGTGAATCTAGTTACATCCAACCAACCTTTATTATTGATTACCCAACGGAAATGAGTCCATTAACAAAGGCGCACCGGTCTAAAGAAGGACTGACTGAACGTTTTGAACTCATGGTAAACGGTAAAGAATTAGCCAATGCTTATTCTGAGTTGAATGACCCTATTGAGCAACGCGAACGTTTTGAAGACCAATTGAAACTCTCAGAAAAAGGCGATGATGAAGCCATGTTTATAGATCATGACTTTTTACGTGCGCTAGAATACGGAATGCCACCAACCTCAGGGATTGGGATTGGGATTGATAGATTGACCATGTTTATGACTAACAATCCTTCTATCCAGGAAGTATTGTTTTTCCCTCAAATGAAACCTGAGCGTAAGGCTGTAGAAATGAGTGATAACGAAAAAGCCATTTTCGAAATCCTTAAATCACAAAAGAGCATGGCGCTTAACGACCTTAAAGTACAATCAGGACTAAGCAACAAAGCTTGGGACAAAGGATTGAAAGGCTTAGGGAAGCATGGGCTTACCAAGGTTACTAAAACCGATGACGCATTAATTGTTGAAGTTGTAGAATAGATTAACGTCATGCTGAACTTGTTTCAGCATTTCATAATATAGAATAAGGAATCTCAATACGAGGTTCCTTTTTTTTGTTTATAGACTATGGTATATTTAGCCACGCGCCAACTGGCCCATTCGCTAAAAATGTCTACCAGACATTTATTTAACGCTTTGTCCTGTAGTAGATGCCAGCATATATACTATCACTTCAAAGAAATTGAACTATTATTTAATCAATTTTGTTAATTTATTTCTTTAGATACGCACTATATAATTACGAGTAATAATAGTTAACCGGACAGGACGATCTCGGTAAATTTATTTCTATATTTGAAAAAAAAAAAAAATACAACCCTAAATCAAAAAAAAGTATGAATAGACTTTTATTTTTTGCCCTAATCTTTGGATTAACTTCTAATGCACAAACAACTTTATTTTCTGAAAATTTCGAAACAGGTGGTACTTCATTTACTCTAAACACATCAGATAGTGGAGGAGCAACTTCAGGATCAAATCTTTGGGTTGTTAATAATGCTTATGCTGGAGGTAATGGATCTCTAATCTGCTTAGGTTTCCCGTTTAATTACTCTATCCAAAGCACTCCAAATCAACCTGGTGGAATTACAGCGTCCCCTAACAGTAGCTATTTGCATATTTTAAGCCAAGAAGCATTGAACGATAATATCCATAGTTCATCCTATATGTCTGCTGATGGAATTTGCTTTTTGCCAGAATCAAATTTCTCAAAAATGGCAGCAGCGATCTCAACAACAGGATATACCAATGTTTCGATCGATTTTTGGTGGCTATGTGCTGGTAGTGCCAATGCTTTTGGAGAATTATATTATAGCATTGATGGAGGGAATACATGGGTATTAAATAACACTAATTTCAATAATCAATCCTCTTGGGTTCAAACATCAATTAGTAATCCTGTATGGGACAATCAAGCTGACTTACGTTTTGCTTTTAGATTTGTAAACAATACTGCATCTACTGCAGCTGATCCTGTTTTTTCTATTGATGACATTATAGTATTAGGAGAAACTCCCTTGGGTAATCATGATTTCAATAAACAATCAAACACAATAAATTTATCTCCAAATCCATCTCATGATTTCATTAAAATATCGGGATTAAAACAAATTGAAAATTATACTATTTATAATGTGTTGGGAATGGAAACTCACAAAGGAACAATTTCCAATAATGAAAAAATTGATATTCAAAATTTAACAAACGGATTCTATTTCATTAAATTCAAAAACAAACGAATAATTAAGTTTATAAAAAAGTAAGGTAGGCCAACAACGCATATAATATATTGCTAGCTTTTAGCATAAATTCTAAC
>MAAC01017585.1_pt1 | contig 19210 bp, 19 predicted proteins | sample 1115981 | NCBI WGS metagenome assembly MAAC01 (sample SAMN04961126, study PRJNA320927) | seawater metagenome | isolation source: sample BD02T64 sea water enriched with oil for 64 days | place: USA:Gulf of Mexico | collected 2013-07-27
TTGGAAATCAGGTATTGGAAAAGAACGACTGCGTCAACTTCGGGATCAAGAAAATAAACCGAATGATTAACCAAAAGTGTGAAGTGTGGGCCTGTCTAACGACAGGTAGATTCGACTCCCATTCCGAGTACAATTAAAAGCTTCTGATTTTTCAGAAGCTTTTTTTGTATCAAATTACATTTCACCTTCTTTATTCAATGATACCAGAAAGCCGACCAATACAAGAACAATTGAGAAATATTGTAAAACAGGTATTGGAAATGAACGACTGCGACAACTTCGGAATCAAGAAAATAAACCGAATGATTAACCAAAAGTGTGAAGTGTGAGCCTGTCTAACGACAGGTAGATTCCACTCCCATTCCCAGTACAAACAAAAAGCTTATGATTTTTCAGAAGCTTTTTTTGTATCAAATTACATTTCACCTTCTTTATTCAATGATACCAGAAAGCCGACCAATAAAAGAACAATTTAGAAATATTGGAAATCAGGTATTGGAAAAGAACGACTGCGGCAACTTCGAGATCTAGAAAATAAACCGAATGATTAACCAAAAGTGTATCGTGTGGGCCTGTCTAACGATAGGTAGATTCGACTCCAATTCCGAGTACAAAAAAAAAGCTTCTGATTTCTCAGAAGCTTTTTTTTTATATAATACCCATTCGTTTTATGGAATGACTGACCAAAGAACCTTTTACCATTACTAATTAATAAGGGTTAAAGGGAGTAATTCTATTTCTTTTTCAAAGTCTTACGTACCAATGTAAGCAATGCTTGTGCATCCTTATCATTTAAATGCATTCCCATCCCCACATTTTTACTGAGGTATTGAAATACAATTTGTTCATTACCTACCACCCAAAATGATTTGTTATAAACGGCTGCTAAGGAACGGTCATATTGATCCAGCTTTCTCATTTCATTAATATTTTCACGTACATATCGTTGCACTTTTCCAAATGAGAACACCGCTTTTTTAATATAAATGGCATCAGGAGCAATTTTGATCAATTCGTATCCACGTACTCTAAACAACCAACTATAAATAGATTTATATTCAAAATAGCCCCAAAAAGTTAAATACGTTAAAAAAAAGAAAAGCTGCTCGCCTTTTACTTGACCCGCACTTAAAAAATACACGACATATAAACCGGTTAAAGACCACATAATCACCCAACCGAACAGCGCATGATTCATCCAACTTTCTACCGTTCCATCAATACGAATAATGGTCTCTGCATCCTTTTTACTCACTGTAATTCTCTCACCAATAGACTGCTTCATCACTTTTTATTTTTGGAATACTTATTGTTTCAACGCAAAAGCTATTTTTGTCGTTATTAATTCATTCAATAGAATGAATATTCACCGTAAATTACGCACCAAAAGTGGCACATAAAATCGTTTTGACCATGAAAAATCAGTCTGTTATTAAGCTTATTCTAAGTTCCGCATTTTTGCTTTTAGTAATCTCATTAAATTCATTTGCCCAAGTAGCAGGGGCTAAACACACTAAGTTAGTGGACTTATTCGTCATGGGTCGTATTGAAGACTGTTTAGACAAAGCTTACAAAATTGCTGGGAATGAAAAGTATAAAAGCGAGAGTGAACCCTATTTATGGATTGCCTTGTGCTTAATTGAGTGTACGAAGGATTCGGAATTGGAAGAATTTTACCCGGAACAAAAAACAACTAAGACTGCTATTAAATATGGTACAAAGTTCAAAAAGAACGATGACAAAATAAAAAAGAAAGGTGGCGAATACATTTATGATCAAAATATTGACTTCATGTATGAACTTATTGAATTAGGATTAATAGAAGGTAAGAGTTACTTGGCCATGGACAATTATACTAAATCTTCCTATTATTACAAATTGGTGGTGAAATTGGACCCCTCAAACCAGGAGTGTAAAATGATTAACGGAGTCCTATTTCTTTATAATAAGAACAAGGAAGGAGTAGCTTTAGTGGAATCTTCCATGGACTATTTTAAAGAACAAGCCGAGATGGGTGGATATGAAGTTAACCCCAAATCAGAAAGAGCTTTTTACGATGGTTTTATGTATTATTCCAAATATTTACAATCCAAGGGTAGAAATGCGGAGGCATTTGAGGTGATTGCTTTGGCCATTAAGTTAGACCCAGAAAACGCCAAATTTATTGCGCGCTACAAACAATTAAGCGGAGAGTAATTACGATTTAACAAACTCATCCGTATGCATATTGACATTGTAACATTATTTCCAGAGATGTTTGTGGGTCCATTTTCGGAATCCATTATAAAACGTGCCATTGAAAAAAAAATGGTAAGTATTGCCTATCACAATCCACGGGATTACACCTTAAACAAACACAATAAGGTAGATGACTACCAATTTGGAGGGGGAGCTGGAATGGTGATGATGGTAGAGCCCTTAGCCTTGTTATTGGATAAATTAATGGAATCAAAAAAATACGATGCCATTATTTACATGACTCCAGATGGGAATCGTTTAGAACAAAAACAATTAAACCAATACATTTCTTTTAAAAACATCATAGTCATAAACGGCCATTATAAGGGCATTGACCAACGTATACGTGATCAATACGTGACCCATGAAATGTCAATAGGGGACTTTGTTTTGTCGGGTGGAGAATTGGCCACGGCCGTATTTTGCGATGCCTTAATTCGTTTAATTCCTGGAGCCATTGGGGATGGCGCTTCTGCGCTTACCGATTCCTTTCAAGATGATTTATTGGCCCCTCCGGTGTATACCCGTCCAGCAGATTTTAGAGGGTGGAAAGTACCTGAGATTTTAACATCTGGTAATTTAAAAGCTATAGACGATTGGCGTCATGACCAATCTGTAGAGAAAACAGAACAAAGAAAACCTTGGATGCTTGAAGATTAGACTAGGGATTTCACACAAAAAAAGTTACCTATTTCACAAAAAAAAGAAGGCAATAGAATGCATATTAATTAAAAACTTCGTATTATTGCAGCCCCAAATTTTGGGTCGAAAATTTTAAGTTTAGAAAAATGAATCCGAAAGTACAACAAGTTGCAAACAGCAATGTAGAGATAAAAGAACTTCCAAGTTTCAAAGCGGGTGATACCATTACTGTTAATTATAAAATTAAAGAGGGTAATAAAGAAAGGGTTCAACCTTTTCAAGGTGTTGTTCTTTGCAAGAATGGTAAAGGTGCAACAGCTACTTTTACAGTAAGAAAAATTTCTAACGGTATCGGTATCGAAAGAATCTTTCCTATTTCTTCTCCGTTTATTGAGGGTATCATCATTAATAAAGTGGGTGTAGTTCGTAGATCAAAAATCTACTACCTTAGAGAAAGAACAGGTAAAGCTGCTAGAATTAAAGAAAAAAGAAGATAGTCAATCCTCTTTCTATCATATTAAAAAAGCTCGAATTTTCATTCGAGCTTTTTTTGTTGGCCCTAGTTTTCGAACCCATTTCTATTAAAACAACCTACATCCCAATAAGTTTCAACCGTTTAATTTTCTTAATCGGCCCTGGACAAAATGACTGATGACAATGAACACAGGCATTCATTAGGGAGTTATAATTCCCAATTGTTCTATCCTGACTAAACGTCTCCAACTCTAGCAACCACCCCTCAGCAAACCCATAAAATGTAGCCCCAATTTCTTTTGGTTTAGTGGGCACATCTGTCAGCATAGATTCATACCCTAACAGAAGGCTATCCGGAATCATTTGGTTGGAATCTAGATATTCATTCACCAATTTCATGTTTACGTACATTTTACGCATTGTTTTGGCCAATTCACTGGGTTGATAAACAATACCTTTACTTGTGTTCACTTCTGGCTGAACGGGTACCTTTTCTGTTTTGGTTTCGGAACAAGCTAAAACAAAAAAAGCCGCTGATACAACACCAACGACTTTTAAGTACGGTAAATAACTAGTCCACATAAACGCCAGTGGCTTCGTAAGACAAGGTGAGTACAGGCTCTGTAATACTATTAATAGAATCATCAGAAGCATTTGCATCCATGGCATAATGTTTTAATTGCGCCACCGTTAAAGTATCGTAATACAAGGTACCATTCACAGTCGTTTGATGACCTTCGGAATCTAAAGGAACAAAGAAATCGTAATCTTTAAAGGATACTCTAATTTGTTTTCCTGCCGCATCCACAGTCATCCAACAACCTTTGGTTTGACACGCACCTGTAATTTCGGTACTAAACGACAATTCCGTTGGGTTACCATCAAAACTAGCCACTAACTCATTCGCCTTTTCTTGAGTCATGGCTAGAGTTCTATCAAATTCGGTTCCTGCAGAATAAGGATATACGACCACTTCTTCTGGCACTTCAGGAGTGTTATTTTCTACTTCTACTGCAACTTCTATGGTTTCCGATGGAGCTGATTCTGAACAACTAACCATCCATAAAATTGCAGGTAATACGAATAATATTTTTTTCATGTGTTGTAAATATATTTAACGGACCAAATTTAATCCATTCGTAGAATATTGGAGTAAAAACCCACCCCGATTTTCATATCCACTTTCGATTCCAATTTTAACAAACTCAAAATTCAGAGATAGACCTTCCATTTTATTCTGAGAGATGTAATCTTGCCAATTCCCTTCACTACTAAAAAACGCATTTCCAAAATACCACGTAATATCAAACCCAGAGAAAACATGAAGAGAGGGATCGGTATGGTAATTTGCTCTATACTTACCTAAAAACTGCGCAACCAAAGGATTCGAATAATCTACATATTGTTGAATGGGATAAACCACATTCAATTCCGTGAGGTAATCAAAATCAATACTTCCAAAAGACCTCCAACGATCCGTGCCTAAAACCAAAAACCGCGTGTTTTTTCCCTTAAGGCCATAAAAAATGGAAAGTGCAGAAGAAACAAAAGCTTCATCTGAACTTACAATAGCCACAATATTCATTTCACCCAACTTTAAATGGCGTGTGAAATTGTCCGAATTTGCTTGCCACACTCTATGGTTAGGAATAGAGTCTCCCGCAGAGCTACTTAAGTACTTTTGAAAAATACCAGCCGCTCTTTTATCGGTACTGGCACCACCAGAAAACAAAACTAGATTCGAATCCTTGTAATTCTCCCCCATGAATTCCGCTTCGTTGATCACCAAGGATGGTGTAGAAGGCAAGGATTTTATGACAAAGCTATTCTCTAACAATAATCGAGAAGAAACGGGTACCGGACTAATAATGGGAGTGGCGAGTGTTTTGGCATGCGCGGCCAAAATTTTAAAGTTAACTTGAAACATGGGACCAATAAACAAATGCAAGGCACTCAAATCTTCTTCCTTAATTAACCTTAAACATTCGTTTGTATCCTTTTTTGTATCAAAATAACGGGTACTCACATGATATCCTTTTTTATTTAAGGAATCGATAGCCATTTCCAACCCACGCATAAACTCTAAAGAAATTTTGGTAAGGATGTATAAGTCTTCGTTTTCCCCTGCTACTTGAGAGGCTAAATTTTTCTCATTACAGAAAGGTAAAAACACCCCTATTTTTAAAGTATCCTGAAAACCAATGGGCATTATAGAATCAGAGCTCATTTTTTCTAGATCCCTACTAACACTTACAAATTTCTTATTCGCTACCGGAATACGAATAGTAGCTCCAATTTTCAAACCTTCCACCAAGCCGTTATTTACCATTTGGATCGAATCTGGTGTAACCTGGTACAATTTGGATAAAGAGTACATGGTTTCTTTTGGTTGTACTTCGTGTAACACCAATGAATCTTCCAAGGGCACTTCGAATTCCAATTCATCCGCTCTAGAAATGGTATTCACTGCGACAGGAATTTTTACAATCATTCCTAATTTCAATCCCTCACTTAATTCTGGATTATGTAACAATAGTTCCTTTTCGGTAATTTCGTATTTTTTGGTTAATCCATAAAGGGTTTCCTTTTTTACCACCTCGTGGTATATGGTATCGGAAGAAATCCGTACGATTGCTTTTTTTGCTTCTTTGTTATTTATCTTTTTTACTGGAATTCTTAAGGTTTGCCCAATCCGAATCCCGAGATTCTCAAGGTTAGGGTTTACATTTTGAATGTCCTTTACCGTTACCGAATACATTTTTGAAATGGCATATAACGTTTGCTTGGCTTCAACGGTATGAATAATGAACTCCCCTTCCTTACTATCTACCTTTCGGGTACTTGCTCCTTGTTGTGCATAACTCGTATGTACCGACATCAAAACTAACAAGACCAATAAAACTCTTAAACTACGTAAACCCATAAATCTATTATAACCACCTATCTAATTCAATAGGATTCCAAAACTACTCCCAATAATACAAAACCAATTTTTAATGGTTTTATTCTTTTTAATTCCTTCACAAAAATGCCCCTTCGAAAATCGAAGAGGCATCGTTATATTTTTTCTTTCTAGATTACTCCCACTCTATCGTAGCCGGTGGTTTTGAACTGATGTCATATACCACTCTATTTACACCTACTACTTTATTAATAATATCATTGGATACTTTGGCTAAGAATTCATACGGTAAATGCACCCAATCGGCCGTCATCCCATCTGTAGACTCTACGGCTCTCAGAGCTACCGCATTTTCATAGGTACGTTCATCGCCCATTACTCCTACGGATTTCACCGGAAGTAACATTACTCCGGCTTGCCAAACACTATCATACAAACCACTAGACTTTAAACTATTGATAAATATCGCATCCACTTCTTGCAATAACCTAACCTTTTCAGCGGTAACATCCCCTAAAATCCGGATCGCCAAACCAGGACCAGGAAATGGGTGACGTCCTAAAAGCTCCGGAGATAAACCCATTGCTTTTCCAACTCTACGTACTTCATCTTTAAATAAACTACGAAGAGGTTCTACAATTTTTAATTTCATGTAATCCGGTAACCCACCCACATTGTGATGCGACTTGATGGTCGCTGAAGGACCGCCAGTAACCGAAATAGATTCAATAACATCTGGATAAATAGTACCTTGAGCCAACCACGTTACATTTTCGATTAAATGTGACTCTTCGTCAAACACTTCAATAAACGCATTTCCGATGGCTTTACGTTTCTTTTCAGGATCTGATAAATCAGCTAAAGCGGTGTAAAACTTATTCGATGCATCCACCCCTTTTACATTTAAACCCAATCCTTTATATTGTTCTAAAACGCTAGAGAATTCATTTTTACGTAACAAACCGTTATTTACAAATATGCAATACAGGTTTTTACCAATGGCTTTATGTAGTAACATGGCGGCAACCGATGAATCCACCCCACCAGAAAGACCTAAAACAACACGATCATTTCCCAGTTTAGCTTTTAAATCCGCAATGGTCGTATCTACAAATGATGCAGGCGTCCAATCTTGAATACATCCACAGATGTCGACTAAAAAGTTTGACAATAAAGTGGCACCATCTTTCGTATGGTAAACTTCTGGGTGAAATTGAATTCCAAAAATATTAGAATTGTCAAATTGATACCCCGCTACTTCCACATCTTCGGTACTACAAATAATCTTCGCCCCATTTGGCGGAACATTAATGGTATCCCCATGCGACATCCATACCTGAGAACCCTCACTAACGCCCTTCATCAAAATATTCTCGGTATCCACAAAAGATAAGTTTGCCCGACCATATTCACGAGTTTCCGAAGGATAAACATCCCCTCCATTCACTTGTGCTAAAAATTGAGCTCCATAACATACGCCCAATACAGGAATATCTTTAGGGAATTTATCTAATTCTGGCACCGGATTATTTTCATCTCTTACGGAAAAAGGACTTCCCGAAAGAATCACCCCTTTTAATCCCGAATCCAATTCTGGAATTTTATTAAAGGGATGGATTTCACAATAAATATTTTGTTCTCTAACACGTCTTGCGATAAGCTGTGTATACTGCGAACCAAAGTCTAAAATGATGATTTTTTCTTGCATGTGCAAATGTAAAATTTACGTAGAAATGACCTCTCTTTTTTTATAAGTATTCACATTATAAAAGGGTAATTTCCACCGTATTCTTTCTTTTCATATCACTAAATAAAACCCTATCTTTGTAGACAATACAAACTACAAACTCCAAAACCATGAGTCAAAAACTTACAAAATTACTCGCTTTTACATTTTTCATTTTTCTTTCATTGCATTCCTTCTCCGTAGACTTAACTTATTCATCTGGAGCTTGGAGCCCCAATGCGCCCAGTGCAAGTACTTCATTGGATAACGTAATCATAGATGATGTTGATTGCGTAATGCCAGATGGAGCCAAAATGACCAATTTAACCATTAATTCTGGTTCTTCAGTAACGGTTTCTACGGAAGACGTAACCGTATTAGGTAATCTGACTATTTTTGAACAAGGCTCTTACGTTATTACAGGAACAGGAACTTTAACCGTTTCGGGCACGGCATCTATCGATATACCTGGCTCTTCAAACATTGGAGCGTATCAAATCTGGTCGAGTCCATTTGCGGATGGTAGTTTAGATATACCATCTACCTTTAGTGCTACAAACCCATGCGACATTTTGGTTTATCAAGCCAGTACCCAAGAATGGAAAGCAGATTATACTACTGGTCATACCACCACTTGCGTAGGCCAATCCGTTACCTTCACTGCTTCTAGCTTAAATTCTGATGGAGCGGCAGATGGGAAATTCGATATAGGTCGTGGTTATTTTATTGCAGGATCTGCTCCTCCAACCAAAACATTAAGTAGCTCTGGATCTAACCTTAACAGTGGAAATATTTCGTTTACAGGACATTCTACTAGTATTTCTATCGCTGGAGGAAATGATTGGAATTTAGCGGGGAACCCCTATATCTCCGGTGTTGATGCCGATGATTTTTTCGCTGCTAATTCAGGAATCACTGCGGTATATCTTTACAATGGATCCTCTTATGACATCTTTACTAATGGCGGTGGAGATGTTATTCCAGCTGCGCAAGGATTCTATTATGATTTGGACACTCCAACGGATGGTACCACTACCCTGAACTTCACCAATGCGATGCGAACAACGAATAATGTTTCTTTTAGATCTTCTTCGAGCCGCCAGGTTTCCTTTCTTAGTCTTTCCGGAAATGGAATGCAAGATATGTTTAGAGTGATCATGCATGAAGATTGTGAAGACGGGAAAGACAGAAAGTATGACTCTCGAAAAATACTTAACGATACTCGATTGAATTTCGCTAGCTTTATTGAGTTCGATCCAAATAACGGTCCGGAAACAGCAGCAATCGAAGGTTTAAAACCCTTTAATGACGGGGAGACAAAAATCGTTTCTTTATTTGTACAAACAGATGACATTGGAACCTATGAGATCAACCTTGACTCTTTAGAGAATATGCATCCAGGAATGAGCTTTATCTTGGAAGATAGAGATTTAGCCATTACCACGGATTTAAGATCGTTTACGTATTCTTTTAATTCACCAATTGCGGATACTTTTAACAGTCGATTCTTTTTACACATTTCATTTGATGCATCGGTAACCAGTGTTCCGGTATTGGAAAACACCCATTTGGTATCGGTATATGTAAGTAATGAAAATTTGAATATTACCGCCTTAGGTTCTGATACTCGAATAGAAAATGTTCAGATACTTGATATCTTAGGTAAAAGTGTGTATTCAAACACCTATTCGGATAAAACAATTAGCATCCCTACCACGGGGTTAACGCAAGGTGTTTATATTGTAAAGACATTAACGGATTCAGGTTATATCTCTAGCCAAAAGATTCTGGTTCAATAGACCGAACTCAACGATAGCAAAAAGCCATTCCATTAATTGGGATGGCTTTTTTTTTGCTTATTACTTTGGCTAGGGAACCAGTAAGTAACTCCATCTAAAAACTATTCTTTACACGTACAAGGGAATAAAAACGTATTCCATTTATAATTCGACTACCCTAAAGTCCTTGCAAAAAGGTTCTGTCTCTGTCCTAATCCGATTCACAAACTCCGTCCCATAGGTAGCGTACATTTCGAAGAAATTAACGTGTCGTTCTTGATAAACGCCAAAAGGGTTTACGGCATCCCATACCTGATCCATTTTATGCATATGATCTTGGTTATGACGTTTTACGGCTCCCGATACTTTTTTACTTAAACGATCCATGGATTTCTCCATTCCTCTTTGAGAAGCCTTCAAACTTCTCTCCAATTCCGAATCATATTCAGTTAGTGATAAGCCGAGCTTCTCTAATTCCAAGTTCAATTTGATTTTCACTTCAGAAATTTTCGTTTCTAAAGGATTTACATCATTGGTAAAGCGCATCACCAAATCTTGCTTTTTACGGTAGACGTCTCGAGTGGTCCAATTCAATTCTTGGATCCGATCTATACTTTTAGGAGATAAAGTAAGAAACGAACTCCGAATCTGAACCAAAGGAAAAGGCACGTTAAAAGCTTCAAATGTTGCTTTTAACTCTAACCAATACGCTACTTCTGCCCCTCCTCCAATATACACCAGGTTAGGCAAAATCAATTCCTCATAAACAGGTCTTAAAATCACATTGGGACTAAATCTTTCCGGATGATTTTCAATCTCCAGGTCCATTTGATTCTCATCAAAAGTAATTTCGGAATTGTTCACCAAGTACCCCTGCTCCGTTTTTAGGATGCGCTCTCTAAGTCCCTGTTTAACGTAAAATAGATTAATCTCTCTAGGCGAAACTTGCGCAGAAAAGGTTTTTCCAAATTCCTTTAAGGTATTCGAAACCGTTCTAAAACTGACTTGTTCTTTTAGTTCCCGTTTCACAATAGGCGCAAACAATTGTTTTAGCTTCCTATTATTCGCATCCACAATTACGAGTCCGTAATCCTTAAACAATTCATGTACCAGAAATCGAGTGGCATCTGCTAAATTGGACTGGTTTAAATATGCTTTTCTAATTAATTCGGCCATCTCACGAGCGGATAAAGAGTCGCCTAAGGCATTGCAAAACTCCTCTACTGCAGCTTCAATGCCATCCAATGAAAACTCCCCCACCATCCCTGATTGGTCCGAATTCCATTGGATTTTTTTATCCCCTACAAATGCGTGATTAATTTCATCAAAATCATGATCTTCCGTTGCCATCCAATACACGGGAATGAAGTTCATTTTTGGATACTCTACGGATAACAGCTTAGCCGTTTGAATGGCAGAAACAATTTTATAGATAAAATATAATGGCCCCGTAAACAGGTTTAACTGATGTCCGGTGGTAATGGTATAGGTATTTCTAGAAAGGAGCAGGTCCATGTTCTTTTTAACCAATGGACTCGCTAAATCCACATATTGTTCGGTCAATACTTGAACAAGAATTTCGCGGGTTTCCAATGAAAAATCAGATTTTTCATCGATAACCTTTTGAATATTCGATGCATTAGAATCCCAATCGTAAAACGATTTAACCGTCTCCTTATTAGCTAAATAATCTCGTGTAATTTTGGATAACATTCCTACCTCGGAATATGAAATTGAGGTGCTTTTTTTTCTATCCATTTATAAATTTTCGAGATTTCTATTACGGCATAAAATTACATCAATTGTGATTTAGAAGAATTCATAATCCCCTCGATATATGTCCATTTAACGACCAAATAACATTTTTACAGTCCATTGACTAAACGGCAACGACACCAAAAAGATCATAGGGTTCGGCATCTGTAATTTTAACATTTACAAATTCGCCCACCGATAAATAATGTTCATCATCCATGGTTACCCATACTTCATTATCTACCTCTGGGGAATCATGCTCTGAACGACCTACATAGAATCCGGATTCAATTCGGTCCACTAAAACACGAATGGATTTGCCCACCTTTTTTAGATTGATTTCATGTGAAATTCCACTTTGTAGTTCCATAATGGTATTTACACGTTCTTGTTTCACTTCCTCGGGTACATCATCTTCTAATAAATGTGCCGAAGTATTTTCTTCATGGGAATAGGCAAATATTCCAAGTCTATCAAATTTAGTTTCTTTTACCCAATCATACATTTCTTGAAAGTCTTCTTCCGTTTCACCGGGATAACCCGCAATCAAGGTTGTACGCATCGCAATACCAGGAACCTTTTCACGAATATCTTTCACCAGATTAATGGTCTTTTCCTTCGTAATCATTCTACGCATGCTTTTTAGCATGGTATTACTAATATGTTGCAAGGGCATATCTAAGTAGTTACATACGTTTGCACGTTCCACCATGACATCCAACACTTCTTTAGGAAAAGCGGAAGGGTAGGCATAATGCAATCTAATCCATTCAATACCTTCAATATCACTTAAAGCACGCAACAAATCGGCCAATTGCCTTTTACCGTTTAAATCAATTCCATAATAGGTTAAATCTTGGGCAATTAGTAATAATTCCTTCGTTCCATTGGCGGCCAAATCTTTGGCATTTTTCACCAATTCTTCAATAGGAGTAGAAATATTAAGACCACGCATAATCGGAATAGCACAGAAAGAACACGTTCGATCACAGCCTTCGGAAATTTTGAAATAGGCATAATGAATGGGCGTAGTTAACAATCGTTCACCAACCAATTCCTTTTTATAATCGGCTTTTAACGTTTTTAAAAGACGTGGTAATTCTCGGGTTCCGAACCACGAATCCACATCCGGAATTTCTTTCACCAAATCATCCTTATATCTTTCCGACAAACACCCCATTACAATGACTTTGTCTACATCGCCATTCTTTTTAGCATCTACCCAATCTAAAATGGTATCGATAGATTCTTGTTTGGCATCCCCAATAAATCCGCAAGTATTAATCACCACGGTTTCGGCACCGTATTCTTCACTTTCGTGAGAAACAGAAACATTAGATGCCTTTAGTTGTCCCATTAATACTTCTGAATCAAAAATATTTTTAGAGCAACCTAAGGTTACTACATTAACGGATGAAGTTCTTTTTTTACCTGTTTTCATATTCCTTGGTTTTACTTATTCCATTCCAAATTGGCCCTCCCCATAAGAGCCCAATTCAAGATTGCAAAAGTAGCCAACAAATGGTCCAAAGTAATTCAATTCTTCGATATTTTGTTTTTATAGCTATATAGATATTTTCATCATTAATAGCGGGTTTTTGGAGGCCAAATAAATCCTTCAAAACAGACCTCCCCACCTCAAAGCCCACGTTTTTGGGCTCCCTTTAATTCTGGTTCTTTAAAACAACAAGAACGGAATTAACGATGTAGTGTACCTGATCTTCAGATAAGGTAGGATGAATGGGTAAAGAAATCATTTGAGATTGAAATCTTTCTGTTTGAACTAAAGGAACTTTGGGAAGGTGCGAAAATGCTTTCTGTTGGTGAATGGCCATGGGGTAATATAAGCGAACAGGGACTCCCATTTCTTGAAGTCTTTCCATGATTTGATTTCTGTTACCCCTAACCAAAATGGTAAACTGATGATATACGTGAGATGAATAGCTTGGTTCCACCCCCAAAGTAATAGCCTCACAAGAGGTAAAAGCCTTTTTGTAAACGGAGGCAATCGCCTGCCGCTTTTGGGTCCAATGGTCTAAATAAGGAAGTTTGACACTTAAAATTGCTGCTTGTAGGGTATCCAATCGACTATTCATCCCAATAGTATCATGCACATATTTGGCCGATTGTCCATGTTGAGCAATCATTTTTGCTTTGGCAATAAGCTCCTGGTTATTGGATACAATCGCTCCACCATCTCCAAAAGCACCTAGGTTCTTAGATGGAAAAAAAGAGATACATCCCATATCTCCCAGAGGCCCTACTTTTTTCCAACTTCCTTTAACTTTACATTCCGCCCCAATAGCTTGTGCGGTATCTTCAATTACTTTTAAATGATAGGAAGCCGCTAATTGCATTACTTCTTCCATATTTGCAGATAGGCCAAATAAATGGACGGCAATAATGGCTTTCGTCTTTGAGCTAATCTTTTGTTTTGCATCTACTAAATCCATAGTAAAAGTAGCATCTACATCTACAAAAACCGGGATTGCACCTATGCGTTGAATCACTTCCGCAGATGCAAAATAACTAAAGGATGGTACCAGCACTTCATCGCCTGGAACAATGTCTAAAGCTAAAAGAGCTATTTCAAGGGCATCGGTACCATTGCCTACACCCAACACCTCAGCATTCAAATATTGACCCAATTCTTTTTCAAACGAAGCCACTTCTGGTCCATTAATGAATTGTTGGTGATCCATCACTTGGGCTACCGCTTCGTTCAATTCATCCAGAATTGGTGCATGTAAAGCGGGCAAATCAATTATTTGAATGTCTTTTCTCATAAATGCTTTGATCCTGAAATAAGGAAAACCATCCCACTAATTTTTTTAATACTATAACTAAGGTTTGTATCTAATCCCTATGGATCTTTCGATTCCTTACCCAAACAAAGAATCTACAAATTCTTTTTTATTGAATACCTGTAAGTCCTCTATTCCTTCCCCTACTCCAATATAACGTACTGGAATACTAAATTGATCTGAAACACCGATGACAACCCCTCCTTTTGCAGTCCCATCTAATTTGGTCACTGCTAAGGATGAAACTTCTGTGGCCTCGGTAAATGCTTTGGCTTGTTCAAAGGCATTCTGTCCGGTAGATCCATCAATGACTAACATCACATCATGAGGCGCATTCGGCAGTACCTTTTTCATCACATTTTTAATTTTACTTAATTCATTCATTAAGTTAATCTTGTTATGTAACCTTCCTGCGGTATCAATAATGACTACGTCTGCACCACTCGCTCTTGCACTTTCTACGGTATCAAATGCTACAGAAGCGGGATCCGCTCCCATCCCTTGAGAAATGACCGGTACACCCGTGCGTTCACCCCATATTTTTATTTGATCTACTGCAGCTGCTCTAAAAGTATCTGCTGCACCAATCACAACCTTTAATCCCTGTAACTTAAATTGATTTGCCAACTTCCCAATAGTGGTGGTTTTACCCACACCATTAACACCAACGACCATAATAACATAAGGACCGTCTACTTTTGGAATGGTGAACTTGGACGATTTGTTTTCTTCTTTATCATCCAAAAGGGCCGCAATTTCTTCTCTAAGAATCCGCTTTAATTCGGAAGTACCCACGTATTTATCCCGCGCTACTCTTTCCTCAATTCTTTTAATGACTTTCAAAGTGGTTTCTACCCCAACGTCAGAAGTCACTAAAACTTCCTCCAAGTCATCTAAAACTTCCTCATCTACGGTGTCTTTACCGGCAACGGCACGAGACATTTTTGCCAAAAAACCTTCTTTAGACTTCTCCAGTCCTTTATCTAGTTTTTCTTTCTTATCCTTTGAAAAAATATTTAACCAAGCCATAAATTTATTTTCAATTATTGAAACGAAAGCACAAAGATAATCACAACTTCAAATGGCCAAATACTTTTATGACAATAGTATAGAATCCCATTTGAATGGTAATTCATAGGGATTCATCTCTTTCAAAACACCCACCACCCAAAAATTTAGCAAAAAAAAAGCTCCTTCAAAAAATGAAGGAGCTTTTACTCTTACGAGTACAAGATTATTTAGAAAGATGTTCTTTTACTTTATCAGTAGGAATCAACTTTTCGTCAAACATATATGCTCCAGTTTTCGGAGATCTAATAGTTTTAATCACTTTAGTAATGCTCTTAGCACCACCTTTACCTAATGTTGCAACGGTTTTCTTAGCCATCTCTTATGTTTTAGGATTATTTAATTTCTTTATGAATGGTCATCTTTTTCAAAATAGGATTGAATTTCTTCAATTCCATTCTGTCCGGAGAATTCTTTCTGTTTTTATTCGTAATATAACGAGAAGTACCCGGTAAACCAGTAGTTTTATGCTCTGTGCATTCCAAAATTACTTGGATTCTATTTCCTTTTTTCTTAGCCATGATAAAATCTCCTTACTATCCTTTATAAAAACCTTTTTCTCTTGCTTCTTTTAAACAAGCTGTAATACCTTTCTTACTGATGGTACGAATAGCAGAAGCAGAAACTTTTAAAGTAATCCATTTATCCTCTTCTTGAATATAAAATTTCTTTAGATGAAGATTTGGTTTAAAAACTCTTTTTGTATGTGCTTTAGAATGCGAAACATTGTTCCCGGTCATTCTTTTCTTTCCTGTTATTTGACAAATGTTAGCCATCTTTTCTTCTTGTTATAATTCTCCCTACTAATAAGGGGCTGCAAATATACTATTAAATTAATTAAAGTCTCAAGGACTTTATCGGTTTTTTATTCAAATTATAAGCATCACTAAATCGTCTCAAAAAACCGAATGCGAAAGTATATAAATCTTTGCAATACCCTTCATGAATAAAGACCAAATTACAATTAAAGATTTGATTGCATTTCTGCAACGAAATCCTCCAAATCATGAATGGCCTGAGCAGTCGATTTACGAATAACGTCTAATCTATCCCCCTCAAAAAAATACCTGTTGGCTTTCTGAATTTGCTTATTTCCAACTCCTATCCACACCGTACCTACTGGCATATCCAAAGATCCTCCTCCCGGACCCGCAATTCCAGTAGTGGAAATTGCATAACTGGAATTCGTCACATTCAAAATTCCTTGAACCAACTGTACCGCTACCGTTTCACTAACGACTCCATAATGTTTGATATCCGATTCTCGTACATTTAACACGTTGATTTTTATCGTATTCGCATAGGAAACCACGGTCCCTAGAAAGTAATTTGAACTTCCTCCCAAGGAAGTAATTTGATGGGCAATATTTCCACCGGTACAACTTTCTGCCGTACTTAGAGACAGCTCATTTTCAATAAAATATTCTTGAATCTTTGTCGTCATAATTCAAATTTAAAAACTTTTTTTCCGAGTCTTGCGTAAAACCTTGGTTTATGCGCATAAAAAAAGGAGCGCATGGCTCCTTTCCTAAATTTTATAGCGGTAATTATTACAAAATCATACCAGCCGCAACTGTTTCATTCGTTGTTTCATCTACCAAAATAATAGACCCCGTAATTTTATTTTTACTATACGGATCACAGAATAGTGGTTTTGTAGTACGTAACATGACCCTTGAAATATCATTCATTCCAATTTCTTTGTCCTCTTCCAGACGATGAAGCGTGTTGATGTCTACTTTATAAATAACCTCTTTAATGATAGCTCTAACCTCATTGGTGGTATGACGCACATAATATTTAGCTCTTGGCTTTGGTCCCTTTTTATTCAACCAACATAACATGACCTCAATATCTTGCTTAACTTCAGGCTGATTATTAACTCTAGAGATCATGTCGCCACGTCCTACATCAATATCATCCTCTAAAGTCATGGTGACAGACATAGGCGGAAAAGCTTCATTTAGCGGCCCATTTAACGTATCGATAGACTTAATTTTAGAAGTCAATCCTGAAGGTAAAACAATTACCTCATCACCGGGTTTAAAAACACCCCCAGCGACCGTTCCTGCATAACCACGATAATCATGGTATTCCGTAGAGAACGGACGAATTACCGTTTGAACAGGAAATCTACAATCGATTAAATTTTCATCCGAACCAATATGAATAGTTTCCAGGTTATGTAAAAGAGTTCCCCCTTTATACCAGTTCATCGGCTCCGAATTGTTCACCACATTGTCGCCATGTAATGCCGAAATTGGAATAAAACGAATATCGTGTACATTCAGTTTAGCCGCAAATTCCTTATACTGTTCCACCACCTTGTTGTATTGTTCTTCCGAATAATCTACTAGGTCCATTTTATTAACACACACCACCAAGTGGGGTATTCTTAACAAAGAAGCGATAAACGAATGACGACAAGTTTGCTCAATGACCCCATTTCTGGCGTCTATTAAAATCAGAGCTACATCAGCCGTAGATGCACCCGTAACCATGTTTCGGGTATATTGGATGTGCCCAGGAGTATCGGCAATAATAAACTTACGTTTAGGTGTTGCAAAATATCGGTAAGCCACATCAATAGTAATGCCTTGTTCTCTTTCATCCTTAAGACCATCGGTTAACAGCCCTAATTCCAAATGTTCCGAACCTCTTTTATCGGAGACGGCTTGAATATTTTCTATTTGATCTTGAAAAATACTTTTTGAATCGTACAATAAACGACCAATTAAAGTTGATTTCCCATCATCTACACTTCCCGCAGTGGTGAAGCGCAATAATTCCATATCTAAATAACTCATGAGAGTAAAATGTGTTTAATTGTGATTAAAAGTACCCTTCTTTTTTACGGTCTTCCATCGCAGATTCAGAACGTTTATCATCGGAACGATTTCCTCTTTCGGTGGTTCTTGCAGCCGCAACTTCTTGAACAATTTTCTCTAAGGTATCTGCATCCGATTCATCTCCACCTGTAATGGTTATATCCCCCAAGGTTCTAAATCTAATTTGTTTCGTCACCACTTCTTCCTCTGGCTTTAGGTTGATATGCTCCGAGTAAGGAATCCATGTATCATTTCTACGAATCACCTTCCGCTCATGCGCAAAATACAAGGATGGAATCGCAATGTTTTCTTTAAGAATGTACTGCCAAACATCCATTTCAGTCCAATTTGAAATTGGAAATGCTCTAAAATGCTCTCCCATGGAATGACGACCATTGAACAAATGCCATAATTCTGGACGTTGATGTTTTGGGTCCCATTGACCAAATTCATCTCGATGACTTAAAAAACGTTCTTTTGCTCTCGCTTTCTCTTCATCTCTTCGCGCACCACCCAAGGCACAATCAATTTTTTCTCTTTCCAAGGTATCTAACAAAGTCGTAGTTTGAAGCATATTACGAGAAGCGTTAAAGCCTGTCTCCTCTTCTACTCGACCGTCATCTATGGAGTCCTGCACCGATCCCACTATTAATTGAGCTCCTAATTCCTTAATCAGATCATCTCTAAATTTAATGGTTTCCGGAAAGTTATGCCCCGTATCCACATGCATCAATGGAAATGGGATTTTAGCTGGAAAAAAAGCTTTCCGAGCCAAATGGGTCACCACAATGGAATCTTTTCCACCAGAAAACAAAATGGCGGGATTATCAAATTGAGCAAAAACCTCTCGCATTACGAAAATAGATTCTGCCTCTAATTCTTCTAAATGTTTTAATGAATAATTTGTCATAAAATCAGGTTCTTTATTACCTATCTTTTTTAGGCCTGCAAATATATTTTATAATAGTTTCCCTTCCAGATATTCCAGTACTTTA
>MAAC01006643.1_pt1 | contig 19199 bp, 10 predicted proteins | sample 1115981 | NCBI WGS metagenome assembly MAAC01 (sample SAMN04961126, study PRJNA320927) | seawater metagenome | isolation source: sample BD02T64 sea water enriched with oil for 64 days | place: USA:Gulf of Mexico | collected 2013-07-27
TGCTGTTCGAAAATATATTGAATGGCTTCATAAATTCGCCCCACCGGGATCTGAAAACCTGACTTTCTCAGAAGCGGGACCCGTGCCGGGACAGGGACATGTCGCTCAGCAGGTTTTTTGGTATACTGCTTTTACAGCATCATTAACTCAGCCGGGGCTGCCAGTGGTCAATGAAGATGGCACGCCCAAATGGCGCATGGCACCTTCTCCACATGGGGCTTATTGGGAAGAAGGGCAAAAGCTTGGATATCAGGATGCTGGTGCCTGGACTTTTTTCAAGTCAACACGATTGGAACGTAGAAAGGCGGCATGGCTTTATGCCCAATTTACGGTATCCAAGACAGTATCGTTGAAGAAGACACTTGTTGGTTTGACACCAATTCGAAATTCAGACCTGCAGTCGCAAGAAATGAACGTAGCTTCAGAGCGTTTGGGGGGATTGTTAGAGTTTTATCGATCTCCAGCGCGTGTACTCTGGACGCCGACGGGGATGAATGTTCCCGACTATCCAAAATTAGCACGGTTGTGGTGGCAAAATATTGGTTTGGCGGTCGATGGGCGAGTCTCGGTTGAACAGGTCATGACTAATCTGGCACGTGAGATGGACAGGGTTCTGGCGCGTTTAGAGCGTATTGGTATGGGAAAATGTGCACCAAAATTAAATTTGCCCCAAGAAAAAAGTGTGTGGTTAGAAAGAAGTGGGGCGCCTAAACCACCTTTACTTAATGAAGATCCTCCGGGAAGGACTATTTCTTATGAGAAGCTGTTACAAACCTGGCAGCAATAAATTTTTTCTGAATTTAATAATTGGTTTTGGCTTTTTGATTTTGACAGCGCGTTCATTTGCTGAGCAACAGGTTACGATTTATGTCGTTGATAATTTCCCCCCTTATTCCTTTGAGGTTAAGCAGAAGCCTCACGGTATTTATGTGAATATTATAAAGGAAATATTTTCGCGTATTGAGGGATACCAGGCCAAAATTGAAGCGGTTCCGCGTAAAAGGGCGAAGGAATATTTAAGAGCAGGGCGTGGTTTTGCGATGGCCCCTGCCTATGAGACACAAGGGGATGGGAATATTTATTCTCATGCCTTGCTGACAGAGCGTATTATCACGGTATGTACGGATGATGTTTTTGATGAGAATACCCGGCAAGAATGGCCGATAGATTATCGTGGTCTCATTGTCGGGTTTCGACGTGGTGAAGATACAGACTTTATCGGGGATAATGCAAAATCGTTAAATCAAAGAGTACGGGTTACCCCAACGGATAATGTTGTGAGTAATATGCGCAAACTCTTATCAGGGAGAATTGACTGTTACATCACTGAGTCCCTGTCATTTCTATTTGAGTTACAAGTATTAAGCAAAGAAGGGCTGTATGATCGCAACCTAGCCGCTCCTTTTACAAAAGGAACGGACGTTATGATTAGAGAGGCCCGTTTTATCTATGGGAACAATTCTGCTCAGGATCCCGAATTGGCAACTCAGATTACTCAAATCGTATCAAAAATGAGAAGTTCAGGACTTATCGACGATATCATTGCGAGTTACTTAAGAGAATAAGCTTGTAGAACTCGTTAAGTATCACAAAAAGAAGCGCCGGAAATTTCAGATAATTTCCAGCGCTTTTTATAACGTTTAGTCGAGGTTACTCAACATTACGGAGTATTTTGTTTTCAGGATCGTACGGTGATTCCTCGATAACTGTCGCTTTGAAGGTATCGCCGAGAATATAAATATCCAATTCGGTACCAATTTCTGCGAGGTCAGGACGAACCATTGCGAGGGCGATGGATTTTCCGGTACGGAAACCAAAGCCACCTGATGTCACACGGCCAACCATTTCATCATTGAGATAAATTGGCTCAGAGCCACGGGCATCACGATCGGTCACGCCATGGATTTCCATGGTCACGAACTGGTTTTCAAAGCCACGCTCTTTCCAATCAGCCAATGCTTGCTTGCCGATGAAATCATCTTCTTTGTCCAGACGAACAAAACGATCAAGACCGGTTTCAAGAGCAGAATACTCAATGGACATCTCTGTTGGGATCAGGCGGTAGGATTTTTCCAAACGCATGGAATCCATGGCGCGGATACCAAATGGTTTAAGGCCAAATTCGGCACCGGCTTCCATTAGAACATCAAAGAGATAGTTCTGCATTTCGATTGGGTGGTGAAGCTCCCAACCGTATTCGCCAACGAAGTTAACACGTGCAGCAGTAACAGGGGCAATACCCACTGAGATCTGTTGTGCAGTCAACCATGGGAAGGCTTTGTTCGAGAAGTCAGCATCAGAAAGTTTTTCCATCAACAGACGGGATTTTGGACCCGCGATGATGAATACACCTTGCTGTGTGGTAATCTTCTCTAACTCTACAGAGCCATCAGTTGGCTTGAGCTTGGTTAGATAATCCCAATCGTGACGCTCCTGAGCACCAGCAGATACGAGGTAATAGCTCTGTTTTCCCGTTTTAAGGATTGTGAATTCAGCTCGGACACCACCGTGTAGCGTCAACATGTGGGTCAGCGCCATGCGGCCGATCTTTTTCGGGATCTTGTTAGCAACTATGCTGCTCAACCACGCTTCTGCACCTCTGCCCTTAACGATGAACTTGGAGAAAGCTGACATGTCGAGCAAGCCAACATTTTCTTTAACGTTCTTACATTCGTTACCGATGTGCTCGAAGTAGTTTGAACGACGGAAAGACCATTTTTCTACAGGCAACTTACCTTCGTCTGCAGGGGCATGGTTTTCACGGGTGATGGTATCGTCTTGGTTCAAATCATCTTCAGTCAGGCCGTAACCTTCTGGAGCAAACCAGTTTGGACGCTCCCAACCAAAGATTGTTCCCATAACTGCACCGTGTTCTTTCATACGGTCATAAGAAGGTGAGCGTTTCAGGCCACGAGCTGCTTGACGAGATTCGTCTGGATAGTGAACAGTGAAGACGTTTGCGTAAGCTTCTTCGTTTTTCTCTTTCAAGAAACCAAGGCCTGCGTAAGGTCCAAAACGACGAGGGTCAACACCAGACATGTCTATCGTAGGTTCGCCATCGACGATCCATTCAGCCAACTGCCAGCCAGCGCCACCAGTAGCCGTGATACCGAAGGAGTGACCTTCGTTAAGCCAGAAGTTCTTAAGACCCCAAGCTGGGCCGATAATTGGGGAGCCATCCGGCGTGTAAGCAATCGCACCGTTATAGACTTCCTTGATACCAACTTCAGCAAAAGCAGGTACGCGTTCGAAGGCTGTTTCGATATAAGGCATCAAACGTTCGAGTTCTTCGTTGAATAGCTCATACTTGGCCTCTGGTGCAGGACCATCAACGTAGCAACAAGGCGCGCCAACTTCGTATGGGCCAAGCAGAAGGCCACCAGCTTCTTCACGCATGTACCAAGAAGAATCTGATTCTCTTAGAACAGGCATTTCAGGAAGGCCCGCAGCGTGACGCGCTTTGATGTCCGGGTGAGCTTCGGTCACAATGAACTGGTGCTCAACAGGAATTACAGGAATGTCGAGGCCAACCATTTCACCGGTTTTACGGGCGAAGTTACCTGTACAGGAGATGACGTGCTCGCACGTAATGTCGCCTTTGTCGGTTTGCACAAGCCAAGTGTCGTCTTCTTGTTGTTCTAGGCCGATAACAGCAGTGTGTTGATGGATTTCAGCACCACAGTTACGTGCGCCTTTTGCAAGAGCTTGTGTAAGTTCTGCAGGTTGAACATAGCCATCGTCGATATGCTGAATGGCACCGAGAACACCATCAGTGTTGCAAAGCGGCCAAATGTCTTTGAGTTCTTCAATGGATAGCCAGCGAACATTTACGCCAAGCGTTTTTGCAACACCAACGTAGTATCTGTATTCGTCCATACGATCCTGGGTACGGGCCAGGCGGATATTGGATACCTGTTTCAGGCCTGAATGAAGACCTGTTTCTTCTTCTAGTCTGGCGTAGAGGTCGACAGAGTATTGGTGGATCTTACCAACCGAGTAGCTCATGTTGAACAAAGGCAACAGTCCAGCTGCGTGCCAGGTGGAACCTGAAGTCAGATCGTGACGCTCTAGAAGAGCAACGTCTGACCAACCTTTTTTAGCTAAGTGGTATAGTGTACCAACACCAACAGCACCACCACCGATAACAACGGCTTTGTAGTGAGATTTCATCGCCCGTCTCCAAAAAAATGCGACTAAACGTGCTTATGCACGGATACAAAATGTTTGTTTTTGCTTTTGAATAGTCCGACCGAAAGAAGACGAGTTAAATCTATCTTAGAGAAACGAAACTACTGAAAGCTATCATCCATAATGATGAGGAACAGTCTTGTAATCGTCCTATCGGTTTGCGTCATCACACTTACAGTTTACGACATAAGAGATTTTTTACGACACTTTTAAATTTGATGACAAAGCGATTAACTCAGGACATGAGGCATAAAAGGGAGCTGAGGAGACCGTTTATTGAGATAGACGAGAACTTGAATATTGGTGATAAAGCGACTCCTGATAAGGCCTGGTTCTGACAATTGCTTCGGATATTCCAAAATTCATTGAAATCTTATACAATAGCCTGTGGATTAGCGGCTACTTGTGACTTTTTCTTTCGAGAAGTGGGCCTCATATCCTTGCTTGCCGCTTTTGGTTTTTAGCCTGTCGCAAACCAGACAGAGGTAATGCGTGCTGAGAGGAATAAATTGTAGATTATTTCGGAGGGCATATTATGAGTGATACAGAAGGTCGCGCAAGTCGCGCAGGTCGTGGTGGCAGAGGTCGTGGCGGTGGTGGTGCAGCATCGCGTCGCGCAGCTCGTTCCGGCGGTTCAAGTGAACAGCTTAAATTTATTACGCGAAACATACCTTATTTTGAGACGCTTAATGAAGAAGCGCTTGAAATTATCGAGAACAACGCAGAGATCATTCTTGAAGAAATCGGGATTGAGTTCAGAGACGATGCTGAGGCTCTCCAGATCCTAAAAGACAATGGCTGTGACGTTCAGGGCGAACGCGTCCGTTTCCCTCGAGGTCTCGCACGTCAGTGGTGTGCGCATGCCCCCAGTCAGTTTACACAACATGCACGTAACAGCGAACGGAGCGTGACGATTGGGGGGAATAATACTGTTTTTGCCCCTGTATACGGCCCTCCCTTTGTTCGTGATGTTGATGGTGGGCGTCGTTATGCAACCATCGAAGATTTCCGTAACTTTGTTAAGCTGACTTATTCTATGCCTGCACTGCATCACTCTGGTGGTACGGTTTGCGAGCCAGTCGATATTCCGGTGAATAAACGTCATCTGGATATGCTCTATTCTCATATGCATCTTTCTGACAAACCTTACATGGGGTCCGTGACTGCGCCGGAGCGTGCAGAAGATTCCATTGCGATGTCAAAAATTCTTTTTGGTGATGAGTTTGTTGAAAACAACACGGTGATGATCAGTCTGATCAACGCCAACTCGCCAATGACTTTCGACGATACGATGCTTGGGGCTTTGAAAGTCTATGCACGTAACATGCAGGCTTGTATTGTTACGCCGTTTATTCTTGCTGGTGCGATGGCCCCTGTGACGGCTGCTGGTGTTATGGCACAATCCTTGGCCGAAGGCATGGCCGGGATTGCTTTTGCTCAGATGGTCCGCAAAGGGGCTCCTGTTGTTATGGGATCTTTTGCAAGTTCTATTTCCATGCAATCTGGAGCGCCGACTTTTGGTACGCCTGAACCTGCTTTGGTCCTTTATGGAATGGCACAGTTGGCGCGCCGTCTTGGCGTGCCTTTCCGTTCTGGTGGTTCTCTATGTGGTTCCAAGCTTCCAGACGCTCAAGCGGCTTATGAATCAGCGAACACGATCCTTCCAACGGCATTGGCTGGAGTTAACTTTACCCTTCATGCCGCTGGTTGGCTCGAGGGTGGTCTTATCTCATCTTATGAGAAATTGGTGATGGACGCCGATCAGCTTGGTATGATGCAGCGTATGCTCGAAGGCTATGATCTGAGTGAAAATGGCCAAGCAATGGACGCGTTGCGTGAAGTGGGTCCTGGGAACCATTTCCTTGGTTGTGCGCATACACAAGCGAACTTTGAAACGGCTTTCTTTCGATCAACAATCGCGGATAACAATTCATTTGAGCAGTGGGAATCCGAAGGCTCGCTGGATGCTTATCAGCGCGCAAATCTTTTGGTCAAAAAGACTTTGAGTGAGTACGTTGCTCCTGATTTGGATGCATCGATTGATGAAGCTCTAAATGAGTACATGTCCAAAAAGAAAGAATCTATGCCTGACGCTTTCACTTAAGCGACAAAAGTTGGCAATGCACATTGTGGTGTTAATTCAGTAATGGGTATTGCTAATTTGGTAACGGATTGAGAAAAGAGGCAGCATGAGCTGTCTCTTTTTCTATATGGGTTTCTGCATAGAAATAGAAAAGTTGATTTCCTTTCTTGTTCGGCCTTATTGTTTCTGATATTGGGCGTTTTAAGTATCGGGTAAATTACCGGAATGAATCCGGATTCCGTTGGAGTGACATTTTTGGCTCGGCAGAACAAATGATGTTATGCTTTCATTCATTCACCTGATTTATGGTGAGTAGTTTGATTACCAAAATGTTGTATTCAAATTATAAAAACATGCGTGTCAGGTCGAAAAATGATTAGAAAAGCTCCGCAAGAATTGCCTCAGCGCATTGTGTTTTTTCTGGTTCCCAAATTTTCTCTCATTGCTTTTACATCGGCATTGGAGCCTCTGCGCTTGGCGAACAGAGAGTCGGGAAAAAAACTATACAGCTGGAATCTGGTAAGTGCCGATGACCAGCCTGTAACCTCATCTTGCGGCATTCCAATTACGCCGACCATGGACTTTGAAAATCAGGAAAGTGTTCATACTGCTATTATTTGTAGCGGGGAAGATGCGCACAAAATCACTGATAAAAGAATTCATTCTTGGTTACGCCGGGTCGAGCGTAGAGGAGCGGACATCGGCGCACTTTGTACTGGCGCGCACATTCTGGCCAAAGCAGGTCTATTGGATGGTTATAGCTGTACAATCCACTGGGAGAATCTAGAAGGATTTTTAGAAGATTTTCCCGAGATTGAAGTTACACCAGAGCTATTCGAGATTGATCGTAACCGGTTTACCTGCGCAGGGGGGACTGCTTCATTGGATATGATCCTCAATGTCATCTCCTCTCAACATGGCCACGAACTCGCTGGCGAAGTCGCCAACCAGTTCATGCATGACCGTATTCGTGATCAACATGATCAACAGCGTATGTCAATGCCTGTACGTTTGGGCGTACGTCATCCAAAGCTTCTCGCTGTGATCAAGCTAATGGAAGATAATCTTGAAGAGCCTTTAACGCGTATTCAGCTTGCTAAAGATGCCGGCCTCTCTACGCGTCAACTGGAACGTCTCTTCCGTAAATATCTCAGTCGTTCTCCCGCGCGATATTATCTCGAATTACGCCTTAACAAAGCACGGCTACTCCTGCTTCAGACTAACATGTCGGTAATAGATGTTGCTTTGGCTTGTGGTTTTGTATCCGCGTCTCATTTCTCAAAATGCTATCGGGATTTCTTTGGCCGGACCCCTCGTAAAGAACGTGGCTTACCTGCGCTTGCTGGGGAAGAATAAGTAGAATCTTCATAAGGTAAAGCTCTTTGGTTCAGAGATCATGTTGGTACTCTGACGGATGTGGAAACTTAACTTTGTTAAAGAAGCATTCATCTAGTATTTAGTACACTACTGTCTGTTCTCCTTTCAGGAGAAAGTAGTTCGGTGTCTTGCGATCAAAGAGTGTGGAATAAATGAGAATATCAAAGGCCGCAACCTTCGTGGTGGCGATAGCTGGTGTTTGTGCCAGTGCTTTACTATGGTATTTTCTCCACTCACTCGATCAAGATAGCAAACATCAAAATGTGCGAAATGAGCTCGCTCTCTTTCGTCAGGATATACTCACTGAGATTGAAAGCCATGTTGATGTTCTTCGCCGTTTAACGGAGCGAACAAGGGCCTCTGGTAAACTTGATCAGCGTAAGTGGACCTATGATGCCAATTCCATAGCGATTGATTTTCCTGGTTTCCGGGCGATAGAGTGGGTCGACCGAACAAATACTATCCAGTGGGTTGTTCCGCTCAAGGCAAATGAATCTGCGTTGGGGCTCGATCTTAATAAAATAGAATGGCGCCGAAAAGACATTCAGGAGTATGTCCGCAAAGGCCAAATACATATATCTAAACCTTTTGAACTCGTGCAATCAGGAACTGCTGTCGTCATCGACTTTCCTTTGATGATGAAGGGGCAGTATAACGGATTTATTACTGGCGTTCTTGAACTGTCGAATTTTTTTGAAGCTGTTGTCGGGGAGGAGGATAAACGAGGATATTCCCTTTCTATCTTTGATGGAGAAAACAAGCTTTATTATTGGCACGCACGGGGGAACGAAGTCGGACTTCCTTATCGGGAGAGTGTTGTTTTACCTTTCCCGGGTAACCCAGATTGGAAACTGGAAGTCTGGCCGAACGAAACTCTTCTTGAAGCCAATCGACGAAACTACCCTGCGTGGGGCCTCTTTGGTGCCTTGATCGTCACTGCGTTAGTGACAGGATTACTACATCTGGAGAGACTCTCTCAAATTAGGTCTGGAGAACTACGCGAAGCCAATAGAGCCTTGTATGATAATAAACAACGTTTCCAGGCGTTCTCAGAGATTGCTTCCGACTGGTTGTGGGAAAGCGATGAATATCAAGTCCTTAATTTTATAAGCCCACAAGTAACCAAGATTACGGGACAATCTGATAAAGAGTATCTGGGGAAACCTATTTCCTGTCTTTTTATCGAAGATGAAGATAATAATGCCCATGAAATTATCAGAGCACTTAATTCTCACAAACCCTTCAGAAATATTCTATGTAAAACCAATAACAACGATGATCATCTGGTTTGGATAAGTATCAGTGGTGTGCCGTTGTTTGATGTGGAGGAAAAGTTTCTTGGTTACCGAGGGAGTGTCATAGAAGTCACAAATAGGGTTATTACCGAAGAACGTTTTAAAACTCTTTTTGAGCACTCCTCTGATGCTCTTCTATTGCGTGGTAAATCAGGGTTTGTCGATTGCAATCAAGCAGCTGTTCGAATGAGTGGTTGTAAAACCAAGACTGAACTTCTTAACCTTCAGATGACCGAGCTTGCCCCAGAATTTCAAGCCGACGGGGAACGCTCATCCTTCAAGCTTCTTTCTATGATTGATAAAGCGATGGTGGAGGGAATTAGTCGTTTTGAATGGTTGATAAGCCCTTCGTTTGGCGAAGAGTATCCTATTGAGATTACGATCACCAAGATCATAACTATGGGCGAAGAAGGACAACTTATCGCCTGGCGCGACATTTCAAACCTGAAGCAACGCGCGGATGAAATCACCCATCACTATTCAGTGTTAAAAACGACCCTGAATACAATTGAGCAGGGTGTTTGCATGGTTGATCATGATCGTGTGATTGCCGTGAATAATCCACTGTTTTATCGAATTTTAGACATCCCTTTCGAAGTCTTCCCTGCTGGAACTAAAATTGATGAACTCTTCAATTTAATCGAGGCGAGGCGTGATTTTGGTAGCTCAGGTAAAGGTGTCGAAGACAGGAATTTATTGGATCTTCTTATTAAGGGAGAACCCTTTTTCTTATCATTGAACTTACGTAATGGTAAATATTTGGAGATTTCAGCCAGTTCGGTCATCGATGGAGGAATGGTTCTAACCTTTAGTGATGTCAGCGACAGAAGGGCCGCTGAAGAATTTCAACAAGCAGTGACATCAAACCTTCCTGGAGCAGTTTATCGTTTTAATAGCGATAGAAACGGTAAAATTACCATCCCTTATATTAGCGATGGCATCGTCGGTATTACCGGGCTTAGCTCAACTTCGATAAAAGTAAATCCTACCCTGCTGTCGACTGTCATTAACAAATATGATTACGACGAATGGATGACTTCAATGCGGGAAACCGCTGAAGTGATGCCGCGGCTCGACTTTGAGATGCGATTGAACAACTTGGAAGGCGAGCAACCAAAATGGATACGATCAATCGCCCAGCTCAGCTTTAGCGATAGTGGTGAGTTTCAATGGGACGGGGTCTTGCTTGATGTCACAGATCACAAAAAAGCGGAGCTTGCTCTTGAACAAAATTTGATGGATTTGCAACTTGCTCATGAAGCTCTGGAAAACCAGAGTGAAGAGTTGGTCTCTATGGCTGAACAGCTAAGTATTGCCCGTGACCTTTCCGAGGCAGCGAATAAAGCCAAGTCAGAGTTTCTTGCGACGATGAGCCATGAAATCCGCACTCCTATGAACGGCGTTATGGGGATGGCTACGATGTTGCTAGAGACTGAGTTGGATGAAGAGCAATATGAATTTGCATCCATGATTAATGAGTCTGGTGAGTCATTATTGGACATTATTAATGACGTATTGGACTTTTCCAAGATTGAAGCGGGGCGGATGGAACTCTCTGTATCAGAGGTCGATCTGGTTTCTATTGTCGAATCAAGTGTTAATCTCCTGGGTGCCCGGGCGAATGATAAAGGGCTATCTATCGCGACTTATTTACCTCCCGATTTAAACCGACATGTGGTTGCTGATGGTGGTCGGTTGCGTCAGATCCTTTTGAATTTGCTTGGAAACGCAATGAAGTTTACCCAAGAGGGGGGTGTTGCAATTCGGGTAAGTTACTTGAACTTCGAAAGACCAATTTCAGAGGATCGTGACGAGGGTGAAGCAAAAACTGGGCACGATAAAGTAACTCTTCGTTTTGACGTAAAAGATACAGGCATTGGTATCAAGGAAGAGACACAACGAAAACTTTTTGAGAAATTCACTCAAGCAGATGCGTCAACGACGAGAGAGTTTGGCGGCACAGGTCTGGGGTTGGCTATTTGTAAACAGCTTGTGCAGCTTATGGGGGGTGAAATTGGTGTGGAAAGCACTGTCGGTGAGGGGAGTAATTTTTGGTTTACCGTTGAATTGGATAAATCCAGTAGTGAAGTCGAACTGGTCGGTACCATAAAGCATCGTGATATTTCATCTTGTGAATCCGCACTTCTCTATATGGAGGATTCAACGAGTACCCGGATCATAAATCAATACCTCAAGGAAGCCGGGGTAAACGTTACACTGGTTCGAGATTGTGATGACGCGATTGAGTTCTTAAATGAGGAGAAAGTTTCTCTGGTTATTGCTGGTGACAATTGGCCTAACAAAGATCTGGAAAAGCTGGGATTAGCAACTGCCAGGTTAATAAAGGTGAGTGAATTTTCCTCAGCAGTGGTTATTCAGTACAAGTCGAGCGAGGCGGAGCTTTGGGCTAAGGGGTTGGGTTTTATGGGAACACTCTCTCAACCGATCAACCATAGTTCCCTTAGCTCATTTCTTCATAAAGCATTTGTTAAAAGCGAAGAGGAGGAAACAAGCAAACGCTTCTCTCTCCGTGAAGTCGCCTTAAAGAAACAAAGCCTGAAAATTCTCATCGTTGAAGATAATAAAATCAATCAAAAGCTGGCAATGTCTATGCTTGTAAAGGGAGGGCATGAGGTTGTTGTTGCTGCCAATGGGCAGGAAGCACTTGAGGAATTACAATCTGGCGAACATAGTTTTGATCTTGTGCTAATGGATATGCAGATGCCTGTAATGGACGGGCTCGAAGCTACCAGATACATTCGAAACCTGAATGATCCACACTTGGCTTTAATTCCGATAATCGCGATGACTGCAAATGCGATGGATACAGATCGTGAATTGTGTCTTGATGCTGGAATGAATGAGTATGTATCGAAGCCGATCAGTCCAGGAGATCTCTTTTCAAAAATTTCCACCTGTGTCGGAGCTGTTAGTGAGGCAGTTGTAGTAGAAATCCCGGATACTACTCAGGATAACGTAAAGGCTTTCAATGAGACATTCTCTTCGATCACAAATGATGAGAGCGCCAAAACTCCTGCTAAAATTTCTGAGAGCATATCTCTTTCTAAGGGAACTGAAGACGATATGTTGGACTTACTTACTGATATTGAGAGCTTGTAAGTAATACCGATGGTCTGGCGCGCAAATACGTTATCGTCAGGTTAGGTATTTTTTTTAAAATAAAGTTATTTGTGTTTTTTCTCAAAAGGCTCAAAACAACTTTCTGGAAGTAATGGCTCCAGTATATTTGCTATATGGTAGGGATCATCCGTAAAATTGATACCGACACTGGTATCATGTTGCCAGGCAACAGAAACATTCAGAGCTGATGTTTGTGAAAACCGAATGGTTTTAATCGTCCGATCAGCAAGTGCCTCATCCAGCTCGAGTTTCGCACCAGTAAGCGAAATATCCATGACGGCACAATCTCTCTTATCAAAAGTTCCATCCGTGCGTCCGGTTAAGACAACTTCAGCGCGGGGGAAAATTCTACGTTCGTCACTTGAGTGTGTCATTACTTGGTTCTTTTGCTGTGGAGTACGATGAGCACCAATGATAGCTGATGGAGTTTAAAAAACTATAAGCCCCGAGCTTAATTATTAGAAGGTTACCTTTAAGATTAGCTTTCGTTTCTGAAGTTATGGTTAATTTCTGGCAATAAATATTTAACGTAAATTTTAGATTTAATTCCCTAAAATAGGAGTACTTATAGGAGGGTGTTATGTTTGCTGTTGCTGAGATGGGGGAGTTCTTTACCAAGGTTATTGGTGAAGAGGCGATTTTAGAGATCGACGACGATCTATTGTGTGTACCTGGTAACTCTGATCAAGGGGTTCATGCCTTGCAGGGAATGCTTGCTAATTCTATTTTGCATGAGAATACGGCGAGACGAGGCCCGACTGATCTCAATCAGGCGCTCAGGGCAATTGAAGCGCCATCTCAACGAATGTCTGATTTGTATCGGGATGAGAGGATGACAGTCGATGTCATGCCAGAGAAACTTATGCCAGAGAAACTTATGCCAGAGAAACTTATGCCAGAAAATGATCAAAGGGGTGAAGCCAGTTACCAACCAACCCCGTTTCTGGATCAGGGCATGTTATCATTTTATATGCATGTGGATGAAACTGAGCAGAGCAAGTTAAGTTTTCCGATAACGGAATTAATTCAGGACGATGAATTGGCCCCTGTTCCCTCTATACCCGTGTTGCACTAATATTTACTTGAATTGGCTCCGACTTGAGCACCGTTTGCTCTCTCCAGAGAGTAATCCAATGCCTCTCTTATCTTGTCTATTCCCTCCGATATGTGATTTTTTTCGATTGCGGTATAGCCAAGCCGAAAGTATTGCTTCTTGGGGAAAGCATCAAAATAATAAATGCTGCCGGGTTCCAGTACGACCCCTAGGTTAAGAGCGTGTTGCAATAGCTCTTTACTGTCCAGTTGATCCGGGCCCTTAACCCAAAAACTAGACCCTCCATTTGCATTCTGAAAGCTAAGTCCTGTTCTGGTGAGAGCCGTTTCCATTTCTGTCCAACGGTTTTTATAGATCTTCCGCAGCCTTTTTCGTAAGACGTCATGGTGTCCTAACGCAAGAAAGAGTGCCATGGTTCTTTGGTTGTTTGTTGGTGTGTGGCGATGCATCAAACGGCCGAGTGCGCGTGCCTCGCGAATGATATGTGCGGGGCCAACCATGTAACCCAGGCGTAAGCCAGGAAAAAAGGATTTTGACAAGCTGCCGATATAAATCACTCTCCCTGCTTGATCTAATGACTTAATCGCGGGGGTAGGGGAGCTTTTAAAATTTAACTCTGGCTCATAATCATCCTCTATAATGACCATGTTATTTTGTTCCGCTTTTTCCAACACTGCCTTGCGCCTGTCCAAAGGCATGGTAACTGTCGTTGGAAACTGATGGCTGGGTGTAATCGTGATTATGTTACAGCCATCAAGCTGTTGGTCTGGGATAAGGCCGTGTTGATCAAGCTCAAGGTATCGTATTCGAGAGCCGATCATCTGAATGATATTACGTAGATCTGGATAACCAGGGTTTTCAACTCCAAACAGGGTATTATTGTTTAAAAAGAGGCGGGCAAGCATGTAGAGACTATTTTGAGCACCTGCCGTGACCAGGATTTCATCTTCACTTGCATGTATTCCACGCGTTGGAAGTAACCGTGTTCTAATTTGCTCAATAAGAAAGGGATCGTCTGTCCCTAATCGATCCTCAGTCCAATCAGCCATGGCATTTAGGCTCATTGCCTGACGGGAACATTCACGCCAGGCTGCAATAGGGAAAAGCGACTTATCCACTTGTGCTGTAACGAAGGGAAAAGGATAGTCGCGCCAATTTTCTGGTTTTTCAATGTTTTGCTGGTGGCTTGGTGTGTGTTTGATGCGCAAGGTAGCGCTAATGGTTTCCAACTCTGTGCTTTTCACTTTTGACGGCTGCTCGCCAAGGGGGAGGGTCAAGCGGTCGCTAACGAAAATTCGGCTGCGTTCTTTCGATGATAAAAACCCATCATCCAGCAATGCCTGATAGGCTTGGGTAACTGTAATCCGAGATACCCCTAATTGAGTTGCCAATTTCCGGCTTGAAGGAACTGCTGCTCCTGATGGGAGGCTCCCGCCTAATATAGCACTTACAAATTGGCGCCTGATTTGCAGTTGAAGAGATTCCGTACTGTCTCGATCTAGTATGAACAGGTTTTCTGTCATGAATTTTCTACATCACAATTCAAATAATAGAATAAAAATTCTAAATATTGACAACATTAAATAAAAATTCCAATATACGGCAAGGCAGATAGTTAACAGAAGGTGCTGAGTTTTGAAATCAGCCGGGCCACGGGGTGTTTGACAATACCACAAATTATGCACAGATATTGCGTCTATGGAAATTGGATATAGAAAATAGACGAAACTGGATATATGAGCAAGAACGTCATTTCCCTTAAATATTCAGCGAAGCCACAGAGATTGTAACAGGCGGCTATACGAACGGCTGTTTAGGATGGCGAGTCTTATTCAAGTAGGCCTGAAATTACTAAATCCGCCTTCGTTGAATAGGTCTCGTATAAACAACGGCTTATAAAAGGGCGTGATATTGCGCCATACCATATTATTAGGAGCAGGCTCATGAGCCAACAGATTGGACACTTCATCAACGGCCAGATCGTTGCCGGCCAAAGCGGTCGTTCCGCGAAAATTCATAACCCTGCACTGGGACAGGCAACTGGCGAAGTCGCTTTAGCATCCGCAGATGAAATGCGCGAAGCTATCGCCGTGGCCGAAGCTGCTTTGCCTTCATGGTCGGCTACTCCGCCTCTCAGACGTGCGCGTGTTATGTTCAAATTCAAAGAACTCATTGAAAAGAACATGGATGAGCTCGCTGCCATGGTCAGTGCAGAGCATGGTAAAGTTATTAGTGATGCCAAGGGATCAATCACACGCGGTCTTGAAGTTGTCGAATTTGCTTGCGGTATTCCGCACCTTCTCAAGGGTGAACACAGCGAAAATGTTGGTACTGGTGTTGATAGTCACTCTGCCCGGCAGCCAATGGGTGTTTGCGCAGGCATCACGCCGTTTAATTTTCCGGCAATGGTTCCGATGTGGATGTTCCCGATTTCCATTGCTTGCGGGAATACCTTTATCCTTAAGCCTTCTGAAAAAGATCCGTCCTGTCCAATGCGTCTTGCCGAGCTCTTGAAAGAAGCTGGTCTTCCCGACGGTGTGTTCAATGTTGTTAACGGAGATAAGGAAGCTGTTGATACACTTCTCGAAGATGAGCGTGTAAAGGCCGTTAGTTTTGTCGGTTCAACCCCAATTGCTGAATATGTTTACAAGACCGGGACTGCAAATGGTAAACGTGTTCAGGCACTGGGTGGTGCTAAGAATCATATGGTTGTCATGCCAGATGCCGATATGGATCAAGCTGTGGATGCCTTGATGGGTGCTGCATACGGTTCTGCCGGGGAACGCTGTATGGCGATTTCAGTAGCTGTTGCCGTTGGTGACGAGACCGCAGATACACTAATCGAGAAATTGGCACCTAAGGTAGAAGGCCTGAAAGTTGCTCATTATGAAGTTGCGGATGCAGAAATGGGTGCGCTTATTTCTGCCGAACATTTGGCCAAGGTTACTGGTTTTGTCGATGCTGGTGTTAGCGAAGGCGCAAAACTTGTTGTCGATGGTCGCGGTAAAAAACCAGAGGGACTGGAAAACGGATACTTTATCGGCGGGTGTTTGTTCGATAACGTGACCTCGGATATGAGTATTTACAAAGAAGAGATTTTTGGTCCAGTTCTTGCCATTGTCCGTGTCGATACTTTTAATGAAGCAGTAAAGCTGGTCAACGATCACGAATACGGTAATGGTACAGCGATCTTTACCCGTGATGGAGATTCAGCACGTGAGTTCTCTCATAAAATCCAGATCGGAATGGTCGGAGTTAACGTGCCAATTCCAGTGCCGATGGCTTTCCACTCATTCGGTGGTTGGAAACGGTCTCTCTTTGGTGATCACTCCATGCACGGACCGGAAGGCATTCGTTTTTACACCCGCCTGAAAACGGTCACGACACGTTGGCCTACGGGGATCAGAAGTGGTGCCGAGTTCATGATGCCGACGATGAAGTAATCACTATTGTGATCTGGCCGGTTGGTTCTGGCAGATTATAGAGCTTCTTAAGTAGAGAAACCCTCGGACTTGTCCGAGGGTTTCTTGTTTAGAAAGGGATCACGAATAGAAAGTACGCGACCACAATTTTTAGGAGATTAGGCTGAGCGGACGCCATCAAGGAACTGGCTGACATCATTGCGCAGGTGATCAGCTTTGGCCTGTAAGATACTGGCGAGTTCCAGTACAGACCCCGCGGTTACGCCTGTTTCATCCGTAGAGTTTTTGACCCGTTGGATGTTGCTGCTAACATCTGAGGTACCCTGTGCGGCAAGCTGAGCGTTGCGCGTGATTTCTGCAGTTGCTGCAGATTGCTGTTCAACAGCTGCGGCGATTGCTGTCGAGACTTCAGAAATTTGATCAATTTGGCTTGCAACAGACTCATTCGTTTGTACGGCAGCCTCTGTAGTGGATTGTATTGCAGACACCTGGGCAGAAATTTCTTCTGTTGCTTTAGCCGTTTGATTGGCAAGGTTTTTGACTTCATTTGCAACGACTGAAAATCCTTTTCCGGCCTCTCCTGCACGCGCTGCTTCAATCGTTGCATTAAGAGCAAGCAGGTTGGTTTGTTCGGCAATTTCCTGTATCAGATTTATCACATCACCAATATTCTGAGCCGAGTCAGATAAGCCACGTAGAGTATCTGTTGATTCTTTCGCTGAATCAACAGCTTGTAGTGCTGATTGCCTGGCTTGGGATACCTGATTGGAAATTTCATTTATAGAACTGACAAGCTCTTGAGCAGCCCCTGCCATGGTTTCTACGTTTGATGCTGCACTTTCTGTCAATGTTTCTGCAGACGAAGTATCCTCGCTTGCTGAACTTGCAGCCGAAGACATGGATTGAGCAGAGCTTTCAAGATTACCAGATAGGCCCGATAGATCACCAAGGGTTTGATTAATTGTGGTATCAAAGCTGCTTATCAGATCTTCAATCGTATTTGAGCGCTGTTCACGCTGTTTCCGGCTATCAGCTTCACTCTGCTCCAGTTCGGCGTTGCGTATGGCATTTTCCTTAAAGACTGAAACCGCTCTGGACATGTCGCCGATTTCACATCTCTTCTTATTGATGCCGACGATCTCGACTGTATCATCCCCCTTGGCCAATCTACTCATGACATTCGTTAAGTTTGTAATTGGCGCAACGATACCATGAACGGTTTTTAGAGCTATAACTGCAGTTAAGGCTAACAGTATCAGGAGGGCTGCAAGGATGGTCACAAATCGCATTTCCTGTGCGGATCGAGTTTCCTCTGCCAGCATAATCAGATCCGAGACAAACCGATCTTCCATGAGCTTAAGCAGTTGAAGCCTTTTAGTGCTTTGTTCAAACCATTGGGTTTCAGTAACATCACCGACGTTTCCACTGGTGATACTTTTATAACCTGCGGCACGCATACGGTTGACTTCTTTGATGACAGGTCCGGAAATTGTCTTGTTAAAAAATTTGAACTCTTCAGGGCTGGCAAATTTTCCGGCATCGTTCAGGTAGGCTGATTGCGATGCGGAAAGCTGTACGTATCTACGATAAAGGGCTGGCTTGAACTGTCCCGAGGCAAAGCCAATCGCTCCAGCCTCCCGCTCTTGGCTGGCACGCTCTTTGGCTTGGAGAAATGACGTATAAGCTGCGATTGTTCTGGTGATAGCAGCGTCGTTGCTTAGAACAGCCATTGCTTCTACAGTGGATAGTATACGGCTTATTGTCCGTCTGTAATAATTGATGAGATTGGATCGTTTTATGGTCTGTGCAAGAGTTTGTTTTCGAACACTCTCTAGTTCAGATAACGACTTTTTAATGTTGTCGACTTTTTTTACAAAGGTTTCATTGTAAGCCGTAACATTGAATGTTCCAATTTTTGCCTCGTAGTTTTTCCAAAGCTTATCCGTTGTTTTCCACTGTACTTGTAATGGCGCTGAGAAGGCATTTCCATCATTGTGCAGGAAACTGGCCGCGGTATCTCTTTCGTTCTGTAGTTCATGTACGAAGTTACTGAGATGGGGGGCAAGGGTGGCGAGGTCTTCAATCAAAACAGTATTTACAACCGCCTTCCGCTCGTTGATGAGAGCAAAGCTTGAGAGTGCCACTAGGGCAATAGTTGGCAGTAGAAGACAGGAAATAATACGGGTTCGGATTTTCTGATCGTAGAACAGACGAAACATACCTTGTATCCGTTGAAGCAGTTGGAGTTATGGATGTGGTTTCGTCTGAGGATAGAAGGGAGAGGTTAATGTTCTGACAATAAACAGAAGTGATTTGTTATGTTTTTGGTATGAGTGCTGCTTTCAACGAGTTAATTTTGTGGTATTTTTTTTAATACTAGAAACGCTTTTCCATGCGAAAGTTAATAAGTTTAACACCTCTACACTCAACTTTCTGTTCGGCGAGAACTATAAAGCCTGATTTTTCAAAAAATGGTCGTGCAGTAATACTTACTTCGGCAAAAAGACGTGATAACTCCCTGTTTTTTGCCTCTGTTTCAACGCTTTCTATCAATAATCTTCCTACGCCTTGTCCCTGGCGCTTATGGTGAACATAAAAGCAATCGATATGACCGTTTGTGTCCAGTTCGGCAAAACCAG
>MAAC01017586.1_pt1 | contig 19143 bp, 18 predicted proteins | sample 1115981 | NCBI WGS metagenome assembly MAAC01 (sample SAMN04961126, study PRJNA320927) | seawater metagenome | isolation source: sample BD02T64 sea water enriched with oil for 64 days | place: USA:Gulf of Mexico | collected 2013-07-27
ATGCCAAGATCAGTAAATTCAGTTGCTAAAAGAGCCCGAAGAAAAAAGGTGATGAAGCAAGCCAAAGGATACTTTGGAAGACGTAAAAATGTATGGACAGTTGCAAAAAATGCTGTAGACAAAGCAATGCTTTATTCTTACAGAGACCGTCGTGTAAAAAAGAGAACATTTCGTGCATTATGGATTACTCGTATTAATGCGGGTGCCAGACAACACGGTATGTCTTATTCACAGTTTATGGGGAAAATGAAAGTTAATAATATCGAACTAAACCGTAAGGTTTTAGCAGATTTAGCTATGAATCACCCAGAAGCTTTTGAAGCTATCATAAACAAAGTAAAATAAGACAATAACAAAATTATTTCACTTAAAAACCCGCTCAATGAGCGGGTTTTTTTATGTTCTTAAAATTCTAAAAAAATCAATTTATATTAAAACCAAAAGATATAACTATATTAGATGAATATATCCTTATGCGATTTCAAATAATCATCTTAATAAGTTTGGTTTCTGCTTTTGCAAATATTACAATTGCACAAATTGACAACGATAATTTATATAGAACAGACAACTCTACTTCTATTTACCTACCTCTTGGAAAAATATCTTTTGCAGATAGCGTTATTGAATATAAAATAGGAAATCCTGCCCCTTATAAAAGGTATAGCGACATTACACAATGCCTTAATGAACCTAATTACATTACTTATAGCTATCCAACATACCTATCATTAGGCTGTAAAGGGAGTCTTACCATTGTATTTAAAAATAATGGATTTATGAATTTACCAGGGTATGATCTATATATTTTTGAAGTAGGCCCTTCCAAAGAAGCTGCCAAAATTGAAATTTCAGAAAATGGAATAGATTGGGAATTTGCTGGAAATATTGCAGGAGGAAAATCTGCAATCGAATTAAGTGATGCAGAAATTAATTCTGAAAAAGTTTATTATTATTTGCGTATCACGGACCTTAAAGAAGTTTGTGTTAGCAAAACAGCTGGAGCTGACATTGATGCTATAGGCGCCATAAACGCAGTTATAAAATTAACTATTAATGCAGATGTGCTATTTGATGTTGATCAATTTATATTAAAGGAATCCGCAAATCAAATTTTAGATACTCTTGCTGAAAATATTCAACATGTAAAAAAAGCTACTATTTTAGTGGAAGGCCATACTGATGATGATGGAGAAAGTGATTATAACAGGATACTTTCTGAAAACAGATGCCAAAGTGTTATTGACAAACTAAAGACACTTTTTAATGATGAATTGCAATTTGACTTTAAAATAAATTCCTTTGGCGAAAGCAAACCGAAAGTCACAAATGACACTCCTGAAAATAAACAAATCAACCGAAGAGTAGAAATCACCATTTTACCTCCCAAAGATTACTACGATTCCTTACTTAAAATAGATTAAGTCTTTTGTTTTTTCTTTTTAGCAGCTGGAAATAAAACATTATTTAATATCAATCGATACCCTGGAGAATTAGGGTGCAATGCTAATTCGGTTTTAGCATCCCCTACTCTATGCTGGTAATCTTCGGGATCGTGCCCTCCATAAAAGGTAAAAAACCCTTTTCCTTTTATCCCATGAATATATCGTGCTTCGCCATTTGTTTTTTGCTCACCCATAATAAGAACATTAGCTTTTACTTGTTCTCTTGCATACGAAGTGGTTTGCCCCATAAAACCCTTTACTAATGAAGTATGATTTTGTACTAACATCGTAGGAATTGGATCCCATTTAGCAGAAAAATCCATTAAGGTGAAATAATCTGTTTCTTTTAATATTTTTCTTTTTGAAGTCATATCTATGGAAGAAAATTCATAAACCATGGGACTTCGTTCTAATATAAAATCGGTAAATGCAAAAGTGCTATTATAATTTATCTTACTTTGATAACCAGAATCACTTGGATCCCCATCAAACATAGTTTCACAAATATCAACACCCTCTGCGGCAAGTGCAATATCAAAACTATCTGTTGCACTACACATGGCAAACATAAACCCTCCACCAACTACATAATTTCTAATTTTTAATGCAACATCACGTTTAGATTCAGATACTTTATCATAGCCTAATTTTGCAGCTAATGCTTCTGCATTTCTTTTATTTTCTATATACCAAGGAGCAGATCTATATGCTCTATAAAATTTCCCGTATTGCCCTGTAAAATCTTCATGATGTAAATGCAACCAATCAAATAAAATTAACTGATCTGTTAAAACTTCTTCATCATAAATTACTGTATAGGGTATTTCTGCATACGTTAACACCATAGTTACAGCATCATCCCAAGGTTGATTTCCTTTTGGAGAATACACAGCTATTCTTGGGGCTTTTTCTAAAACAACTGCCTCCATATTTTGTGAAGGACTACTAATTAATGTGAGTATTTCATCTGTTTTAGAATTGGAAAGTATTTCGAATGAGATTCCTCTAATCTTACATTCTTTTCTAGTTTCTTCGGTATCTGGAATTAAAAAAGAACCGCCTCTATAATTCAAAAGCCATTTTACTTTTTGTTGTTTTTCTAAAACCCAATAGGTAATTCCATAGGCTTTTAAATGTTCTTTTTGATTTTCAACATCCATGGGAATTAAAATATAAGATGCTGATACCGGAATGGAAATAAAAAGAATTAAAATTAAAATAAAAATCTTCCTCATAGGGCTAAGATAATGACAATAGTTGAGCCATAAGAAGATATTTAGTTAATCATTTCTGAAATATAAAAAAGGATAATTTAAACCAAATCAATAAAAAAATCTTAATTCTAGATTTTAGAATGGAACATCATTTCCTTCTTCAGGTGATAAATCGTTCATAGAACTTCCAAAAGCTTCATTTGGGGAAGCCTTAAAAGTATCATCGTTTGCAGCATTCATTTGAGATTGGAATTCGTTAGAAAAATTAAAAGTTTCTAAGTTTTCGAATTTACCTAAATGTCCTACAAACTTTAATCGAATTTCATCTAAACCACCATTACGATGCTTCGCAATAATAAATTCTCCTTGACCTTCAGTAGGGCTATGCTCTTCATCATCCCATTCATCAATTTTATAGTATTCTGGTCTATAAATAAACGATACGATATCTGCATCTTGTTCAATCGCTCCAGATTCTCTAAGATCTGATAATAATGGGCGCTTAGATCCCCCACGTGTTTCAACAGCACGAGAAAGTTGAGATAATGCAATAACAGGTATATTTAATTCTTTTGCCAAGGCTTTAAGGTTACGAGAAATCATAGAAATTTCCTGTTCTCTATTTCCTCCTTTTTGCCCACCTCCAGCTGTCATTAATTGAAGATAATCTACCATAAGCAATTTTATCCCATGTTTTGATGCCAATCTTCTAGCTTTTGCTCGTAAATCAAAAATTGACAATGATGGCGTATCATCAATAAAAAGAGGTGCTTTTTCTAAACTTTTTACTTTAACATTTAGTTGTTCCCATTCATGTTTTTCAAGGTCTCCTGTTCTTAGTTTTTCTGAACTTAAACCCGTTTCAGAAGATATCAAACGTGTAATTAACTGAATTGACGACATCTCTAAGGAGAAGAATGCTACTGGAACATTGTGTTCTACAGCCATATTACGAGCCATAGATAATGAGAAAGCTGTTTTACCCATACCAGGACGTGCCGCAATAATAATTAAATCACTTGGTTGCCATCCAGAAGTTAATTTATCAAGTTTTGTAAACCCTGAAGGGATCCCCGAAAGACCTTCTTTGTTTGCAATTTCTTCAATTTTCTTCTTTGCTTCAATAACTAGGTCTTGAGCGCTTTCTGAGGATTTCTTAATATTTCCTTGAGTAATTTCGTATAATTTAGATTCAGCAGTATCTAAAAGGTCAAAAACATCGGTGCTTTCATTATAAGAATCTTCTATTATTTCGTTAGAAATTTTTATCAAACTACGTTGAATATATTTCTGAATAATAATCCGTGCATGAAACTCAATATGCGCAGAAGAGGATACTTTTTGAGTAAGCTGAATAAGAGAAAAATCTCCTCCAACTTTTTCTAATGTTTTATCCTTTTTTAATCTAGTTGAAACAGTTAATAAGTCAATTGGAAGCCCTTCCTTAAATAGGTTTAAGATGGCTTCAAAAATATGCTGATGTGCAGGTTTATAAAAAACTTCAGAATGTAAAATATCAATTACCTCATCTACTCCTCGTTTATCAATCATCATTGCCCCCAGCACAACCTCTTCTAAATCAATGGCTTGTGGAGGTATCTTTCCTTTTTCAAGTGGGATAACTTGTGGTTTATTTGTAATAAAAGTGGATTGGGGCTTTAATTTTTCCATTAAGCTAATGTAAATAAAATGTTACGAGCTGATATATAATTCTGTTTTTCTATGTTAACCATTCATTAACAAATGAACTGTTGAAAACTTAAAAATATTGTTAATAAGCATAAAAAAAACCGAGTCAATTGATTCGGGTTTTTTTTAATGGTTTGTTTTTGTTGAATCTATGAACCAAATACTCCCATTTCGGAATATTTTTTCATCCGTTTTTTAACTAATTCTTTTGGGGATAAGTTCTTTAATTCTTCATATTCTTTTTTAATTGCATAGGAAACAATTTCAAATGTTTTTTCCCTGTTGCTATGAGCACCACCCAAAGGTTCTTTTACAATTAAGTCGATTAGTTTCTGTTTTTTCATATCAGTTGCTGTAAGCTTTAAAGCTTCAGCAGCTTGTTCTTTATACTCCCAACTTCTCCAAAGAATAGAAGAACAACTTTCGGGAGAAATAACAGAATACCAAGTATTTTCGAGCATTAACACTTTATCTCCAACACCTATTCCTAGAGCTCCTCCACTAGCTCCTTCCCCAATAATCACAACAATAATTGGAACTTTTAATCGAGTCATTTCTAGAATATTTCTAGCTATTGCCTCTCCTTGTCCTCGTTCTTCCGCTTCCAATCCAGGATAAGCACCAGGGGTGTCTATTAAAGAAACAACAGGAATTCCAAATTTCTCGGCAGATTTCATTAATCGCAATGCCTTCCTATATCCTTCTGGATTAGACATCCCAAAATTTCGATATTGCCTAGTTTTCGTATTATATCCTTTTTGTTGTCCAATAAACATATAAGTTTGATCGCCGATTTTACCTAAACCACCAATCATTGCCTTATCATCTTTAAAATTTCGATCTCCGTGTAGTTCCAAAAAAGAATCTCCACAAATAGCTCTAATATAATCTAAGGTATATGGTCTGTTAGGATGACGAGACAATTGAACCCGTTGCCAAGGCGTAAGGTTTTTATATATATCCTTTTTAGTTTCTTCTAATTTTTTCTTAATCTGAGCACAAGTATTTGTTACATCAACATCACTTTCTTCACCAATCTTACAAGCCTTAATATATTGCTCATTTAACTCTTTTATGGGTAATTCAAAATCAAGATATTCCATAGTATCTGTTAATTGTATTATTTGAATTTAATTTACAAAGATAAAATTTATTGTTTGGAATTAGCAATACTTTTATTCCTAGTTTTAAGAATTCCATTTACGATTACCGTAACTAATATGATCACAGCACCTAAGTAAAAATATGGACTCATATATTCTTTGTCTCCTAATATTAATAGTGCTAATATAATTCCATAAACAGGCTCCATATTTGTGGTAAGCATTACTGTATACGGGCTTATCCATCGCATTACATGCACATGAGCTATAAATGCATAAGCGGTACAAATGGAAGCTAATATTGAAATAAAAACCCAATCGTTTAAAGTTAAGCTAAAAAAAGAACTGTTTATACTTCCAGTTACCAATAGATATATAGTTATACAAAGCATCCCGAAAAGTAATTCGTAAAATGAAATAATAGAGGCCTTGTGTGTTTTGACTAACATCCCATTAAATATTGAAAATAACGCTCCAAGAAACGCAGAGATTAATGCAAGTATGATTCCTAAATAATAGTGAGATTCAACTCTAAAAATAATGTATAAACCCAGTGTTACAATTAGTCCGAATACCACTTCATATTTTATAATTTTTCTTTTAAAAAACAGAGGCTCTAGGAGTGAAGCAAATAATGCTCCAGTAGACATCATTGCTAAGGTGATAGAGACATTAGATACTTTTATAGCAGAAAAAAAAGTAACCCAATGCAATGCGATTAAAAAACCAACAAAACAAAACTTTAAAAGAGTGCTTAGAGTAATTTTTAATGGTACTTTTTTGACAACTAAAAACATTAATACAAAAAAGGCACCCAGCAACATTCTATACCAAACCAATGAAAATGCATCCAAAGATATCAGCGCACCTAATATTGCAGTAAAACCCCAAATAAAAACAATAAAATGTAAATGAAGGTAATTTAATAACTTATCGTTTTGCATTCTTTAAAAGATATACAGCCAATATAGCAAAAACAAAATTAGGGAACCAAGTAGCAACTATTGGAGAAAAATCACTCTGTTCTGCCATGGTGCCAAATATTTTATCAAAGAATATAAAGATCATTCCTATACTTATACCAATGGCTAAATTAACCCCCATTCCTCCACGACGTTTAATAGAGGATACCGCTACTGCAATAATGGTTAATATATAAGCAGAAATAGGCAAGCTCCAGCGTTTAAATCTTACAACTTCATACCTATTAATATAAGAAGATCCTCGTTTTTTTTCTCGCTCAATAAAGGAGTTTAGTTCGGTATAATTTAGCGTTTCAGCTATATATTCTACTGGGGTTAAATCTTCTAACTCGAAACTAAATATAGTGTCAAACTTTTTTTTACTTTCCAAAATGTCTTCATTATCCCTTATCGTTCGCTTCAAATAATTAAAAAGTGTGTAAGTAGAATCCGATTCATTATATTCAATTCTATTTGCTTTTATTTTATATTCTAATTTATTACCATTAAAATGCTCTAAGGTAAAATCGTTCCCTTTTTTATCATTTACATTAAAATAGCTTACATAAATATAATCGTTTTCATTTATCTGTCTATATACATTAGACTGTGACCTATCTTTTGCCCCCCTCTTCAGGTATTTGTATTTAAATTCATTAAATCCTTGACTAGCCATAGGAGCCAAATACATCCCCATAACTAAAGCACTTCCACAAACAATTGTAGCACCAATCATATAGGGTCTTAAAAACCGATAATAAGAAACACCACTACTTAAGAAAGCAATAACTTCGGTGTTATTGGCTAATTTTGAGGTAAACCAAATTACAGATAAAAATAAAAATAAAGGAAATAGTAAATTGGCAAAGTAAATAGTAAAGTCTAAATAGTATTTGACCACTTCGATAAAGGGGACCTCATTTGCAAGAATTTTATCTATTTTTTCAGCAAGATTTACTGTTATCCCAATAGGAATAAAAAGCAATAACATTAAAATAAAAGTACCTAAGTATCTTTTTAAAATATATCTATCGAGTATGCTTAGCATCTATTTACAACCTTTTATCCATTTGTTGTACCATCATTTTTTTCCAATTACTGAAGTCTCCGGCTAAGATATGCTTTCTAGCTTCACGAACCAACCACAAATAAAATCCTAAATTATGAATGGTAGCTATTTGTCTGCCCAGCATTTCATTAACGGTAAAAAGGTGACGTAAGTATGCTTTACTATAAGCTGTATCTACCCAAGTAATATTCATACTATCTATTTCTGAAAAATCATCTTCCCACTTTTTATTTTTAATATTTATGGTTCCGTGGGCTGTAAAGAGCATCCCATTTCTTCCGTTACGGGTAGGCATTACACAATCAAACATATCAATTCCCAAAGCAATATTTTCAAGAATATTAATTGGAGTACCAACCCCCATTAAATACCTAGGTTTATCTTTTGGTAATACTTCGGTTACAACAGCTGTCATTTCATACATTTCTTCAGCAGGTTCACCAACTGAAAGTCCACCAATAGCATTTCCTTCAGCACCAACAGATGCAATATATTCCGCAGATTGTTTTCTTAGATCTTTATAAGTACTTCCTTGCACTATTGGAAAAAAAGTTTGCCCATAATCATATTTTAAAGGAGTCTTTTCTAAATGTTTAATACATCTTTCCAACCACCTATGGGTCATATGCATTGAACGTTTTGCATATTGATAATCACAAGGATAAGGGGTACATTCATCAAAAGCCATAATAATATCAGCTCCTATGGTACGTTGAATTTCCATGACATTCTCTGGAGTAAATAGATGGTAACTTCCATCTATATGAGATTTAAACTTTACTCCTTCTTCTTTAATTTTTCTATTTTCTGAAAGCGAATACACCTGATAACCACCACTGTCTGTTAAGATATTCCTATTCCAATTCATAAACTTATGAATCCCACCTGCTTTTTCAAGTATCGTAGTTTGGGGACGCAAATACAAATGGTAGGTATTTCCTAAAATAATATCGGGATTGATATCTTGTTCTAATTCTCTTTGATGGACACCCTTTACAGTCCCAACTGTACCCACAGGCATAAAAATGGGAGTTTCTATGGTGCCGTGATCAGTTGTTATTGTACCTGCACGAGCTTCACTATTTATGTCTGTAGCTTTTAATTCGAATTTCATCTTTACTATTTTATTCTCCTTTTTAGAATATAAAGGAATCCGCAAAGATAAAATGATTTGTTGTTTTATTAGTAAATACTTAGAATCTCTATAAAATTATTATTATCTTTCGTATATCTCCTTATCTCTGTTAATTAAATCCCCAAAATCGTTAATAACTGCTTCGTTCTCCTTTTTGCTCAGGTACTTTAAATACTCTATTTTTGCAGCTGAAAAATAAAACATTATGCCAAACGAAAAATACCTAAATGATTTAATAATACAAGTTCGTAGAGACATTCTACGACAAGTACATAAAGTGAATTCAGGACACCCTGGTGGTTCTTTAGGATGTACAGAGTTTTTTGTTGCGCTTTACCAAGAAATATTAGATAGAAATGATTCTTTTACCATGGATGGAAAGGGAGAAGACCTTTTCTTTTTATCAAACGGACATATTTCTCCCGTATTTTATAGTGTACTTGCAAGATCTGGATATTTTCCAGTAAACGAACTAAACACTTTTAGATTATTAAACACTAGATTACAAGGCCATCCAACTACTCATGAAGGCTTGCCAGGCATTAGAATAGCTTCAGGATCTTTAGGTCAGGGAATTTCAGCATCCATTGGTGCTGCACAAGCTAAAAAGCTCAATAATGATTCTCATTTAATTTACACACTTTGTGGTGATGGTGAATTACAAGAAGGGCAAAACTGGGAAGCAATAATGTATGCTGCAGGAAACAATGTAGATAATTTAATTGTTACTGTAGATTACAACAAACAGCAAATAGATGGTGCTACAGATACGGTTCTTCCACTTGGAGATTTAAGAGCAAAGTTTGAAGCTTTTAATTGGGAAGTTTTAGAAATTGAAAATGGTAATGATTTAGATGATGTGATTAATGGATTAAAAGCCGCTAAAGAAAAAACAGGAAATGGAAAACCCGTTTGTATATTAATGCATACTGTTATGGGTAATGGAGTTGATTTTATGATGCATACTCATGCTTGGCATGGGAAAGCTCCAAACGACGAACAATTAAAAACTGCTTTAGCACAAAATCCTGAAACTTTAGGAGATTATTAATTCTAAAAACTGAACATGAAAAAATATATAGATAGCGGAAAAAAAGATACTCGTTCTGGTTTTGGAGCTGGACTTACTGAATTAGGAAAAACAAACCCAAATGTGGTTGCACTTTGTGCCGATTTAATTGGATCGTTAAAGATGGATGATTTTAAAGCAAACCATCCTGAACGATTTTTTCAAACAGGAATTGCAGAAGCAAATATGATGGGCATGGCTGCTGGGATGACGATTGGAGGAAAGATTCCGTTTACAGGAACTTTTGCAAATTTCTCTACTGGCCGTGTATACGATCAAATTAGACAATCTATTGCTTATAGTAATAAAAACGTAAAGATTTGTGCATCTCACGCTGGCCTTACTCTTGGTGAAGATGGAGCAACACACCAGATATTAGAAGATATTGGTTTAATGAAAATGCTCCCAGGAATGACTGTTATTAACACCTGTGATTATAACCAAACCAAAGCAGCAACATTAGCTATTGCAGATTTTGATGGCCCTGTTTATTTAAGGTTTGGAAGACCAAAAGTTGCCAATTTCACACCCGAAAATCAAACTTTCGAAATAGGAAAAGCTGTGCAATTACAAGAAGGAAATGATGTGACTATTGTTGCAACTGGCCATTTAGTTTGGGAAGCTTTACAAGCTGCTGAGACTTTAAATAATCAAGGTATTTCTGCGGAGGTGATAAATATTCATACTATAAAACCTTTAGATGATAAAGCTATCCTTGAAAGTGTAGCAAAAACTAAGTGTATCGTAACTGCCGAAGAACACAACTTTTTAGGCGGATTAGGAGAAAGTGTAGCAAGAGTTTTAGCTACTAACCTACCCACTCCTCAAGAATTTGTTGCAACTCAAGACACCTTTGGGGAGTCAGGAACCCCAGAACAACTTATGGAAAAATATGGATTAAATGCTAATGCTATTTTAAAAGCAGCATTAAAAGTGATATCTAGAAAATAAATATTACCATATTATCTAATAAAAAAAAGCCTCGTAAAACGAGGCTTTTTTTTGTAATATATTTAGTTTTATAATTGATCATCCAAGTAATCAGGTATTCCATCATTATTTTCGTCTGTAAACACAATGGTATATATAGTTATTTCTTCTGTTTCGTCATTTGTTATTTCTCTATACATTTCAACCTCATTTTCACCTAATTCCGGATCAGGATCACCTGAATTTTTTATATATTCATTGGCTACTACTTCATTTTTTGTTAACCTACCATCGCCGTCGTCATCTTGGTCAGCAAAATTTGGCACTCCATTACCATCGGTATCATCATTTAATTCAATCCCATCACCATTTAAATCTTCAAATACAGATAATATACCATCACTATCTTGATCCCCTTTTTCTATCAGATAAGTATGAAAAGTAAATATTAATTGAGAATACAAATCGATTCCTGGTGGAGGTTCATTATAATACCCTAAACCAGAAGGAATAAAAACGGCGCCTATTCCGTATTCCTCAAAAGTCAAAGTACCATCAAGATTTTCAGTAAAACCCGTAGCCCCATTAAATTCACTAAGAGCAGCTTGCATCCCTTTAACTATTTGTGTTAAATCAAAACGAACAGGAATAACAGAACTATCAAAAATATTTGTAGGATACACATATATACCTTCTTCTGAATCTCCATCTCCATCAATATCTTCAACGTCATTAATTTCTTTTTCGTTTAAAGATGTTCCTTCATAAGTTATAGAAGCAATATCTGTAAAAGCGATTTCATCCCCTTCACCTTGTCTTACCTTTAAATAATATAAATTATATGTAACATCATCTTCATTTACGTCATTTACATTTTTTGACAAAACCTGCTCTATTAATGGGGTTTTAGAAGCATTATCCCCTGCGATAGTATCAAAAACAATATTATAATCAAAGTCTAAAGCTGGGTTTTCAAACTCTTCATAATTATAGAAATGGGTCTGTAAGTATTTCTCTACCATCAATGTAGACGCTACTGCTTCTTCATCTCTTTCCCTTGGTGGAACAACAACAACTCCATCATCATCATCACTACAGGAAAATAGCAGCACAAAAACAAGAGACACAATAGGCAATAAAAATTTTATTCTTTTCATTTTCTTTTTTTAAGATTCGCAAGATACGATTTTCTAGTACTTTTGCATATCGATTAACCTTGTTTTAAGAATTATGAGAATAGATAAATATTTATGGTGTGTTCGGTATTTTAAAACCCGCAGTATCGCCACTCAAGCCTGTAAAAAAGGAGCCGTTAAATTTAACACAAATTCAGTAAAACCTTCAAAAGAGGTATATCCTGGAGATATTATTCAAGTTAGAATAAACCAAATAAATTATACATTGCAAATTTTAGATATCCCAAAAAGTAGGCTTGGCGCAAAATTAGTAGATCAATATAGAAAAGACAAGACCCCCAAAGAAGCATTTGAAAAATTAGAATTACTCAAATACTCTAAAGATTATTATCGCAAAAAAGGAACAGGAAGACCAAGTAAAAAAGACCGAAGGGATTTAGAAGATTTTACAGGTTCGGCTTCAGAAAATTAAGACTTGCATTTTGTATCTTTGAAAAAAAACGCTAAACCATGCCCAAAACTGAAAGCATTATTCTTGACAAAAAACAAATAGATCATAAAATTAGACGTATCGCTTATCAAATTTATGAGACAAATGTTTCTGAAGAAGAGGTTATCATTGCGGGTATTTATGAAAATGGATATTTATTTGCAAAGAAACTAAAAACAGCGGTCGAAAAAATTGCTCCAATTAAAGTTAGACTTTGTAAAGTTACAATAGATAAAAAACAACCCACTAATGCAATTCAAACTTCATTAGACGTTAATGATTATAAAAATAAATCTGTGGTTTTAGTTGACGATGTACTCCATTCTGGCGCTACACTTATATACGGTATTAAACATTTTCTAGAAGTTCCATTAAAAAAAATACATACCGCTGTTTTGGTGGATAGAAATCATAAAATGTATCCGGTAAAAGCAGATTTTAAGGGTATTTCTCTTTCTACCTCTATTAATGAAAATGTTGCCGTAGTTTTTGAAAAAAACAACTATTACGCCATTTTAGAATAGTTACTTTTTAATTCCCCTAATAATTTTAGTTACTACTTCTTCTACGGTTAATCCATCTGTCTTCACTTTATGAGATGATTGATTGTAATAATAGGAACGCTCAAAAAGATGTTTAGCAATAAAGTCTTTTAACTCCACCTTAGTTGACAAATGAGATATTAGAGGCCTCTTATTTTTTTCGTTAAAGATTCGATTGGTCAATGAATCTAAAGATGAATTGAGATAAATTGTAATGCAATTTTTATCAGAATTTAATAAATCCATCACATAACTATAACATGGGGTTCCTCCACCAGTTGCCAAAACCAGATTATTTTCGTCGTCTAAAATATCTTTTAATGCTTTTATTTCTGCTTTTCTGAAATAAATTTCTCCCTTATTAGAAAATATTTGAGAAATAGTTTTCTCTTCCATAATTTCTATTTCCTGATCCAAATCTTTAAAAGGGATTTTTAATTTTGAGGCTAACTGCTGACCTACAGAACTTTTCCCACTTCCCATATAGCCAATTAAAACAATTTTCATTTTTAAATATTTTGATTTTTGATTCAAAAAATAAGTGTTTAAAATATTTCTCAAATTTAAGTCAAAATACTTTTGAAATATAAAAATAATGATAGTATATTTGCACCCGCATTCAGAGAAAACTTAACTGTTAGAATGACGACCTGGTAGCTCAGTTGGTAGAGCACCTCCCTTTTAAGGAGGTGGTCCTGGGTTCGAGCCCCAGCCAGGTCACTAAAAAAGTCGAGCATTATGTCTCGACTTTTTAGTTTCTACAAAGTACTTTTTAAACCGAGGTGCTGGAACTGGTAGACAGGCATGGTTGAGGGCCATGTGTCCGTATGGACGTGTGGGTTCGACTCCCATTCTCGGTACTTTTTTATACTCTCCCAATCTCATTACCTATTAATTGTTTTGTGAAATAGACTGATCCCAATCAAGTCGGGATGAGATGGACTCCCTTTTCAGGCACTTCATTCACTTTTCAAATAGCTTTTCCCGACTCTTTTAGACGCTATAAAGCTTCTGATGACGTTAGGTTCCATTTACAGGAATTTCTTCCTTAAAAAACGTTATTTTCGGTTCATACCCAATCCTACACAGAATAGATTTTGAATATTTTTATTTTTATTTAATATTAGAATAATAAGTAAATCCCATAAATACGTTGTGATTTTCTATCTTTTGTAGTACCTTTAGATAGAACATTGTAAATAACAAAAGTCATGAACAAAGACGAAAAAACTACTCGTATTTTCACAGGTTCAGCAATAGTGGCTCAGCCTTTAATTAATAATTTAAATGAAATAGACATCCATCCAATAATTAGAGACGATCACCAAAGTGGAATTACAAGTGGATTTGCCACGGGAGTTCCAGGGCAAATTAGAGTATATATTAGAAATGAGGAGTTAATTAAAGCTCAATCCATCATAAACGAACATTTAAAATTACTCGAGGATTAAACTACAACCGCATACATTTTTTCTCTAAGGGCTTTTATCTTATCATCCCCCATATATTCTTCGAAAGTCATATAACGATCTATAACCCCATTTGGAGTAAGCTCAATAACTCTATTACCTACAGTTTGCGCAAACTCATGATCGTGAGTAGTTAATAAAACCGTTCCTTTAAATTTTGAAAGGGAATTGTTAAAGGCTGTAATAGATTCCAAATCTAAATGGTTTGTTGGTTCGTCTAGCATCAATACATTTGCACGAATCATCATCATACGACTTAACATACACCTTACTTTTTCACCTCCAGAAAGCACATCGCATAATTTTAAGGCTTCTTCACCACTAAATAACATTTTACCTAAAAAACCACGAATAAACACTTCCTCACGCTCTTCTTCAGTCTTAGCCCATTGCCTAAGCCAATCCACTAAACTTATTTTTTCTTCAAAAAAAGCATGATTATCCAAAGGCAAATAACTTTGAGATGTTGTTACTCCCCATTTAGCCTCTCCACCATCTTGCTTTAATTTGTCATTTAGAATTTCATAAAAAGCAGTTGTTGCTCTAGAATCTTTAGAAAAAAGAACCACCTTATCCCCTTTAGCAAGGTTGATATTTATATCTTTAAATAGGGTTTCTCCATCTATGGATACTGAAAGGTTTTCTACATTTAATATTTGATCTCCTGCTTTTCTTTCTCTATCAAAAATAATAGCTGGGTATCTTCTACTGGATGGCTTTATCTGTTCTATATCCAGCTTTTCAATCATCTTTTTACGTGATGTAGCTTGTTTAGACTTTGCAACGTTTGCACTAAATCTTGCTATAAACTCTTGCAATTCTTTCTTTTTATCTTCAGATTTTTTATTTTGTTGTGCTCGTTGTCTTGCAGCTAACTGACTACTTTCGTACCAAAAGGTGTAGTTACCACTAAAATGAGAAATTTTTCCAAAATCAATATCACTAATATGCGTACATACAGCATCTAAAAAGTGACGGTCATGCGAAACAACAATTACACATTTATCATAGTTTGCTAAAAAGTTTTCTAGCCAAGTAATCGTTTCATAATCCAAGTCGTTGGTAGGCTCATCCATAATTAAAAGGTCAGGATTACCAAACAATGCTTGCGCTAATAATACTCGTACTTTCTGCTTACCATCTAAGTCCCCCATTGCAGTAAAGTGAAGACTTTCTCCAATTCCAAGGTTAGATAACATTGCTGCTGCATTACTATCTGCATTCCAACCATTCATTTCTTCAAAAATTAACTGAAGCTCCCCTATTTTTTCAGCATTTTCATCGGTATAATCTTCATATAATTTATCAATTTGAGTTTTAATTGCAAACAAATCTTTATTTCCTTTAACTACGGTTTCTAGAACCATAAATTCATCAAAGGCATTATGGTTTTGCTCTAATACAGACATTCTCTTCCCCTTATCTAAATGAATATGTCCAGATGTAGGATCTTGTTTTCCTGATATTATTTTTAACAATGTAGATTTCCCCGAACCGTTTGCTCCGATAATTCCGTAGCAATTTCCTTGAACAAATTTTGTATTTACTTCGTCAAATAAAACACGTTTTCCAAACTGAACTGATAAATTTGAAATTGAAAGCATATCTTTTCCCTTTTTTAAATTTTGCGCAAAAGTAACTATTTAAGTGAGATTTATACGTTAGAAAAGTTTTAATTTCTTTTAACGAGGAATTAACTAAATGATACCTAGGAGGCTTTATTTTTGTTGTTGTGAGACAAATAAGACATATGATTAAAAAACTACTACTGTTAGTTACCCTAAGTTTTACTCTTTTTTCCTGCAAAAACAATGAAGATATTTCTTCAAACACAACGTGGATAGGCGGAGAAATTGTGAACCCATTGGATGATTATGTTATTTTTTATCAAGGAGAACACATCATAGATAGCATAAAATTAAATAAAGACAACCACTTTATATATAAGGCTGAAAACCTTAAAGCTGGATTATACTCCTTTAGCCATAAAGAATATCAAGTATTTTATTTAGAACCTTCAGATAGCTTAATGCTTCGGGTTAATACCATAGACTTTGACGAATCCCTTTCCTATACTGGCATAGGTGCTGAAAGAAATAATTTTTTAATTGAAATGTTTCTTCATAATGAGGCTGAAATTGATTTAATGCCTAAATTATATAAATTACCTCCCTTAGATTTTGAAAAAGCTTTAGACTCACTTAAAAAAATTAGAATAACAATTTATGATGATTATGTTATAAAACACGAACCTAATTCAGAATTTAGAAATGTTGCTGAAGCCAGTATTAATTATGATTATTATTCAAAAAAAGAAATTTATATTACCGCTAATAACAGTAAAAAAGGGCACGTTAATTATATAGAAATCCCTAATAGCTTTTACAAATACAGAAAGAATATAGATTTTGGAAGTGAAACTTTACGATCTTATTTCCCATATTACAGGTTCTTATTTCGTTATTTTAACAATAAGGCTTTAGAAAAAAATAAAGAAACCGATTTTTACAATAAAAATTCTTTTACTCATAGTTATAGTAAAATTAAAATTATCGATAGCACCATTACTAACAATTCTTTAAAAAATAGTCTGGTAAGAAATATAGCTGGCAGTTATTTATTAAGTTGTAATAGCAGAGAAAATCAAGAAAAAATTCTTGCCCTTTTTCAAGAAACAAATACGAATAGCAAACATTTAAAAGAAATAACTGAGCTAGCAGAAGCTTCTATGAAGCTTACTCCTGGCAATGATATTCCTAATTTATTTTTAGTAACAGCAGAAAATACGCTAAAAGCAATGCATGGTATTATTAATAACCCTACTGTATTCTATCTATGGTCTGGAGATACTGACAAACATTATAAAAACATCCATTATAGAGCAAAAGAACTGAATTCTAAATTTCCTGAATATGATTTTATTGGTATAAACACCGATTCAGATTACAGTAATTGGATTCAGACCGTAACCAAACAAGGCTATAACAAAGGCAAACAGTATCAGTTTGAAGACATTTCAAAAGCTGAAAAATCTCTGGTTATTTACTCCATGAATAAAACCATTATTGTGGATGAAAATGCTAAAATAATTAATGGCGGCACCAACTTATTCAATAAAAATATTGAAGAAGTATTGTTAGGATATTTAAACCAATAATGTTTTAATTCCCCTTTTTATAATCTTCTAAAAATTTTGCTAATCCTATATCGGTAAGCGGATGTCTTAACAACCCTTCAATAGAAGATAAAGGTCCTGTCATTACATCTGCACCAATTTTAGCACAGTCTATAACGTGCATCGTATGTCTTACTGAAGCGGCAAGAATTTGAGTTTCGTAACCATAATTATCATAAATCTGACGAATCTCAGCAATAAGCCCTAGACCATCTGTAGAAATATCATCTAATCTTCCAATAAATGGAGAAACATAAGTAGCTCCAGCTTTAGCAGCTAATAATGCTTGGCCAGCAGAAAAAACTAGAGTTACATTTGTATTAATTCCTTTGTCACTAAAATACTTTGCAGCTTTTATACCATCTTTTATCATTGGTAGTTTTACCACAATTTGCGTATGTAATGCCGCTAACTCTTCACCCTCTTTTACCATTCCATCATAATCTGTTGCGATTACTTCAGCAGAAACATCTCCATCTACTATATTACATATAGCAACATAGTGTTGTAAAATATTTTCGCGCCCAGTTATTCCCTCTTTTGCCATTAGAGAAGGGTTAGTAGTTACGCCATCTAAAACTCCTAAATTTTGAGCTTCACGAATTTGATCAAGGTTTGCAGTATCGATAAAGAATTTCATAGAAAGTGATTTATTTTATAAAAGTATTGAAATTATTTTTCGCAAAAATACATAAGTATAAAATACGGCGAAGCAATTACTTTAAAAAATTTATGGTTAATTACTGTTAAAAAAAGATAAAGCGACGTAATCCTATATATTAAAATGCTTCATCAGCATTTTTTCATACAGTTTACTGGGAAGTATTCGCTTTAAGGCTATAGAAAATTGCTGCAGAAAAGCTCCAGCTTTATAACGTACTTTAGGATTTGGTGTATTTATAATATCAAAAACAATTTCTGCCATCTTAATAGGATCCTCCCCTTGATTTACATGATCATCCATCATTTTCAAAGTATTGCCATATACTTCTTTGTAAGGTGATTTCTCTAATACAGGAGCATGAAATCTACCCGCTACAATATTAGTAGCAAAATCTCCAGGAGCAATATTGGTCATTTTTATCCCAAACTGCTTTATTTCCATTCTAAAAGCTTCCGTTGTAATTTCGAGAGCAGCTTTTGTTGCAGAATAAATACCCCGATAAGGCAAGCCCATATAACCTGCAATTGAGGTTATATTAATAATAAGACCACTTCCCTGTTTTCTCATTTGTGGAATCCCAGCCTTAATAACATTTATAGGTCCATGAACATTTACATTAAATGCATTTTTAATTTCGAAATCGGGAGTTTCTTCTATTGGACCCGTGATACCCATTCCTGCATTATTGATAATAACGTCAAGACGATTCTCATTTTTAAGGACCGTTGAAATTACTTCAGAAATAGAATCTGTTTGAGTCACCTCCATTTTTAGAAGTGAAAAAGGAAAGCTTTCTTGGTATTTCTCAGGATTTCTACTAGTTCCATAAACTGTAAAACCTTTATCGGTTAAGTATACCCCAATGGCTTTGCCAATTCCTGAAGAGCCCCCTGTAATTAAAACAACTTTAGCCATATTTGTAAATTACAAACGCAAAGATGCGGTTACGCAGTTAATAATCCAAATTGTAGAGTAAAAAGACTTCATAATTACTTAAATAAAGCGCATAAAAAATGGCAAGCTACCTACATCACACTGCTACGACCGTCTA
>MAAC01012751.1_pt1 | contig 19123 bp, 14 predicted proteins | sample 1115981 | NCBI WGS metagenome assembly MAAC01 (sample SAMN04961126, study PRJNA320927) | seawater metagenome | isolation source: sample BD02T64 sea water enriched with oil for 64 days | place: USA:Gulf of Mexico | collected 2013-07-27
CGCAATCTCGAACGGGGCTTGGGTCGGCATCCTCAGCTGTTCCCTTGACCTGCGAAGCGTGCTGCATCGGCCGCCGCACGGCGGATCGCGTCGGATTTATGCACCGTCTCCATATACTCTGCCTCTGCATCGCTGTCATAGACGACACCGCCACCGGCCTGAATATACAGGGTTTTATCCTTGATAACGGCCGTGCGCAGCGCGATGCACATGTCCATGTCGCCGCCCGCGCTAAAGTAGCCTACACCGCCGCCGTAGAGCCCGCGTTTCTCGGGCTCCAACTCGTCGATAATCTCCATCGCGCGGACCTTGGGTGCGCCTGAAACGGTGCCCGCGGGCATCCCCGCAAAGAAGGCATCCAGCGCATCGCGGTCTTCGCGCAGCTCGCCCACGACATTGGACACGATGTGCATCACGTGGCTGTAGCGTTCGACGATGAATTCCTCGGTCGGGCGTACGGTGCCGATCTTGGCGACCCGGCCCACGTCATTGCGGCCCAGATCAAGCAGCATCAGATGTTCAGCCAGCTCTTTCTGGTCGGCCAGCAGATCAGCCTCCAGCGCGCGGTCTTCTTCCGGCGTGGCCCCGCGACGACGTGTGCCTGCAACGGGGCGGATCGTGATCTCGTTGCCGAAGACGCGCACAAGGATCTCGGGCGAGGCCCCGACGACGTGGAAATCACCGAAGTTGAAATAGAACATGAAGGGCGACGGGTTGGTCCGGCGCAAACTGCGATACAGCGCGAACGGCGGCTGCGAGAACCCCTGCGCCCACCGTTGCGACGGCACCACCTGAAAGATGTCGCCCGCCACGATATATTCGCGCGCTTTTTCAACGGCGGATTTATAGCCTTCGCGGGTGAAATTGCTGACGGGGGCGGATTCTTCGTGGGCGTCGCCCAGATCACGGCTGGTGCCGGGCATCGACCGTTCCAGATCACGCACCGCATCCATCACGCGTTCGGCGGCTTGGGCATAAGCGGCCTTGGCCGATTGCCCGTCAGACACCCAAGCTGGCGACACGATCGTGACCTCGCCCTTAACTCCGTCAAGCACGGCAATCACCGAGGGGCGCACCATCATCGCATCGGGCAGCCCCATGGGATCGGGGTTCACATTCGGCAGATGCTCCACCAGCCGGATCATGTCATACCCCAGATATCCGAACAGCCCGGCGGCGGCTTGCGGCAGGTCATCAGGCAGGTCGATCTTCGACTCCGCGATCACCGCACGCAATGTATCCAGCGGATCCCCCGCGACATCGTCAAAGGCATCCACGTCATAGCGTGCCGAACGGTTGATGGCCGACGTGGTGCCCTGACAGCGCCAGATCAGATCGGGCTTCATCCCGATAATCGAATAGCGCCCGCGGACCTCGCCGCCGGTCACAGATTCCAGCACAAAGGCGTTCTGTGCCGCACCGGTGAGCTTGAGCATTAGCGAAACGGGCGTGTCCAGATCGGCAGCCAGACGGGTGTAAACGATCTGGTTCTTGCCCGCCGCATAGCCTGCGGCAAAGCTGTCATAATCGGGTGTCAACGACATGGGAGACCTAACTTAGGGGAAGTTCACGTGGACGGCGTTGATCGCCTGCTGATCGACACGCGGTGCCGTCCGGCGGATCACGTCGTCAGAGAAAGCGGCGAAAAGCGCTTGAGACAGCTGGTCATCCAGCTGGGTCGCGATCTGGGTTTTGACCTGAGTCATCCGGTCATTCTCGCCCGCGTCCTTGATGCTATCAAGACGGACAAGCGCGACCTCATCGGCACCTTCCAGCAGTTCGACCTCGCCGGGGGTTGCGTCAAACACAGCGGCGATGAACCCCTGCGGCGCGGCGCTGACCACGGCGTCGCGGGTCTGGTCGGTCCCGGTCTTGGGCTCCAGCCCCAGCTCGGCAAAATCAGCGCCATCGGCAAGCTCGGCCTGGAGGGTCTCGGCCTTGGCACGCAGGGCGGTGATCAATTGTTCGTTCTGCCACGCCTCGGCCACGTCAGCACGGGCGGCGTCAAACGGGTTGGGGCGTTCCTCTTTGGTGCCATCAAGACGCATGGCAAAAACGCTACCGTCATCCAGCTGCTGGATCTGGGGGAAGTCGCCTTCGGTCAGACGTGTCGCGGCCTCGCGGAAACCGGCATAGGCGGCGATGCTTTCGCTGCTGTCCTGCGTCCATTCGATGGTGCTGAGGGTCATTTTGCTTTCCTCGGCGATCTGTTCCAGCGTGGCACCACCGGCCAATTGGTCTCTGTTCCAGCGTGGCACCACCGGCCAATTGGTCGTCCAGATCCTGGGCGCGGACCTCAACCAGACGGGCTGCGCGGTCCGCGGCAAGGTCTTGCACGAGCGTCGGGCGGGCTTCTTCGAAGGTGGTGTTCAGCGACGGCAGCACACCGTTCACACGGAACAATGCAGGCCCGAGGTTGCTGGGCAGCGGGCCGACAATATCCCCCACTTCGGCAGCAAATACGGCGTCCCCTGCGGCACCAAGCTGTTGCTGGCTCAGATCGCCAAGATCCACATCCGACAGGGAAAGCCCACGGTCCGCGACCAGCCCCTCAAATGTATCGCCATCAACCTCGAGCGCGGCGGCAGCCTGATCGGCGGCCTCCTGATCGCGGAAGACCAGACGTTCGACCAAGCGGCGTTCGGGCTGGATGTATTCATCCGCGCGGTCGTCATAGGCGGCCTGAAGCTCTTCGTCGGTCAGCTCTACCTCGTCCAGCAGATCCTGCGGGCCCATCGTGATATAGCTGATGGTCTTGCTGGCGGGCAGAATGAACTGATCGGCGTTCTCGTCGTAATAGGCCTGCAACTGCGCATCGGTGGCGTCGGGCAGGGGCGCATCCAGATCATCTTGCGTCAGTTTGGCCCAGGTAAAGCTGCGCTGCTCGCCCACATAGGAGACAAGCGTGTCGGCATAGGCGTCGGGCATTGCAACACCGCCGGTGATCGCTTCCTGCAATAGGGTACGGCCCGCTTCCTCGCGCAGCGATTGTTCGAATTCATTCTCGTTCAGACCGGCCTGCTGTAGGGCAAAGCGATAGCCCTCGCGGTCAAAATTCCCGTCAACGCCTTGGAACGACGGTATTTCCACAACGCGTTCGCGCAGGTTCGCGTCGCCGATGGACAGGCCCATCTCGTCGGCCTCATTGTCAAGCGCGCGCAAACGGACCAGACGTTGCAGCACGGCGCGGTCCAGCCCGATGGCTTGGGCTTCTTGAAAGCTAAGCTGTTCGCCGGACTGGCTTTCGATGGCGCGGATCTGCTGCTGCAGCTCGCGGGCGTAATCGTCAACCGAGATGGACTTGTCGCCCACTTCGCCGACGGTGCGTGCGCTGCCGTTCAGATTGACCGCGCCAAAACCGCCCAGACCCAGGATCAACAGACCCATCAGCCCCCATACTGCGGTTTTCGTAAAGCTGTTGCCTTTGGCTTTCATGGTGTCATCCCTTAAACGCACGTTTTGCCCTGTCTATGCGGTGCGCGGCAGGGGGGCAAGAGCCGCGTTAGACCTGTGTCAAACGCTCAAACAGCACCTCGATGCCTGCGACATCCAGATTGGCAAAAGCGATGCGCAGATGCCGCCCGCCGGTGATATCCTCTGCCGGATGGAACATGGTGCCGGGCAGGGTCAGCACGGCCGCCTCGCGCACCAGACGCGGGGCCAATGTGGCAGAGCTTTCGTCAAAGGGATGCGAGAGATAGGCGAAATAGCCGCCAAGCCCCAAAAGCTTCCAGCCTTTCGCGTCCAAACGGTGCATACTGTCGGCAATCGCCTGTCGCCGCGCCAGGATCTCGCGCCGCTCGCCGGCCAGCCATGTGTCAAGGTTCTGCATCCCCCAAAGGGCGGCATGTTGGCCGATCTGGCCGGGACAAATGGCGACGGTATCCAGGAATTTCTCAACCTCGGCAAGACGTGCCTGGGAGGCGACAATCGCGCCCACTCGGTGACCAGTCAGACGGTAGGCCTTTGAAAAAGAATATAAATGGATCAACGTATCGTGCCAGTCGGGGTCCTGAAACAGACGGTGCGGCGGGCCGGAACGACTGTCAAAGTCGCGATAGGTCTCGTCCAGGATCAGGGCGATACCGCGCGCACGGGCCAGATCGAAAAACGCCTGCACCAACTCTTCGGGGTATTCAACGCCGCCGGGGTTGTTGGGCGTGACCAAAGCGATGGCACGGGTGCGGTCGGTGATCAGGGCGGCAGCCTGATCCGGGTCGGGCAAGAGCGTATCGCCCACCGGCAGCGGCACGGCGGCGACGCCCGACATATCCAGCCACATCTTGTGGTTAAAGTACCACGGCACCGGCAGGATCACCTCGTCCCCCTCGGCACAGAGCGTGGCAATCGCAGCCGCAAAGGCCTGATTGCAGCCCGATGTAATCGCCGCTTGCGCGGGCTCTACCGCGCCGGCGTAATGGGCGCTGACCTGCGCGGCCAGCTCGTCGCGCAATTCAGGCAGACCAAGCACCGGCCCGTAAAGATGCGCATCATCGTTGTTCAGCGCGACATCAGCCATGGCCTGACGCATCGCCTGCGGTGGCGGATCGACAGGGGCGGCTTGGCTCACGTTGATCAGGGGGCGGTCGGCGTCAAAATGGATGCCCGTCAACCAGCGGCGCGCCTCCATCACCGGAGGAGAGAAAGTCGCGGCGGTACGCGGGGTCATGGTCAATGCTCCTGACTGGGCGAGGGAGGGGGCGCTTCGGCGAGGGACCAGCGCAAAGTCTGACACGGCGCGGGGCCGCTGCTTCCAAATGGTCCTAAATCCTCGCCGAAGGCAGGTATCTGCGGGGGTGCCGCTTAATCTTTGCCGCGGTAGGGCTCTACATATTGGAGCGCCATATCCCAGGGGAAGAAAATCCACGTATCCTGGCTGACTTCGGTAATGAAGGTATCCACCTGCGGGCGGCCCTTGGGCTTGGCATAGACGGTGGCCAGATGCGCATTGGGATAAAGCTGGCGCACGACTTCAAGGGTTTTACCGGAATCCACCAGATCGTCGATGATCAGGATACCGGTGCCGTCGCCCATCAGTTCAGCATCGGGGGCCTTGAGCACGACCGCGTCCGATTGATCCTGATGGTCATAGGACTTGATCGAAATCGTGTCGACGGTGCGGATATCCAGCTCGCGGGCGGCGATCATCGCGGGGGCCATACCGCCACGGGTGATCGCAACCACAGCACGCCAGCCGCCGTCATCGGGGCCCATGCCGTCCAGACGCCACGCCAGCGCACGGCTGTCACGGTGGATCTGGTCCCAGCTGATGTGAAACCCTTTTTCATGGGGCAGGCGCGAGGCATCCTTGCTCATGTCGTTATTCCTTTGCCATGTCTGGGGCGTCGACGGCTTTCATGCCCACCACGTGATAGCCCGCATCCACATGCAGATTCTCGCCCGTCGTGCCCGAGCCAAGATCGCTAAGCAGAAACAGCGCGGATTTACCCACATCGTCGATGGTCACGTTGCGACGCAGCGGCGAGTTATACTCGTTCCACTTCATGATATAGCGGAAGTCGCCGATGCCGGATGCGGCCAATGTCTTGATCGGGCCGGCGCTGATCGCGTTAACGCGGATGCCGTCCTTGCCCAGATCCTCGGCCAGATATTTGACCGATGCTTCCAGAGCGGCCTTGGCGACGCCCATCACATTATAATGCGGCATCACTTTTTCGGCACCGTAATAGGTGAGCGTGACGGCGCTGCCGCCGGACTTCATCATCTTTTCCGCGCGCTGCATCACAGCGGTGAAGGAGTAGACAGAGATATCCATCGACATCGCGAAATTGGCGCGGCTGGTGTCGACATAGCGCCCGCGCAATTCGTTCTTGTCAGAGAACCCGATCGCGTGGACGATAAAGTCGATCCCGTCCCAGCGTTCGCCCAAAGCGGTAAACAGCGCGTCAATCGACTCTTCCGACCCGACATCGCAGGGCAGGACCAGATCGCTGCCCAGTTGCGCCGCCAGCGGATCGACCCGCTTTTTCAGCGCGTCGCCTTGATACGAGAATGCCAGCTCTGCACCGGCATCCGCGAGGGTGCGTGCGATGCCCCAGGCAATCGACTTGTCATTGGCGAGGCCCATGATAAGCCCACGTTTGCCTGCCATCAGGTCATTTGCCATTGTACTTCCTTCGACTATGTCACTGAACTTTTATCCGGTTTATGCTATTGATAGTTTGGCATCAAGGCTGCACGGTGATCGCGGCACTTGAGAGGACGCCGTGATAGACCGCCCTGGCGGTTTTTAGGCGCGACAGTGTGTTTAGTTGTTCTAGTATGTCATTTGATGTAAGGCATTGTCGCAAGATTGCGTCGATGCGCAAGGAAGGGGATCATGATCATGGAAGTGCGCAAAGGCATTTTTGCCGGTGACGATCCCTTTGTGATTGCGCGCCGCTGGCTGGATGAGGCAACGCAGACAGAGGTCAACGACCCAAATGCCATCGCGCTATCGACCGTGGATGCCGACGGTTTGCCCAATGCGCGCATGGTGTTGCTAAAAGAAATCGAAGACGCGGCATTCGTCTTTTACACAAACTACACCAGCGCCAAGGCGCAAGAACTGGATCACGCGGGCAAGGCTGCTTTCGTGATGCATTGGAAATCCCTGCGCCGCCAGATACGGGTGCGCGGCGTGGTTTCCAAAGAAGAAGGCCCGCAGGCGGACGCATATTACAAGTCGCGTTCGCTCAAAAGCCGGTTGGGGGCTTGGGCCTCAGACCAATCGTCCCCTTTAGCCAGCCGTGCGTCATTGGTCGCCGAAGTGGCAAAAGTCACCGCCAAAAAGGGGCCAAACCCAGACCGTCCACCGTTTTGGGGGGGCTACCGGATCACCCCGGTCGAAATCGAGTTCTGGGCCGACGGAGAGTATAGATTGCATGACCGTTTTGTCTGGCGACGTGCCGAACAAAACGGTGATTGGAGCGTAACGAGATTGAACCCATAAGGCGGCTTTTGCCGCTGATATTTTGTACGCGGGCACGCTGTTGCCTGACCTAGAGAAGACCAAAGGACATTTGTGTCAGAAGTATCCAGCAATAGCTCTGCCATTTCCGGCGTGGTGAAATGGTTTGACCCCGCGAAGGGGTTCGGTTTCGTTGTCTCAGACGCTGGCGGGCCTGATATCCTGTTGCACGTCAATGTGTTACGTAATTACGGTCAAAGCTCTGTCGCGGACGGTGCACGCATTGATCTGACGGTGCAAAAGACCGAACGCGGGGTGCAGGCGACCCAGGTCCATGCGGTACACCCGCCCGCTGCCGCTCAGGCGATGGCGTTGTCGGATATTGTGGGCATTGATCCCGCACTGGTGGCCGCCGCACCGCTGGAACCCGCGCGGGTCAAATGGTTCGATAAGTCCAAAGGCTTTGGTTTCGCGAATGTGTTTGGCAAAAGCGATGACATCTTTCTACATATAGAAGTGTTGCGCCAGTCGGGCCTGTCGGATTTGCAACCGGGCGAGGCATTGGCGCTGCGGGTCATTAACGGGGAACGCGGCCAGATGGCGGCAGAGGTACATGCATGGGAAACGGTACGACTCGATTCATCTGGCACCGCGCAAAGCTGATCCGCGCGGGTCTATTGGCCTTTGCCACTCTGGCGATGGCAGGGGCTGCCGCTGCCAAATGCAGTGACACCAGCGTGACGTTGCGCGGCGACTGGGGGCAGGCGCGCTTTAGCGTCGAGATTGCCGATGATGCCGGTGAACGTGCCCAAGGACTGATGCATCGCACCTCACTGGCGGGCAGCGCGGGTATGCTCTTTATCTATGAAGAACCGCAGCCTCTCAGCTTTTGGATGCGTAACACATTGATTCCCCTCGACCTATTGTTCATCGATTCCCACGGTGTGGTGCAGCACATCCACCATAATGCGATTCCGCTCGACGAATCTCCGCTTGAGGGGGGCAGTGATGCGTTGCTGGCGGTGCTGGAAATAAACGGCGGGTTAAGCGCGCGGATGGGCATCACACCGGGGACAGAGCTGCGCCATCCCGCGTTTGCAGGGCGCAATCCGGCATGGCCCTGTTAGTTCGTCAGAAACTATCATTTTCTGTGAACTTAGGGCTTTTCAATCCGATTGCTTGGGGCTAAGTAGGCCGCAGTCGGGGCGTGGCGCAGCCTGGTAGCGCACCTGTTTTGGGTACAGGGGGTCGGAAGTTCGAATCTTCTCGCCCCGACCACTTTAAGAACCACCACATATAGTGTTCCTGATCTGCTTCATGCAGATCAGAACGCTGTATTTGTGTGCAGTCGTTCTTTTTTGCCACAGATGCACGCTCTAAATCTGGTGATATGGCTGGGTTTGCGAACCTATATCTGGTGGCTGCATAAATTTTTATCATCCACAGTTACGCCATGTTTATCCCCAGCCCGCTGTCGGGGATTTTGTGGATAACTCAAGCGATACATGAGCCAGCCGCGCTAAACCTTAGCGTTTATTAACTTTATCCGCGGTGTGAAAAAGCCCCCTCGTGATCCGCTGTCTGTGCATATCATTTCGCTGAATCACCGCGCCGACCGAAGCTTCAAAAAATGCCGATCCGGTCAAGATGCAACTTCCCTTATTTCGATAATAAAGCCGTTGACCCAGTAGGGCTGCATACGCCAGTTTGTGTAAATCGACGGGCGGGCCACTACATCTGGTGATTGATCGGGGTGGCGTACTGATCGGGTGAAATTGGGTTTCGCACATTTGCGCCGGTTAAACGGCTTGATCCAAGACCAACCTGATGCGGGTGCGGGGGACGATGCACACCGGCGATAGGTTTGGCGGCCCGATCATGCCGCTGGTTGAGAGTTTGAAAATTTGGGGCAGCACTTATGAAAATCGAGAGAAAATTCACGCGATCCGGTCAGGATGCCTACGCAGAACTGGACTTTGTGAGCACAGCCTCCGAAATCCGCAATCCTGACGGGTCGGTGGTCTTTCGCCTCGATAACGTCGAAGTGCCCTCCAGCTGGAGCCAGGTCGCCTCTGATGTGATCGCCCAGAAATATTTCCGCAAGGCAGGCGTCCCGTCCGAGACCAAGAAGGTCAAGGAAAAGGGCGTGCCAGAATTCCTCTGGCGCTCGGTGCCGACCGATGATGCGACCATGGGCGGCGAGACATCGTCGAAGCAAGTGTTCGACCGTCTGGCAGGCGCTTGGGCCTATTGGGGTTGGAAAGGTGGCTATTTCACCACCGAAGAAGACGCCCAAGCCTATTATGACGAGATGCGCCACATCCTGGCCAGCCAGCGCGGCGCGCCCAACAGCCCGCAATGGTTCAATACCGGTTTGCATTGGGCCTACGGCATCGATGGTCCCGCGCAGGGGCATTACTATGTCGATTATAAATCCGGCAAGCTGACGCGGTCGACATCGTCTTACGAGCATCCGCAGCCCCACGCTTGTTTCATCCAGTCTGTCGCTGACGATCTGGTAGGCGACGGCGGCATTATGGACCTGTGGGTCCGCGAGGCGCGTCTGTTCAAATACGGTTCCGGCACCGGCACCAACTTCTCGAGCCTGCGGGCGGCGGGCGAGAAACTGTCGGGCGGGGGAAAATCCTCTGGCTTGATGGGCTTTTTGAAAATCGGTGACCGTGCGGCAGGCGCGATCAAATCGGGTGGCACCACACGGCGCGCGGCCAAGATGGTTATCGTTGATGCGGACCACCCCGATATCGAGGATTTCATCAACTGGAAGGTCATCGAAGAGCAAAAGGTGGCGAGCATCGTCGCTGGCTCGAAGATGCATGAACGCGAGCTGAACAAGCTGTTTGCCGCGATCAAAGCATGGGACGGCGCAGAGGCCGACGCTTATGACCCCGCCAAGAACGACCAGCTGAAGACCGCGATCCGCAGCGCGAAAAAATGCGCGATCCCAGAGACATACGTCAAGCGCGTGCTGGATTATGCCAAGCAGGGTCATACCTCGATCGAATTCCCGACCTATGACACAGACTGGGATTCCGAAGCCTATTCCTCGGTCTCGGGCCAGAACTCCAACAACTCGATCCGGGTGACCAACGCTTTCCTGCACGCCGTCGAAAAAGACGCCGATTGGGAACTGCTGGACCGCACCACCGGGCGCGTGTCGAAAACCATCCGCGCCCGTGACCTGTGGGAGCAAGTCGGCCACGCGGCTTGGGCCTGCGCCGATCCCGGTATCCAGTATCACGACACGGTAAACGACTGGCACACATGCCCCGAAGACGGCGCGATCCGCGGGTCGAACCCGTGCTCCGAATACATGTTCCTGGATGACACGGCCTGTAACCTTGCGTCGATGAACCTGCTGACCTTCCTGCAAGACGGGGAGTTCATGGTCGAAGACTATATGCACGCCTCGCGTCTGTGGACCGTTACGCTCGAAATCTCGGTGATGATGGCGCAGTTCCCGTCCAAGGAAATCGCGCAGCGGTCCTATGATTTCCGCACGCTGGGTCTGGGCTATGCCAACATCGGCGGTCTGCTGATGAACATGGGCTTTAGCTACGACAGCGACGAGGGCCGTGCGCTTTGCGGGGTGCTGACCGCGATCATGACAGGCGTTTCTTATGCCACCTCCGCCGAGATGGCGGGCGAGCTGGGGGCCTTCCCCGGTCACGCCAAGAACGCCGACCACATGCTGCGCGTCATCCGCAACCACCGCAATGCGGCCCACGGCAAGACCGACGGCTACGAGGCGCTATCGGTCAAGCCCGTGCCGCTGGATCACGCAAACTGCCCGCAAGCCAACCTGATCGACATCGCCACCGCGACCTGGGACGAAGCCCTGCGTCTTGGCGAAAAGCATGGGTACCGTAACGCGCAAACCTCTGTGATTGCGCCGACGGGCACCATCGGTCTGGTGATGGATTGCGACACCACCGGGATCGAGCCTGACTTTGCGCTGGTGAAATTCAAGAAGCTCGCGGGCGGTGGCTATTTCAAGATCATCAACCAGTCGGTGCCCGCAGCGCTTGAAAAGCTTGGCTACGGCTCCGCCCAGATCGAAGAGATCGTCGGCTATGCCGTCGGTCACGGCACCATCGGCAACGCGCCTGCGATCAACCACACCACGCTGGTCGGCCACGGTTTTGGCCCTAACGAGCTGGCCAAGATCGACGCGGCGCTGGCGCAGGCCTTCGACATCCGCTTTGTCTTCAATCAATGGACATTGGGCGAGGAGTTCTGCACGCAAGTCCTTGGCATCCCAGCCGAAAAGCTGAACGACCCGACGTTTGACCTGCTGAAATCCCTGGGTTTTTCCAAGAAAGACATCGAAGCGGCCAACGACCATGTTTGCGGTACGATGACGCTGGAAGGCGCGCCGCACCTCAAGCCCGAACACTACGGCATCTTCGACTGCGCCAACCCCTGCGGCAAGAAGGGCAAACGCTACCTGTCCGTCAACAGCCACATCTATATGATGGCGGCGGCGCAAAGCTTCATCTCCGGCGCGATCTCGAAGACGATCAACATGCCAAATGACGCCACCATCGAGGATTGCCAGAACGCATACGAGCTGTCGTGGTCACTTGGCGTCAAAGCCAACGCGCTGTACCGCGACGGGTCAAAACTGTCGCAGCCTCTGGCTTCTGCGCTGGTCGAGGATGATGACGAGGCAGCCGAAACGCTGGAAAGCGGCACCACCCACGAGAAAGCCACCGTGCTGGCCGAAAAGATCGTCGAGAAGGTCATCGTCAAAGAGATCATCAAATCGCACCGCGAAAAGATGCCTCAGCGCCGCAAGGGGTATACCCAAAAGGCCAATGTGGGCGGGCACAAGGTCTATCTGCGCACCGGTGAATACGAAGACGGCTCCTTGGGCGAGATCTTTATCGACATGCACAAGGAAGGCGCGGGCTTCCGTGCGATGATGAACAACTTTGCCATTGCCGTGTCCGTGGGTCTGCAATACGGCGTCCCGCTGGAGGAATTCGTCGACGCCTTCACCTTCACCAAGTTCGAACCCGCTGGCATGGTACAGGGCAACGACAGCATCAAGAACGCGACGTCGATCCTTGACTATGTGTTCCGCGAGCTCGCCGTGTCCTATCTGGACCGTACCGATCTGGCGCATGTGCAACCCGAAGGGGCCAGCTTTGACAGCCTCGGCCGCGGCGATCAGGAAAGCGTTGCCAATGTGGCGGAGATCTCCGAAACCGCCGCCAACCGCTCGCTCGAGGTGCTCAAGCAGATCAGCTCCACCGGGTATCTGCGCAACCGTCTGCCGCAGGACCTGGTGCTGCTGCAAGGCGGGCAGGGGCACGGCGACACGCAGACGCTTGACCGTGTGATGCCGCAGGCAGGCCAAGCCTCGATCGCGGCCAGCATGGGGTCGACCACAGCGGTGTCCAGCGGCGCGGTCAGCATGGACGCCCGTACCAAGGCAAAGATGCAGGGCTACGAGGGCGAAGCCTGCGGGGAATGCGGCAACTACACGCTGGTCCGCAACGGCACCTGCATGAAGTGCAACACCTGCGGCGGAACGTCCGGCTGCAGCTAAGACAAACGCCCCGGCCTTGCGGTCGGGGCTTTCTACATGGGGCAGGTGCGCTTGCCCCTGACGCTGGCCTTGCCGCAGGCATAAAACAAACGAGCGGTGAACGATGAGCAAGGTCAGGCGAAACTCAGGGTGCCCCATCGGGCACCCTTTCTTCGTTTGGGGGGCTACATCGGAATGCTCGTATTCCGTTTGATCTCGCGCAGGACCACATTGGTTTGGGCGCTTTCGACGGCGGGGAGGCGGAACAGGAAATCTTCGAGAAAGCGGTTATAGGCGGCGATGTCGCGGCAGAGGACGCGCATTTGGTAGTCGGCCTGTCCGGTGGTGGCATAGCATTCCAGCACCTCGGCGCGGTGCGCGATGGCTTTGATGAACTCGGCCAGCTTTTCCTGATTGTGACGCGCAAGCTGCACCTGCACCAGCGCCTGAAAGCTGTTGCCCGCCTTGGTCGGGGACACATCCGCGCGGTAGCGTTCAATCACGCCGGCGTCCTCGAACGCTTTCACCCGTCGCCAGCAGGCGGAGGCGGACATGCCAGCCCGCTCTGCCAGATCGGCGTTCGAGATGCGGCAATCGCGCTGCAACAGCTCCAGTATCTTGCGGTCGCGGTCGTCAAAGCGCATTTGGTCAGACATTTCATCAATCCCCTATATGCTGAATAGAACATTCGTTTATTCCGCGTGCAGGCGCAAGAGGGGGCAGATATTTCACGGAAACGTGGTTTGATGGTCAAGACAGCCAAGGATTGCCATCATGACCAAAGAAACCCACGATTTTTATCCCTATGCCTTATCCGATCGTTATACGCGCACAGAAGGAACGGTGTTTTTGACCGGCACCCAAGCGCTGGTGCGGATCATGTTGGATCAGGCGCGGCGTGATAAGCAGCAGGGGCTGAATACCGCTGGGTTTCTCTCGGGGTATCGCGGGTCGCCATTGGGCGCGGTCGATCTTGAGCTGTGGCGCGCACGGGATGTGACCAAGGATAACAACATCACCTTTATGCCCGCGGTGAACGAAGACCTTGGGGCCACGGCGGTTCTGGGGGCGCAGCAGGCCGTGCTTGATCCCCATTGCGAGGTCGAGGGTGTATTCTCCATGTGGTACGGCAAGGGGCCGGGGGTGGACCGGTCGGGGGACGCGCTACGCCACGGCAACGCCTATGGCTCTTCGCCCAAGGGGGGCGTGCTGGTTGTGGCGGGGGATGACCACGGCTGTGTGTCGTCGTCCATGCCGCATCAATCGGATGTCGCCTTTATGACCTGGATGATGCCGACGCTGAACCCCGCGAATGTGGGAGAGTTTCTTGAATTCGGGGCCTATGGGCTCGCGCTAAGCCGCTTTTCCGGCACATGGGTCGGGTTCAAAGCGATTTCCGAGACGGTGGAAAGCGGGCAATCGGTGGCGTTGCAGCCTGACCGCGCGTTTACGCTGCCCCAGATCACGCCACCGCCCGGCGGGCTGCATGTGCGCCGCTCGGACATGCCAAGCCCCGAGATCGAGACCCGGTTGCAGCATAAGCTCAGCGCCGTCGAGGCCTTTGTCGAGGCCAACCCGATCGACAGGCGTATCTACAATCTGGACAATGCCACCTTTGGCATCGTCACCACCGGCAAGGGCCATCTGGATCTGATGGAGGCGCTGCGTCTGCTGGGTCTGGACGAAGCCGCCTGCCGCCGTCTTGGCATCGATATCTACAAAGTCGGCATGGTCTGGCCCCTGGCGCGGCGTGATGCGCTGGCCTTTGTTGCCGACACGGAAGAAGTGCTGGTGATCGAGGAAAAGCGCGGCATCATCGAAAGCCAGCTGAAGGAATATTTCTACGACTGGCCGGGGCACAAACCCGGTCGCATGGTCGGCAAACACCGCGCGGCAGGTGATCCGCTGCTGCCCTGGACCGGCGAGTTAAGCCCGCTGGCGCTGGTGCCCGTGGTGGCCGAGCGGTTGGACGCGTTCTTCCCTGATGAAAACCTGCCGCAAAAAGCGCGCGCGCTGACGGAAAAGCCTCCTGTCCTGCTGAATGTGCCGGGGGCAAAACGCACGCCATATTTCTGTTCGGGCTGCCCGCATAACACCTCGACCAAGCTGCCCGAGGGGTCGCAAGCCGCATCGGGCATCGGTTGCCACGTCATGGCGGGGTGGATGGACCGCGAAACCGGTGGCTATGCGCAGATGGGCGGCGAGGGTGTGCCGCATGTGGTGGCTTCCAAGTTCAACGGCGGCAAACACCTGTTCCAGAATTTGGGCGAGGGCACGTGGTACCATTCAGGGTCGCTCGCCATTCGGCAGGCTGTCGCGGCGGGGACGAATATCACCTATAAGATCCTCTATAACGACGCGGTGGCGATGACCGGGGGGCAACCGGTGGACGGGCCGATCAGCGTGACCGGAATCGCGCTGGCCTGTCGTGCCGAAGGGGTCCAGCGCATCGCCTTGGTGTCGGATGTGATCGACAAATTCGACCGCGGCGATTTTCCCCAAGGCACCAGCTTTCACCCGCGTGAAGAGATGGACACCGTGCAGCGCGAACTGCGCGAGGTCAAAGGCGTGTCGGTGCTGATCTACGAACAGACCTGCGCCACCGAGAAACGCCGCCGCCGCAAGCGCGGGCAGATGGAGGACCCCAAACGCTTTGCCTTCATCAACCCCGCTGTATGCGAGGGCTGCGGCGATTGCTCGCTTGAAAGCAACTGTCTGAGCATCGAACCGCTAGAGACGGAGCTGGGCCGCAAGCGCAAGATCAACCTGTCTAGCTGCAATAAGGATTTCTCGTGTCTGAACGGGTTCTGCCCCAGCTTCGTCACCCTTGAAGGGGCGGTGCGGCGCAAGAAAACCGGGGCAGAGGTCAATGTGGACGCGCTGCTGGCGGGAATCTCGCGTCCCGAACTGCCCAGCCTTGATGCGCCCTTTGATCTGTTGGTCACAGGCGTGGGCGGCACCGGCGTGATCACGGTCGGCGCGCTGATCACCATGGCCGCGCATCTGGAGGGCAAGGGGGCCAGCGTGCTGGATTTCACCGGCTTCGCGCAGAAGTTCGGCACGGTGCTTAGCTTTATCCGGATCGGCGCGCGCCCTGATGTGATCCATCAGGTGCGCATTGATCACGGGGCGGCTGATGCGGTGATTGGCTGCGATATCGTTGTTTCCTCTGCCGCGCAGGCGTCGGTCTACTACGGGCCCGCGACCAAGGTGGTGCTGAACCTCGCCGAAATGCCCACGGGCGATCTGGTATTGCACCGTGACGCGCAGTTGCACACCGACCAGCGCGAGAGTGTGATCCGCGATACCGTGGGGGGTGAAAACCTTGCCGGTTTCGATGCCAATGCGATGGCAGAACGGTTTCTGGGTGATACGGTTTTCGCCAATATGATCATGCTGGGCTTCGCGTGGCAGAAAGGGCTGGTGCCCGTGTCACACGGCGCGCTGCGGCAGGCGGTCGTGTTGAATGGCGTGGCCATAGACAAGAATCATCGCGCCTTTGATCTGGGCCGCGTGATGGCGGAAACGCCTGACGCGCTGGCCCTGCCGTCGAGCGAACAACCAGACTTGGACAGCGCCGCGTTGATCGCGGATCGGGCCGACCGGTTGCGGGCCTATCAAAACGACAGCTACGCGCAGCGCTACCGCGACAGGCTTGCGCAGTTCAGCGCCGCCGTGCCCGCCGCCCATGCCGACGCGCTGACAGAGGTCGCGGCCAAGGCCCTGTTCAAACTGATGGCATTCAAGGATGAATACGAGGTCGCGCGGCTGCACCGCGATCCTGCCTTTGCCGAAATGCTGGCGCAGGAGTTCGAGCCGGGGTTCAAGATCAACTACCACATGGCTCCGCCGATCGTGTCCCTGCGCAAGGACGCGCGGGGGCGGCCCGTCAAGCGCGCGTTCGGTGCATGGTTCACGCCGGTATTGACCGCACTGTCGAGGCTGCGTCCGCTACGGGGCACGACGCTGGATGTGTTTTCCTACACTCAGGAACGTCGCGAAGAAGTGGCGCTGATCCGCTGGTACGAAGCCTTGCTGGCGGAGCTGCCCGCCAAGACCTGTGAGACAACGGTCGAGACGGTGCAAAAGCTGCTGGCACTGCCGATGGATATTCGGGGCTATGGGCCGGTGAAACACGCCGCTATCGAACAGGCGCGCGCAGAGGAGGCGCGGCTGCGGAAATTGCTCTGACGGCACTTCAGAAATTGGTTTAAGTGTGGCGTTTGTATAATAATTATCAGTAGGTTATACTGGAAGTCTCATCTGATAATTTAGCTGATTTCGCGCGCTCTACTGATCGGTAGAACGCGCGAAATCCAGCCAGATCGGCAGGTGGTCCGAGGCGCGGCGCGCATCGTCAGTCTCGCAGACGCCACCGTCAATCACATGCAGCGCGTCATCCACCGCGATGCGATCCAGTGCGGCCAAAGGCAGGCGCGCGTGATAGCTTTTACCCGGTGCATAGATGTCAAAGTGATGCGCCAGACGCCCAAGCCCGACGTTCAGCGACCATTCATTCATATCGCCCGCGATCAACGTCGGACGTTTGGACTGCGCATCCAGATGGGCAATGAGCGCGGAAAGCTGAGCGCGCCGCGACCGGCGCATCAGCCCCAGATGGGTGGCGATGATGCGCAGCGGGACATCGCGCAGGTCGAAATCCACCACCATCGCACCGCGCGGCTCCATCCCCGGCAGGTTCAGGTGTTTGACCTCGATCAGCTCTGCCTCGGGGCGCAGCAACACGGCGTTGCCATGCCAGCCGATGCTGACCTCACTGGGGACAGGCACGGCGATCAAACCGGTCTGCGCCGTCACCTGATCCATGGGAAGCGCCGAGGGGCGGGGGCCAAGGCGCATGTCGGCCTCTTGCAGCACGACGATATCCGCCGCGAGCGTCTGGATCACACGCAGGATGCGGGCGGGATCCCGTTTGCGGTCAGTGCCCATGGCCTTGCGCATGTTATAGCTGGCGATGCGAAGGGGGGCTTGGGTCACAAGATCGGTGCTCCTATGCGAAAGACGCCCTCGGCCAGACGGCGGGGCAAATGCGGGCTTGGCATATTCTCGTGGCAGTCGGCCTCGCGAGCCGTGAACCAGTCCGACAGGGTTGACACGCTGCGTGCATCATAAACGAACAACATCGCCTCAAAGTTCAAAAGCATACTGCGCACGTCGAAATTCGCCGTGCCCACAAGCCCCACATCATCAATCAGCGCGGCTTTCGCGTGGATCATCGCGGGTTCAAAGTATTTGACCTTGGCCCCTGCGGTATGCGCATCGCGCAGATAGCCGCCACGCGCGAAGTCCGCGATATGCTGGTTCGACTTCTGCGGCACCAGAATACGCACATCCACCCCGCGCAGCGCCGCAATGCGCAGCGCATTGGCCAGCGGTTCGGTCGGGACGAAATAGGGGGTGGCGATCCAGATACGGGTTTTCGCCAGATGCAGCGCGCGGATAATCCCGTCGTGCAGCGGGTCTTCGATAATATCAGGGCCCGAGGGGATCAACTGCACCGTGGCATTACCCGCAGTGGTGGGGGCCGGCGTTATGATATGATCCACGTCTTCACCGCAGGCGACTTCCCAGTCCGAGCGGAAGACATCGCAGAATGTCTGTACCGATTGCCCCTCAAGGGTGAAGGCCAGATCAACCCAATGATCGGTGTGCGGGTGGTCTGACATATAGTGTTCGCCAATGTTCATCCCGCCTGAAAAAGCACGGGCATGATCGGCGATGATCATCTTGCGATGGTTGCGCAGGTTCAGGTGGCCACTGCTGGGCAGTTGCAGGATCGGCGAAAAGAACAGCACCTCGCCGCCGGCCTTGCGCAGCGCCTTGACCGCCTTGGAGGGGCCGCGCAGGGTGCCAAGCCGGTCCATCAGCAGGCGCACCTTGACGCCGTTGCGGGCTTTTTCTGTCAGGGCGTCAACCACGTGATTGCCGGTGTCATCGTCCGAGATGATGTAGAACAGCACATCAATCGTCTGTGTCGCGCTCTCGATCACCTCCATCGCGGCGGCATAGGCGGTTTGGGGTGTGTCATGCAGGTTCAGTCGCTGTGCTTCCAGCGCGGGGGGCAGGTTGAAGCTCTGGAACATCTCGTCCAGCGCATGCACGGGCGTTTGCGGGTCTTCTTTCTGGGTAAAGATAATAGGCTCGTAGCGTTTACCCTGTTTGCGAAAGCCGAGCGCCAGGAACAAGGGCGCGGCGACATAGGGCATCACCACCAGAAACAGGATCCAGGCGGCAGTTGATTGTGGGCTGCGGCGCTGCTGAAGCAGGATGAAGGCCACGCCGAGGGTCAAAAGGATGACGCCAACGACCTCTATATGGGTAATGAAGAATTCGATCATGGTCGTTTCGCCTCGATTATGCCGGACATGCTGTCATCCGCGCCGCATCGCTACCTAGCACATAGGGGGGTAAACGCCACTTTTTGCAGCATTTTCGCGGGATTCCTGCTGCAGCCTGCGGGCAGATTGTTCCATCTTCTTAAAAATTTAATTTCGGGTGATTTTGGCGCATCTCCGCGGAACTGCGTTTTGGCCTTGGTAAAAAGGGTTAATAGCGGCGACGGGCCGCCGAGACGCCGTGCATTTGAGCAACAATTTTCCGATCACCAACCCGTGATTGGGAAATCCCGAAACCAGATCTTA
>MAAC01017587.1_pt1 | contig 19113 bp, 11 predicted proteins | sample 1115981 | NCBI WGS metagenome assembly MAAC01 (sample SAMN04961126, study PRJNA320927) | seawater metagenome | isolation source: sample BD02T64 sea water enriched with oil for 64 days | place: USA:Gulf of Mexico | collected 2013-07-27
ATTATTTATTTAAATAATGCATTGGTCTTGTTACACTCATAATGACAGCTATTAACGGAATTAATTATTTTTAGTAAATGTTTTTGTTATTATTTGAGTCTCAGTATATATTTTAACAAAATACTGTCCTTGTGCTAATTTAAAGATTGGAAAGGAGTAGGTATTATTAAGCTCATTTTCATGAATTTTATGGTAACTTATTATTTGACCTAATTGATTAATTATTGAGTAAGCGAGAATATTTTCAGCTTGATTCTTTAATTGAATGCTTAAATAGGCTCCTTGTGTTGGATTTGGGTAGAGAATCGCATTACTAATTTCGAAATCATCAACACCTGCGAGTGGATCTACAACTACAAATTGTCCCATCATCCCAGCTAAGGCATCTTCATGCTTGAGCATATGACAATGATACATATAGGGTATGGTATCATCAGAATAGTCTTCAAATTTTGTAATTACTCTTGCTATTCCACCTGCTGGAACAGTAAAAGTGTCTTTTCTACCTTGTAAATATGAAGGTGGAGCATTGCCATTGATGTCCAAAATATAATATTGTACATCGTGCATATGAAAAGGATGGTCTATAGCTGAATTATTTTGAAATGTCCATATCTCAGTATTATTTAATGGAATAGTAACGTTGATGGTATTCATGTCGATGGTGACATTATTTATAGAAAAGTCCCCATTTAATTGATTCATTCCTGAAATAATTGGGCTGAACTCAAATGATCTGGTCTGATCTGAATTTATTTCTGCAATTGGCGTGGCAGTCACTAGACTTGTTGGAATGGTTGTGATAGGACTTGCTGTTTGCGCAATCACATCCATTTGAAGGACATTAAAATCTGCTCCATTCATTGTGTTGGGATTGTATCCTGTTAAAACCATTGATTGATTTAACCCTGGGTAAGTTGCTCCATAAGTCCCATTAGTGAGTTCGGAAGCATAACTCATTAAGTTAATCGTTTGACTTTGTAAACCAGAAAAATCAATCAATATTTCTGCTCTGGCACCTGGGGATAGTGGTAATCGTGTTAATGCTACAGGAGCAGCTACAAGTCCGCCATCGGTTCCAATAAGATGAAAAGTCATATCACCAGATAAACCAAAATTAAAAGTTCGCTGTGATGATCCATTTAATAATCTAAGTCTAACGACTTGTGCTGGTACATCCAGTTGAGCATCGATTGTGGCATTCACCATTAAAGTGGTATCACTATTGACATTACTTAATATTTGAGAACTACCATCAAAAGATTTTGTTTGAATAGCCAATGGGATATCATCTACTCCATATGTTCTTGGGAGAACTAAAGCAGCTTCTTCAGTATCTTTAACAATGATGAAACCTGCAAGACCTTTACTTGCTTGTTCATCGGTGCTATTAAGGAGATGAGGATGATACCAATATGTACTTGCTTTATCTAAAACTGTAAATTGAGGATTCCAAGTTTCTCCCACGCCAATCACTGTATGTGGTCCACCATCATTTGCTGCTGAAACGTGCATACCATGCCAATGTATCGTAGATTCTTGTCCTAAATTATTGGTAATACTAATATTCATGTCATCACCTTTGGTCATGATTAGGGTAGGCCCAAGTAATGGACCATTTATGCCCATAGTTGTGGTGTTAATTCCTGTAAAAAATTGAAACGTACCGTCTTGTAGCGTTAAGTTCACGTTTGTACTTTCAATGGTTCCGGGAATGATAATCGGATTTTGAGAGAATAATGCCATTGAAAACAGGCATAGGATCCAGGTAGGTCGTAAAGATTTCATAAGCAAAAAAAGGATAATATTAATACAAGACAAAATTGTCTTGTATTGCTAATATATGATATAAATGCTTAATAATGAGTAAATTTTAGATTAAAAGCAATTTTTAAAGCCATTCGACAAGATTGGAAAGAGGAACCAAAATAAAAGGCTGTCCAAGATTAACTTTTTAATCTTGGACAGCCTTACAAAGGTTAATTAGTTAGTAATAATGTTAACAAAGGGGCTCAATTAGCTATAATAAAATTGTTGGTTTCCCATTAAGAGTTTGCGTTTGTTATTCAGTGCTGTTACAACAACAAGGAGATTAGTCCTTTTGGTATCAATTAAGTAGGGAATAGCTTCCATTTTTCCGTCGATGCTAATTTGAAAGCTAAAGTAAATTTGTAGTATATTATTTCGATTTAAGTCCCATTAATATATGGTTTTCAAATCTCAAACTGATACCGGCCTAATCTCCATGTTAATTGTACAGTTTTAAATGTAAAAAGGTCTAGACTTTATACAGGATAAAAAAGTCTTGTATAACAAATATACATTTAAATCTTTAAGATACTGGTGTTTAGGGTTGTTTTTTTTATTCAATTATTTTAGATATTATTGAAAGGGGAGAAGAAAAAAACACCCAAGATCAAATTATTGACCTCGGGTATCACAAAAAAAAGTAATCAGGGAGATTACACGGATTCGAAATGAATCGAATATCTTAAATTCTTTTATATTGAATGCCTGCTTCACCAACCCAGAAATAGATGGCGCCATTTTCAGTTGATATAACTTTAGGGAAACTTCCTGTTCCTATTTTTTCTGGTAATGCTAGCTTTGAATCGGTGGTCATAATATCTTCTCCCATTGTAAAGACGATATTTGTTTTATTGGCATTAGAAGAAATAGAAGGTGACCTTCCAAAGCCGAGCTGCTGTTCATTGGTATTTGAATTGGCCATAAAAACTTCTCCATCTCTTTGCCAAACCGTATTGAATACTCCATTGTCATCAATTATTATTCCGCCACCATCCATCGGGCAACCATTAATTTTCCAAGTTCCAGTTCCCATTTTTTCAGGTTCTGAGAATGAAGCACCGTTATCTACAGATTTTGTAACGTGTAAATCTCTTGATCCAGCAACATTGTTTCTAAACATGATATAAACTTCACCTTTAGTATCACTAGTGATGGAAGGCTTACAGCATTCGCATACTGAGCCATCTGGAGATTTATATACGAGTTTACTTTGTGACCAAGTTTTACCATCATCATCAGAATAAGAGACATAAATTTTTCCTTCTATTTTGGCATGATTTTTATTTTTCTCACGAAATTTTTTAAACTCTTCAAGATTCTCAGCCTTGACAGCATTGCCATTGGCGTCTAAAAACACCCATAGTATATTGTCATCACTATCGCCATGAAAAGCCAGTTTAGCATCTTTTGGGACATCACCAATCTTTTCAAACAATTGTTTATAGCTAATGCCTAATGGTGTCATTTGATTTAAATCCAGTTCCTCTTTTTGCTCTTTGTGTTGAGCTTCAGGTTTCTTTTTAGTTTCATTATGGTCTTCAGCCATGCTTTTTTTCACTACACGTGTATCAATCCATGTAGAAAACAAACGTCCACTCGGTGTTGAAGTAATTGCCATAAGACATTCTTTAACTGAGGCTTCTACATCATTTATCTGAAATGGTCCATCCCAAGAATTACCATCAATTGGTTTCGTCCATGTGAATATGTTGCCAGTCCTACTTGGAGCTGTAACAACAATATTGTTTTTTGTAATTGCTACACCAGGGCCACTAGAAAAGCCAAGTACTAAACCCTCAAGATTCCCAACAAGTTCTGGTTCACTAAAAGATTCACCACCATTATTAGATTCTGAAAAATATATTGATTCTTCTTCTCCAAAAACGACAACAATTTCATTATTTGCGCCTTGAACTATTGATGGTTGATCGCCAAATGTAGAGACTACTCCTTCAATTTCACCCTTTGTTCCTCCATCTTTACAGGCGGTAATAAAGAGTGTAGTGATCATAAATATCGCGAAACTTTTGATGATTTTAGTGTCCATGTTTATCGTCTTTAGAGTTACCCGATTGATTCATTTCCATTTCATGATCATATTTGCAACATCCTGGTAAGTTTTCGTAAGCACCTAAGTTTCCTGCTACTTTTTCAGTATCATATCCTGATGCAGCAATTGCTTCGTGGATTGCATTTGCGTTTGTTTTAGAATCGGTAAAAGATACATTTATACTTTTATTATCTCTGTCCCAATCTGCACTTCCAACGCCTTCAACGCTGAGAGCTGCTTTTTCAATGGTCGTTTTACACATACCACAATTCCCACGAACGCCAAAGGTAATATCTACTGTTTCTGAATTTAATACTATTGCTGTATTTACGGCTATTCGGCTATCCGTTTTTGTTTCGCTTTTGCAACTAGTGAATGCAAAAGCTGCGATTATACCTAAACTTAAAATTACTTTTTTCATCTATTTCTTTTTAAAGTTATTATTGAATTGTTTGAGTGATACTCCCACACTTTAGCATTGATTCTCCAAAGTAAGGGTTGTTTATTATTTTTTCTGTACTTAACCAAGACGCACCTTTGTTCCCATCGGCCATGGGACAAAATTGTTCATATACTTTTTGATTAATACCAAAAGAGCTTACCCCTTTAATGATATTATTAGAAAGACCAATGAAGTGGTCGCGTTGTATTTTAATATCTAGAGTATTTGCAATTGCACCTGCAGTGTTTTTTAGCTCTTTTTCAAGACTCATCCATGCTTTATGAGCTGAAGCATCAGCTAGAAGTTTCATGTCTACTTCAGTGATAATCTTGCCCAATTGTTTTGCATTACTTTGTACTTCTGTTGGGTTATCTGCTACTAGTGCATTTTTCAAAGCAATATAGGAATCGAAAACAAGCTTTAATTCTTTTTGAAAACCTGTAGATACCACTAAGTGCTCATTTGAACTGGTATCTTCATGTTTTGTATTGCTGTTTGAATTTGTCATGGCTGTATGTCCTTCATGACCAGTAGTAGTTTTGCCTCCTTTAGGGTTCATCATGGATTTTTTCCCTTGAAGTTGTGCAGCTGCATCTATAGTAAATGTACCATTGGTCACTATTTCTTCACCTTTTTCCAATCCCGATAAAACGATATAATTAGATCCCACACTATTTCCCAAACTCACTTCTCTCAATTCAAAAATAGGAGCTTCTTTTGATGTTTTAATATAGACAACAGAACGCTTTCCAGTCCATAGTACTGCAGATTGAGGTATGCTTAATCTTGTCGAGTTGTCGTCATTTGTTGCTAATTGTACCTGTCCAGATATTAACATACCAGGTTTTAAGGCATTGTCAGTATTCTTGAGCGTCGTTCTTATAGAAACTGTTCGAGTTGCCGAATTTAAAATTGGATCTATATAATTTATTTTTGCATTTATAGATTTACCAGCGTAAGCATTAAGCGTTATGGTTATGGTTTGACCTGTTTTTATATTTTTAATATCTTGTTCATAGACATCAAAATTGGCCCAGACACTGTTTAAATTGGTAACTTTAAATAATGGATCCCCTTCTTTCACATGATTGCCTTCTTCCACAAAAATCACATCAATATATCCAGTAGTATTGGCGTACATATTAAAGTTTGCAATCACTTTTTTTGTTTGCTCAATACTTTGAATTTGTTGTTCAGAGATTTTCCAATATTTTAGTTTATTACGAACTGCCTTATATAATTCGGGTTGCGCTTCTTTTATGTTTAAGGCCTCAATTAGCTCATTTTGTGCGGTTACTAATTCAGGAGAATAAATGGATGCAATTAGTGCGCCTTGCTTTATCAGCTCTCCTTTACTTTTAAAATAAAGTTTTTCTATACGACCACCAAAATGTGCTGTTTGCATGGCAGTAGCTTTGTCATTTGCCAAAATTGTTCCTGAAAGCACCAAATTATTTATTGCTGCTTTGTCTTTAGTATCACCGATTACAGTGGTTTGAATATTTGCCAGTGCCATGGCATTTTCAGTCAATTTAAATTGATCGGCGGCTAAGCCTTCCGCAGAAGTTTCCGCAGGAATTAAGTCCATACCGCAAATTGGGCAGTCACCAAATTCGGGTTGCATAATTTGTGGATGCATGGAACAGGTCCACATTTCATTTCCAGTTTCACCAACTTCGTGATTGTGGTCTTGATTGGAAGCTTGTGAACCTCCAAAAATAAGCCAGCCAAGAATTAATCCCACTGCTAATGTTCCGATGTAAATACTATATTTTTTCATCTTAATATTATTTATCTTGTTGTTTAATTACCATAGATTATTCTACTACTTCAAACGGAATATTTATTGTAAGCTTTTCCCAAGCCAAAGAAATATTTCCTTTTGTCTCGTCTGTTTTTGATACTTTGTACTCCAAATGTTCTTGAATATTTTCAGAGATATTAGGACTTGTGCTAAACCTAATTACATCGTCATTTTGATCGTATTCGTCCTTACCGTGCTGGTCCCATTTTTTATTGATCATAACCGTCCAATCGCCTTTTGAAGGGATTGTAAAAATGCCATATTTACCAGCAGGGAGTGTATTACCGGCAATAACTAAAGCTTTGTTAGTTTCTATCCAAGTGGCTTTATGAGCACCTGCTTGCCAAACATTATCATATCCAACTAAACCACCAAAAATAACACGCCCTCTAACGCCTGGTGATGAGTAATCAATATGAATATGTGCTGCTCCAATCATTGCCATAGCCGATGTGTGTGGACTTAATGGTTTTTTATTAGCGCTTTCATTAGTTTGTTCAACTTGATGCGCTTCATGGTTCATATTAGAGTCCATGTTGTTTTTGGTTTCTTGTTTGCATCCTGTAAATAATAGTACTGTGATTGCTAATAGATATATTGTATGTTTCATTTTGATTTTTTTTAAACTTAATTTGTTAAATAGATTGTTTTTGCTTTTGCTTTAAAGGCGTTTTTCGTCGCTTCAATTTCCATGAGTTGGAATTTTATTTTTTGAAGTTGAAGTTTTAAAATTTTATCATAATCTAAAATTCCTGTTTCATAGGCTTTTAAATCAACATTAATAGCCAGTTGTGTTTCTTCTTTGTTTTTTTGTGCCGCAACCACACTCAAAATTGCATTGTTAATTTCTAAAACCCCTTCCTCTAAGGCTATTTCAAGTTGCTTTAGTCTCACTTCTTTTTGTGATACTAAGACCTCTTGTTTGATTTGAATTTGATGTAATTTCGATTTGTGCTTTTTAGTGAAAAGAGGTATTGATAAAGAAACTTTTGGCATCACGATATCTTTGCCATTATCAATAAGTTTTAGGTCACTGCGCTCTTCAACTAAAATATAATCCAACCCAAAGCGAAGTTTTGGTAGTCGTTCCTTATTAATAAGAAGGTCTTCCTGCTTATAGATTGTGTTTAAATGCTCTATTTTTCCTAAACTAGGGTGTTCATTCACCGTTGAACTAGCTATTAATATATCCAAAACATTAAGATCATCGCGAATAGATAGTGGTGTATTGGTGCTTCGTTGCAAAAGCCTGTTAAAATTTTTGCTCAAAGCATTGACAGTATTTAAGTTTTGAAATATTTTACTGTGTAATTCATTTTTTTGAACCCGAATACGAAGCACATCACTCATGGAAGCCTTATTGTTCTCTAAGGCAGCCAAAGCCATGTTTTCATAAGTACTTAACACCTGTTTGTTTTCTTTTAGAATAGACGTAATGGCTTCTTTTTGATACAATTCAAAATAGGCTGCTTTAACTTGATATAGCAGCTCCCTTTCGGTTAAATCAATATCGAAGTGCTTGGTCTCAGAAATTGCTTGTGTAAGCTCCTTTTGAGCTTTAAGTGTGCCAAACCAAGGCAACTCTTGTTGTACACCAAGTTTGGTTATTTGCGCCCCTACACGGGTCTCAGGAGTCGATGCAAAGTAACCAATTGATACATCGGTAGCTGCAAGGTTTCCTACTTCATTTACTTTTTCTTTGGCGATTTCCAGTTCAAATTTTTGTTCTTTAATTTCTGAACTATTTTGTTTTGCAATCGCCAAGTAGTCTTCTAAAGTTTGAGCATTACAAATGCTAAAACTTAATAAGATTGTAAGTGTCAAATATGCGTGTTTAGTTTTCATTGTGTATTCTTTTTAATGAAATTTCTTTATTCCAACTGTACAATACAGGAACAACAAATAGGGTAATTAATGCAATTAGCATTCCTCCAAAACTCGGAATGGCCATTGGGATCATAATATCACTTCCTCTACCTGTTGATGTTAAAATTGGTAAAAGCGCTAATATGGTTGTCGCTGTTGTCATTAAACAAGGTCTGATTCTTTTTTCTCCTGCTTCTACAACTGCGGCTCTGATACTCGCTTTTGTTTTAGGTGTGTTTTTCTTAAATGTTTGGGTTAAATAGGTAGCCATTACAACCCCATCATCAGTAGCGATACCAAATAGAGCAATAAATCCTACCCAAACAGCAACACTTAGGTTTACTGGATTCATTTGAAATAGTTCTCGAAGATTAAATCCAAAGAGATCAATATTTAAAAACCAGGATTCACCATAAAGCCAAATCATTATAAATCCACCAGCAAAAGCAACTGCAATTCCTGTAAACACCATCAAAGATGTCGCTACAGATTTGAATTGAAAATACAAAATCATAAAAATGATAGCTAAGGCTAAAGGCACGACCAGAGACAAGGTTTTTTCTGCTCTTATTTGGTTTTCATAAGTTCCAGTAAATTTGTAATTAATGCCTTTAGGCACAATTAACTCACCACGATCAATGGCACCAATAATGGCATCTTGCGCGCGTTCAACAACTGTAACTTCTGCTTCTTTATCTTCCTTGTCAAAAAGTACGTAACCTACCAAAAAGGTGTCTTCACTTTTTATGACCTGTGGACCCTGTTCGTATTTAATAGTTACTAATTCCTTTAATAGAATAGGATTTCCGTTAGGAGTTGGAACATATATGTTTTCCAAATCACTTGGACTTGAACGCTGTTCTCTTGGATAGCGAACACGAACACCATAGCGTTCCCGTCCTTCAACTGTTTGACTTAGCATTTTTCCACCAACAGCAACTTCCAAAATGGTTTGTACGTCTTCAATTGCTAATCCGTAACGTGCAATTTTGTCTCTATCGATATCCATTAATAGGTATGGTTTGCCCACAATTCTATCGGCAAAAACGGCTTCTTTTTTAACCCCTTTGACTTGCTTTAAAATGCCTTCCAATTTTACCCCAAATTCCTCAATTTCTTTGAGATTTTCTCCTTTTACTTTTATTCCCATTGGAGCACGCATTCCTGTTTGTAGCATTACCAAACGCGTTTCAATAGGTTGTAATTTTGGTGCTGAAGTCACTCCTGGTAATTTGGTGACTCTTATAATTTCATTCCAAATATCATCGGCTGATTTTATATGCTTACGCCAATTGCGGTAGTATTCACCATCTTCATCAGCAATAAGTCTTTTGGTATCTATTTTAGTTCCTGAAGGAATAGACCTTCCTGACTTGGTTTCAAATAAACCATCGTCATTGACCTTAAATGTTAGGCGATCACCATCAGGACTTAATTTATATTCCGGTTTATAAATAATCACATTTTCATACATTGAAAGCGGTGCAGGGTCGAGAGCACTTTCAACACGTCCCGCTTTTCCTACTACGGTTTTTATTTCTGGAATGGTAGCTACTGCCATATCCAATTGTTGTAAGACACGTTTATTTTCTGCAACACCTGAATGTGGTAGAGAAGTTGGCATCAATAAAAAGGATCCTTCATTTAAAGAAGGCATAAATTCCTTTCCTGTATGACTCCATATGTTTATTCCAAACACAACAATTAAGGCAGGAAGACTCAAAAAGAGTATTTTATTCGCCAAGGCCCAGTTTAAAATACGGACATAATAACGCCTAAATAGTGTAAACACAGCCAATAAACTAAAGCAAATTACGCTGACAAACACAAGGTTAGAAACAATCGTATAATCCACACCTAGAGGCCTCCAATACACACTTAATAACATTACAATAGCAAAAGATGAAATAATAATATTGATATTGTTCGCCTTTATAGTCGTTAGTATTTCATTCGACTTTAAATAGCTAACAATGGCAAATGCAATAAGTATTAATCCTATAGTATAACCGCTAATAACGGTATAGACGCCTAATAAAGCGAGTATTATATTTAAAAGGATCCCAATTTTTTTCTTAGGTGGTTTCCATCCAAATAGCCAGGCTGCAAAGGGAGGGATTAAAAATAAAGCAACGATTACTGAAGCTGTTAATGCCATGGTTTTTGTTGCAGCTAAAGGGCGGAATAATTTGCCTTCGGCTCCAATCATTGTAAACACTGGTATAAAACTTATTATGGTGGTTGCAACTGCTGTTAGTATGGCACCTGATACTTCTTTTGTGGCATTATAAACAATAGTATTAATGGCAGTTTTTGAGCTGTCTTCATCAATATGTCGAATAATGTTTTCAGAGAGAATAACTCCAACATCTACCATCGTACCAATCGCAATTGCAATTCCTGAAAGGGCTACGATGTTGGCATCTACATTAAAAAATTTCATACCTATAAATACCATGAGAACAGCAACTGGTAACAATCCTGAAATTAAAATAGAAGCTCTCAGGTTAAACACCATAATGATTATGACCAATATGGTAATTAGAACTTCTAAAGTAAGTGCTTCATCTAAGGTATCAAGTGTTTCCTGAATAAGTTCAGTACGGTCATAAAATGGAATAATGGTAAGCTGTGATGTCCGTCCATCTTTTAATACTTTGGAGGGTAAGCCAGCACTAAGTTCATTGATCTGTTTTTTTACATTGGCTATAACCTCCATTGGGTTGGCACCATAACGTGCAACCACAACACCACCAACAACTTCTGCGCCTTCTTTGTCGAGGATTCCTCGACGTGCTGCAGGGCCTAGACTTACTTTAGCAAGATCCTTAATTAATATGGGGGTTGTATTTGTTGAGGAAACTACGGCATTTTCAATATCAGCAACAGATTTTACATAACCTAATCCGCGGACTAAGTACTCAACTTGATTAATCTCAAGAGTTTTGGCACCAATATCTTTATTGGTCTTACGAACAGCGTTAACCACTTGTTGTAACGAAATTTTATACTCTTTTAATATGTCAGGATTTACATCTATTTGATATTCTTGTACATAACCACCAATAGACGCAACCTCAGATACCCCTGAAGCTGATGATAATCCATATTTTACATAATAGTCCTGAACAGATCTAATTTCATGTAAATCCCATCCTCCGGTAACATTGCCATTTTCATCACGTCCCTCGATAGTATACCAGAATATTTGTCCGAGACCAGTAGCATCAGGACCTAAACTTGGTTGTACGTTATTAGGAAGTAATCCTTTGGGTAATGAATTTAATTTTTCCAGAATCCGACTTCGACTCCAGTAGAACTCAATGTCTTCTTCAAAAATAATATAGATACTAGAGAAGCCAAACATAGACGAGCTACGAATGGTTTTTACACCAGGTATCCCCAGAAGCGAGGTGGTTAATGGATAGGTGATCTGGTCTTCAATATCTTGTGGTGAACGACCATCCCATTTGGTAAAAACAATTTGTTGATTTTCTCCAATATCAGGAATGGCATCAACGGCGACGGGATTACGAGGGAAATTTCCAGTATTCCAGTCAAAAGGAGCAACCATAACTCCCCAGCCAATAAATATGGTTAGTAATAAAACTGCTACTAATTTATTTTCTATTAAAAATTTAATGCTTTTATTTAGCATAAGTATTTTGATTTAAAGTGTATAGAACGGTGAATAGTGTTATTATTAGGAACAACAAAACAAGCCCAAACTAGCAATGCTAAGTTGAGTTGTTAATTTTCTAAGCTTTAAATCAAATTAAGAAAACATTATCAAGAACATGTATGTCTTTAATAATGAGTGGAGGAGTATAATCCTTAAAAGGAACAGTTTCTTTTGTGACACCTTCAAAGAGATTGATATAAGAATATACAAAAGAAGCTATAAACAGTTGTTGTTGAAACTCTAAACCTGAATAAGTTAATTTCAAATCATCCTGACCTTCAACTAATTTTACAAGATCTTTACAGCAATTATTTTTTACATTATTTTCTTCTTCTGGAATTGCATTTTGCATTTCCATACCACAGGTTTTAGCTTTTGCAAACACAGCTGTAGATACTAATTTACCACCACAATAATGTTCGTTTATAGCAAACGACATTGTGGAGAATAGCACTAAGGTGGCTAAACAAATGGCTGTAGTATTTCTAAAAAATGTTTTCATTCTATATTACAAATGTAACAATTCTGTATTAAATGAATAAAAGGATATGTTAAAATGGGAGTTTTGGGATAATTTTAACCATAATTGTAATGGACCAATGTCAAGCTTCTAATAGTCTATTTTGTTATGTTAAAGCCTTGATATTGTATTCCTTTATTGTTTATATTTGATGACCAACCTATTAAAAACTAACTAAAAATGAGAAGTCATTTTCAACAATTAAAAATAAGGAGCACTCTATTGGTGCTTTTTTTAATGGCCACAATCGTTCAGGCTCAGTCTCAAACTCCTAACCCTGAACAAACCTTAGGATTTAAGGTAGGTGCAGATTTTAAATTGGCCACTTACGAGCAATCTATAGCTTATTTTAAAAAATTAGATGCTTCCAGTGATTTAATAGAATTAAAAGTTATTGGAGAAACTTCAGAAGGTCGTCCATGGTATGCCGCTTTTATTTCATCAAAGGATAATCTGAGTAAATTAGAGCATTATAGAAATATATCCCAACAATTGGCACATCCTGGAGATTTAAGTCGAGAAGATGCCAAGCAACTTTCAAAAGAGGGAAAACCTATTGTGCATATTGATGGGGGATTGCACGCATCAGAAGTTGCTGGGGCTCAGCATACCATATCATTGGCTTATGAACTGATTAGCAAATCAGAAGATGAAAATATAAATCGAATTTTAGACGATGTTATTTTAATTCTTTGGCCATCACTTAACCCCGATGGTCAGGATATTATTGCCAATTGGTATAAGGATAATGTAGGCACCCCTTATGAAGTGACAACGGTACCTTGGTTATATCAAAAATATGTTGGCCATGACAATAATCGTGACGCCTATATGGCAAATATGATAGAATCTCGGGTTATAGCAAGAGTTTGGAGAGATTGGGAGCCTAATATTATTCATGTACATCATCAATCATCACCATTTCCAACACGTATTTGGTTACCGCCATTTGCAGAGCCAATAGCTTCTCGTACACCGCCTTTGGTTGCCAGAGAGGTGAATATGATAGGAATGGCCATTGCTCAACGCTTAGAATCAAAAGGATTAGAAGGTGCTGTTCACATGGGAAAAGGCTTTGATGCCTGGTATCCGGGTTATATTGATTATTTACCTGTGCTACAAAATATTCCTTCGTTTTGGACAGAAACAGCCTTATATCGTTATGCAACACCTCATTTTTATACCATAAGAGATTTTCCTAAAGACAGGAATGGTTTCAGAATAGAATCCTTGTATTCAAGTCCTTGGAAAGGTGGATGGTGGAGAATTAGTGATGCGATTAATTATATGCAAACGTCATCTGTTGCTGTATTAGACTATGCTTCAAAATATAGTGAGGTACTTTTGTTTAATAAATATCAAGCTGCTAAAAATACGATTGAAAAATATAAGAAGGAGCCGCCATATGCGTATTTTATTCCACAAAAACAGCGCGATAATGTACGTCCTGTGGAATTATTAAAACGACTGGCATTTAATGGGATTAAAATTTCTCAATTGGTTAAACAAATTACATTTGATAATGTAGTATATCCAAAAGGGACCTGGGTCATTCCTATGGATCAAGAATTTGGGGAGCTCGCCAGACAAGTATTAGAAGTACAAACTTACCCCGATTTACGTGAATTCCCAGGAGGCCCACCAGAGCAACCTTATGATGCAGCTGGATGGACTTTACCATTACAATTTGAACTCGATGTAATTGCTGCAGTAAGTCCGATTCCATCAGAGATCAGAGCTTCATTTAAGGAAGTTAAGGGGGCCGTATTGGATTGGAAATCAAAGAGTACTCATGATTTGAATAAAGTTGATTTTGTATCTGGAACAGGCTTTAATACCAATGCCGTTGCTGCGGGAATTATACCCCTACCAGGATCATTAAAAGGCAATGGAACGATTGCTTTGCTCGATCCTAAAGAGAATAATACTTTTAGAGTACTCGCTGAGGCATGGAAAAAAGGGCTAACCGTTGGATTTACGAATCAGAAATATAGTATTAAAGGCGCATCTAGTGCTCAATTACGACAGTGGGTTACTGATTTTGCTGTTAATATTAGGCTGACGTCAAAATCATCTAAAACGGTTGTAAAATCACGCATAGGAATTTATAGACCATGGACGGCCAGTATGGATATGGGATGGACCCGATGGTTGTTAGATAATTTTGAAATAGAATATGTTGGTCTTCGTAATTCGGATTTTATAGTTGGTAATTTAAATGAGCGTTATGATGTTATTTTAATGGCTTCAGAAAGAGAGCGTTCTATAATAAATGGCTATGGCAAAGGTCAAGCACCGCCGCGATATGAAGGAGGGATTGGAGCAGAAGGCGTTAGGAATTTGGATGAATTTGTCTCTAAAGGAGGAACTCTAGTTTGCATGAACCAGAGTAGTGAATTTGCAATCAATGCGTTGTATTTACCAGTTAAAAACGCAATTAAAGGACTTAAACGAAAAGATTTTTTTACCGGAGGATCTATTATGGGCGTAACCATAAATGAGGATCACCCAGTAATGGCAGGAATGCCTGAAAAAGCAAATATATTTGTATCTAGAAGTCCGGTGTTTACAACTTTAGAAGGGTTTAAAGGTGAGGCATTGGCAAAATACCAATTACACGGCTCGGCATTACGATCTGGATACCTATTGGGGAGCAAATATTTAAATGGTTTTGCAGCTGCTTTGGATGTACATCATGGTGAAGGGCATGTCATTTTATTAGGGTTCAGGCCGCAATGGAGAGGACAACCTATGGGTACTTATAGATCTTTATTTAATGCATTGTTATATGGTGGGGAGGTTTCTAAAAATCATAAAATTGCAACTGATTTCTGGAAAGCACCTTCAAGTGATAAAACTAAGTCTGACGAAAATTAATCTAATATTTAGTATCGATGAAATTAAAAGGACTAGTTTTAAGTTTACCTTTTTTGTTAGTATTATTTTCTTCCTGTAAAACAGAACCAGAGTTTAAGAGTGATTTTAGTTCAAGTCAAGATCGTGTTTGGATTGGTCCCGACTATTGGGCAAACCCATTGCAAGATTGGCAAATTAAGAATGGTTCATTAGAATGTTTAGTACGTAAAAAAAATCGTAATATTCATCTGTTAACTCAAAAATTAGATAGCGTTAATGGTGGATTGAAAATGCAAGTCGACCTTAAGCTTTTCAGTATTGATACCGATACAATTCATCAAAATTGGGTCGGATTTAGTGTTGGTTCTAAAGGTGAATTTAATGATTATCGGGATAGTGCTGTTTTTGGTAAAGGACTTAATATTGGTGTGACCACCAACGGTAATTTATTTATTGGGGAGTTTCCAGAAGAAAATAACAGGAATCATGATGTTAAAAAGCTACTCAATGAAGGCATTAAATTAGTTGTTGAAGTAATTCATAAAGAGAAGGGCTACCAGGTTAACGTATCTATTAAAACAAAGGATAACGACGTTATTTCAGAAATCTCTAGGTCTCAAATTCTTTCTGAGAAATTAATAGGAGACCTAGTATTGGTTAGTGACTTTAATTTAGAAAAGAACGATCCGAGTGCGCTTCAAAAAAGTGTTTCTTTCAAAGATTGGACAATTTCTGGTACTAAATTGAAAAATCATCCTGAGTATGCTTTAGGACCTATTTTATTTTCCCAATATACCCTAAGCAAAGGGACCTTGAAACTCACAGCTCAAATGGCCCCTGTCATTTTGAATGCAGAACAGGTTCAGTTTCAAATAAAAGAAGATGGAGAATGGAAAACTCAAAATCAAGCCGAAATAGATAAAGATGCACGTGTGGCCACATTCCGATTTGAATCCTGGGATGCTTCGATGGATATCCCATACCGTTTGGCGTATAAAATTGATAAAGGAGATGCGACTAAAGAAGAATGGTATTGGGAAGGTACTATTAGAGAAGAACCAAATGCTACCGATGAACTTGTAATAGCTGGTTTTACTGGGAATGATCATATGGGGTTCCCAAACACAGATATTTTTAATCAAGTTCAGAAACATAATCCAGATGTTCTTTTTTTCTCTGGAGATCAAATTTATGAACCTAATGGAGGCTATGGTGCTCAGCGCTCGCCACATGATAAGGCGACTCTAGATTATTTACGTAAATGGTATATGTATGGCTGGGCTTATCGCGATTTAATGAAAGATAGACCCACAGTGAGTATTACCGATGATCACGATGTCTATCATGGGAACATTTGGGGTGCTGGAGGTAAACCAACACCATCTGATTTTGGTCAAGGCGCTAAAGCACAAGATGCCGGAGGTTATAAAATGCCAGCAGCTTGGGTTAAAATGGTAGAGCGTACACAAACGAGTCATCTACCAGATCCGTTTGATCCAACACCAATAGAACAGGGGATAGGCGTGTATTATACAGATATGGTTTATGGAGGCATAAGTTTTGCAATTCTTGAAGACCGCAAATTTAAATCGGCACCAAGACAACTATTACCCAAAGCTTTAATAGCTAATGGTTGGCCTCAAAACAAAGAATTTGATGTTATTAAAGAAGCTGATGTGCCAAATGCAAAACTTCTTGGGGATCGACAATTATCATTTTTGGACGCTTGGGCAACAGATTGGAGTTATCAATCTCAAATGAAAATGGTATTATCACAAACCATATTTGTAAATGTAGCAACACTACCAAAAGCGGCCATGTCAGGAGCAATAATTCCGACTTTAAGAATAATGAATAAAGGTGAATATCCTTTAGGAGATAGACCTGTTTCAGATTTTGATTCTAACAGTTGGCCACAAACAGGAAGGGATAAGGCTGTTAAAAGCATCAGAAAAGGATTTGCATTTCACTTGGCAGGTGATCAACATTTGGGTAGTACTGTACAATATGGAGTTGATCAATGGAATGATAGCGGATTTGCCTTTTGTGTACCATCTATAAGTAATCACTGGCCTAGACGTTGGTATCCTTCAAAAGAAGGTAATCATAGAGATTTGACAAAGCCTAAGTATACAGGAGAATTTAAAGATGGATTTGGAAATAAAATGACAGTTCATGCGGTTTCAAACCCCTTATTTACGGGCAAAGAACCTTCAAGACTATATGATCGAGCTACTGGATATGGTATTGTGCGTTTAAACAAAAAGGAAAGAACCATTACTTTAGAGTGTTGGCCTAGACAGGTTGATTACAAAACAGGAGTTGCCGAACAATATGACGGATGGCCAATTACAATTTCACAAGGAGACAATTACGGTCGAGAGGCCATCGCTTTTTTACCTTCAATTAATATTGAAGGCTTAATAAACCCTGTGATACAAATTATTAATGAAGCTACGGACGAAATTGAATATGCTTTGCGTTTAAACACGACTAGTTTTAAAGCTAAAGTATTTGATAAATCTGTTCTGTATACTGTCAGAATAGGAGAGCCAGATACTAATACTTGGAAAGAAAAAAAAGGTGTTACCCCCAATAGTAGTGCGCTGAAGTTTGTGTTTTAAACTGAATATTTTTAGTATATATTTCCGTCTATTTTTATAAGATTCAAATACTTTTCTTTATTTTCTGAGCCCTTTTGATTTCAAAAGGAGTGAACCAGTCCCAAGTAAGTCCAATGTTAATTTGATTTCCTGAATCAACAAATCGATAGTTATAATTATCATGCCCTGAGATATATGAAATATATAATCCAATATCTCTATTAAAGGGATACCATGTGATATTTAATTCATTCCTGAATGGTTCTACAAAAGGATGTGCTCCTTGAATGATTTCAGTTTTTAAGCTTAAAGTGTACCTGGTCGCGTTAGAAAGCGTATGCATGTATTCATAATCGAAACCAAATCTGTTTTTTCCATAAATTTCTATATCAAAATCTGTATAGCCTCCCTTGTTAAAAACACCAAACATTTTAAAGTGATAGCGTTCCCAATGTGCTGAGAAGGAGTGTACCATATATGGTTTATTTGTTTTACTTAAATTATTAATTCTGAAGCTTACAGATAATTTGGTAATATTAGTAGAAAAGTTACCGTTGGCTCTATTTAATAGGGCTGATAAGTTGGATTGATTATTAATTGTTTGATGAATCGCTTCACACGCTGGAGTCTCATCGATAACTCCTAATCCAAAAGCACAACCCGATTGCCCATTAGAATAATGTCCTGACTCAATCGCCCAAGCAAAAAAGTCGTTGCTGGTGGTTTTTACAAGTCCCTGCCACCCTAATAATACTCTGTAGGAAGGTGTTTTAACAGGTAAGGAGTTTTCAGAATACATTCTAATATGTGGCTGAAACAATATATAAGCAGCATGACTTGGTTTCTTTCTTGAATTTTGCATGTTATCACGCATGTTATTAAAAAAACTATAATATACAGTTGGCTTGGCATCAAATAAGATGTCTTCATAGGGATTGGTATTCGATAAATAGCTGATGCTGGGTTTAATATGAATTGGGTAATATTCTTTAAACGCTGACATATCTGCTTTTGAGTTTATTGAATCATTGGAATTTTGAGCAGTTATAATATTGCAAAACCCTATCAATATGAATAATAATAGTAAATCTTTTTTCATTTTAATTGATTTAAAATTTCTGCTTTTAATAAAACATTAAAAGTGATTACTATTATCTAATTAGGAAGTCTCTAAAGTTACAAAATATTGTATTACAAGGCAATAGTGTTGTTTTTATGATTGGAAAAGTATAGGTTTTTGGAGTGGTGCGTGATGTTAAATCATTAAAAATGCCCAAGCTTGGGTATATGAATTTATATGGAATTGGTTGAACTTTGTATGATAAAAGCGCATTAGAAAGTCAGATAAAAGAATTGATTGATGGTCAAATTAAAAATAAGATTCTTCCATTATTAAAACATTTGAAAGTATGATACCAATAATTGACACAGGACATGGTTTTAATACACCAGGAAAGAGGAGTGATGGATTTGTTGATGGC
>MAAC01015556.1_pt1 | contig 19092 bp, 18 predicted proteins | sample 1115981 | NCBI WGS metagenome assembly MAAC01 (sample SAMN04961126, study PRJNA320927) | seawater metagenome | isolation source: sample BD02T64 sea water enriched with oil for 64 days | place: USA:Gulf of Mexico | collected 2013-07-27
TCTATTCATTTAATCTATCAAAGACTCTCCATTTAAATTGGTTGTCAATACATCAGAAAATAAGTTAAAGAACGGGCGCATGGCTTTAAAACTAGCATCTACTTCTTCTAAAAAGTTAGATGCCAACACTTGTTTGTCTGTAAATTTTTGAATCGCGATATACCCTTTCTTACGTAGCAAGTCTACATCTGGGTGTTCTTTATCGAAACCACGAGGCGCTGATTTTAACTGCTCTCCCTCAAAAGTTCCTCCAAAATGCTTTTTAAAAGTAGCGTTGTTTAACACCTCTCTAAACTCGGTAGCATCTAATTCTATTTCTTTACGCAATCGGAATAAGTCATCTTTTTCTGGCTGCCAAAACCCACCTCCTATTAATGTTTCTCCTGGCTTTATCTGCAAGAAATATCCTCCACGTAATTGTTTCCCCAATCTAGAAAACGAAACCGCCAATCGCGGGTTGTAGGGAGTTTTATCTTTAGAAAAACGAACATCTCTATAAATTCGATAGACTTTCATCTTTTCAATTTCATCATGCTTCTCTAAGTTTACTTGCATTTCTCCAAAGAGCGCTTTGGCATCATTTTGAATTTCTGTAAACCTAGCTTTGTGCTCAGTAAACCAATCACGGTTGTTATTGGTGGTTAAATCATTTAAAAATTGTAAGGTCGACTGTTCGAATTTCATCAATTGTATTTTGGGGTTTCAATATACAAAAAGTATGAGTACATTCGTTTTTGAGAATGGAATTTAACAGTAAAAATATACAGCAGCAATACCAAGGTTTTTCAATTTGAGTTCCCAGCTATTTCTACTTCAATATTTCAAGGAAAACTAACTAAAAACCCAAGATTAGGGAAACGTGTAGAATCATTTGTTTCGTGTTATTTACAGCAATTCGAAAACATTAAAATTGTTTATGAAAACCTACAGATACAGCGAGAAAAAATAACAATCGGAGAATTGGATTGTATTATTACACAAGACATTACACCTATTCACTTAGAGATTATCTTTAAGTTTTATTTATACGACAAATCTGTTGGGATTTCAGAAATTGAACATTGGATTGGCCCAAATAGAAACGACTCACTGGAACAGAAAATTGAAAAATTGAGCAGCAAACAATTGCCCTTATTATTTAAAGAAGAAACACAAAAATATATAGATATTGATGTTGCAACCATCCAACAAAAAGTGTTTTTTAAAGCACAATTGTTTGTTCCCTATTCCAACCAGAATATTCAATTTGAAGAACTAAACTCAGATTGCGTATCTGGGTTTTATCTTTACCAACATGAATTGCTGCAATTTTCTGCTTGTAAATTTTACATTCCCACTAAAATAAATTGGTTGCTCGAGCCGCATAAAAATGTAGATTGGCTGTCTTTTGTGGTATTCAAAGAACAAACAACTTCTTTATTAGCAACTAAAAAATCTCCACTCTGTTGGATCAAACAACCAAATGGAGAACTTTCTAAATTCTTTCTGATTTGGTGGTAATGAGACACATTTCTTTTTTGTATTTTCGAGTTTTAATCGCCTCATTTGAATAATAAATATCCATTCGATCCTTCGAAAAGCCACCACTTTATCATTGCTGGTAGCTTGGCTTTATGGATTTTTCTATTTCTTTATTTTACAGAACCCTTAGATGTACAGGAATTTAATGCTTCTGAAAAATTAATATACTTGCCATGGTATGGATTGTTAGGTGCATTTTGCTACATTTTACTTATTCCTATTCAACATTATTTTTATATAAAAGCCAAAAAAAAATGGAAAATTATTCATGAGATTACCTTTGTCTTTTTATTCGTTATCATTTCTTTTATCATCACTAGAACATTCTATTTGTATGTTGTTATGATAGACATTCCGAACCCATATACCTTTTTCTACTATCTACGGGCCATCTTTTTACCAGCAGTACTTATCATTTTACCCATCGTTATTTTCGGGCGTTATGCCTTTGGAAAATATAGAAACAAGCAACTTGAAGCAAAAAAGATAGAAATTACAGGTACTGGTAATTATGAAAATTTACGGTTGCTATTGGATGATTTGATTTGTGTACAATCATCAGATAATTACATAGAAGTTCTCTATTTTTCAGATAATACACTTAAAAAATCGCTCATTAGAACTAAAATATCTGTGATAGCCAAATCCTTTCCTGATTTGATAAGAACGCATCGTTCATATATCATCAACCCTTTCCATTTCAGACAATGGAAAATTGAAAAAGGAAAATTCTCCATAGAACTTTCGCATGAAGTTTGCATTCCTATTTCAAAGACCTACCTATCCACGGTAAAAAAAACAATAAATTCTACCACAAAATAATAGTCTTTCACCACGAAACCAGAATAAAACATAGACCTTTTCGATTTTGCATATAATTTCACCCAATGAAAATTTATTTGCAAAACATCATATTATGAAAACAACATTTTTATTCGCTCTGGCTCTTATTACTTCTGTTATTCGTATACAATATCAAAATGGCATGAAAGCCAAAGCACCCGTACAAGGAAAAGAAATTTTACTTATTGGAACCATGCATACAGTTCCTAAAATTGTTAAACGTAGTTATAAACCAATGCTACGATTTGCTAAAAAATACAATCCGCAAGCAATTTATGTAGAAAGCCCCATGCCAAACGATAGTATTAGTTGGAAGTATTTAAAAAAAGGTTGGTCAAAAGGCTATCAAAAGTTTTACAAACTGTCAGATTCCTTACAGCAATCTTTTCAATTTGATTTACTGAAATTCAATGCTATTCTAAAAAAAACATATTCAGAAATTTCTCACAAAGAACTAGATTATATGATTAATTGCTTTGGCTATAAAAGAGATAATGGGAACTACGAACTTTATAGTTATATAAAAAAACATGGCATTTACGGTGCTAAAAGTCCAACTAGACATGAAGATGGGGATTTAACATTTAAATTGGCCTTAGATCTAAATATTAAAAAACTGTATAATATGGATGATCAAAGAACCAATAAAGAATACCACAAGGCATGGAAAGGATGTGCCAGAGAAGGAAGACATAACGGTGACAACAAGATCAATCAAACCATGAATAAAAAAGAGTACAATACAGCCATTTTACCTGCAATATTTAGAAAATTAGGGAAGCATACCAACAAACGAAAATCATTAATCAGGCTCCATAAACTGGCCTCATTTACCTATGTAAAAAACACAACTAAAAACTGTGTATTGGGCCAACAATACTGGAATGAACGAAATCTAAGAATGTCGATAAACATTGGAGAACAAGTACTGGCTTCTACCCATAAAAGAAACATGGTTATTGTAGGCGCATCCCATGTAATTGGCCTTGAAAAATATTTAAAAAAGAAGTATCCATCAATTAAAATAATTTTAATGAACGACTACGTCTTCTAATTGTGCTTTTTTTTATAATTAAAGGGCATTTGTTTATCTAAAAAATAGAATATGCCCTATTTTTACGCTTTCAAAAACTGTTGATCCATGCCGCAAATGAAATTTCAAAACAACTTGGTTGCTACCTTAAAAAAATATTTTGGATATGACCATTTTCGCGAGCAACAATTAGAAATCATTGAAACTGTTTTACAGCGTAAAGACTGTATGGTTATTATGCCAACTGGTGGTGGAAAATCGATTTGCTTTCAGTTACCTGCCTTGCATTTTGATGGGGTTACCTTGGTTGTTTCTCCACTAATCGCCTTAATGAAAGATCAGGTAGATGGCTTGAATGCAAACGGAATTATGGCTGCCTATTTTAATAGCAGTCAATCGAGTGATGAACATGCTACTATTCTAGAAAGCATTCATAACAAAAAATTAAAATTACTATATGTGGCTCCAGAGAGCCTGCGCATATTAGAAAATATCATTTCAGAAAAACACATTAGTTGTATCGCTGTTGATGAAGCACATTGTATTTCCTCTTGGGGACACGATTTTCGTCCCTCTTATCAACAGTTAAGCTTCTTTAAGAAGTTATTACCCAATACACCTATAATTGCCTTAACCGCTACTGCTGATAAAGCAACACGAGAAGATATTTTAAATCAATTACACATTCCAAAAGCAACACAATTCATTACCTCTTTTGATCGTAAAAACATTTCTTTAGAAGTACGATTGGCTGATAAACGAGTGGCACAAATTATTCGTTTTATTAATGAGCGCAAACAAGAATATGGAATTGTGTACTGTTTAAGTAGAAAAACCACAGAGCAATTGGCAGATAAGTTGTCTATCAACGGAATTAAGGCCGCTGCTTATCACGCGGGATTGTCTTTTGACAAAAGAAGCCAGGTACAAGAAGGTTTTATTTTTGATAAAATAAATGTCGTTTGCGCAACGGTGGCATTCGGAATGGGAATTGACAAATCGAATGTGCGTTGGGTGGTGCATTATAATATGCCTAAAAACCTGGAAGGATATTACCAAGAAATTGGTAGGGCCGGTAGAGACGGTTTAAAATCGAATGCGTTACTTTTTCATAGTTATGCCGATGTAATTCAGCTTCGAAAGTTTGCACAAGGTGCCAGTAATGAAGAAGTACAGATTGCAAAGCTAGACCGAATGAAGCAATTTACAGAGGCCACCACCTGTAGACGAAAAATACTATTGAGCTATTTTGGCGAATTATTAGCTGATAATTGCGGGAATTGTGATGTATGTAAAAATCCACCACAGTTTTTTAATGGGACCCTAATAGCGCAAAAAATACTGTCTACCATTTACCGATTAAAAGAGCAAGAAGCTTCTGGAACTGTGATAGACGTGTTGCGCGGTGCAAATAATGCAGCCGTAAACGAGAAAAACTATCAAAGTATTTCAACCTACGGAATCGGGAAAGGGACTGCTTGGAAAGACTGGCAACAATACATTATTCAATTGATCAATCAAGGATTTTGCGAAATAGCTTTTCATAAAAACAATAATTTACAACTTACAGATTTTTCTAAAAAAGTATTGTTTGATGGAGCCATTGTTCATTTAACAAAACCTATTATTACCCAAGAAATAACTCCGAAAGAAAAGAAAGCAAAAACTATACTAAAGAAAAAAAGCAACACCTTATTTGAGAAATTAAGAGCCTTACGCTATAAAATTTCTCTAGAAGATAACATTCCTGCCTATTTGGTTTTTAATGATGCCACGCTAAAAGAAATAGAAAGAGAGCGGCCAATGTCTGAATCTGAATTTTTATTGATTAGCGGTGTCGGACAACGAAAGGCAGAAGTATATGGTGCTGAATTTATTGCAGAAGTAATTGATTTTATGGGTAGTAAAGTGGTTAAAAAAACAAAGAAATCGGAAACCCATTTAGTGACCTACGAATTGTACAAATCTGGGTTAAGTATTGATGAAATCTCTATAGAACGTAAATTAAAGTCACCAACGATATACTCTCATATTGCTCGTTTATTCTTAGAAGGAAAGGATATTGCTATCTTTGATTTTGTTTCTAGAAAAGAAGTGGATTTGGTACAAGAAGCTAAAAAGTCTTTGAACAGTCCAAAGACCTTAAAAGCCTACTTTGATTATTTTGATGAACAATTGGATTATTTCAAAATCCGATTGGCATTGAGTATTATCGAAAAAGAAGAAGATTGATTTCATAATTTATAAAAGTGTCATTTCGAACGAAGAATGAGGAGGAATCCCTAAACTTATAATTCTAGTTAAAAACTGTCAGATTTCTCAATCGTAAAAACTCATTTCGAAATGACAATCCACATTAATTTTATGATGAGCTTCTTTGCTTGGTTAAAAGCAAAAATGACCAAACAAGATGTCTATTTGGTCACGTTGGATTTGGTAAATAGCTGAAATTATTTTTCTCTACTTTTTAAAACATTCACTACATCATTCAATTGAAAACCTTTTGCTTGTAACAGCAATAAATAGTGAAATAACAAATCGGCACTTTCACTTAAAAATAAATCATCATTGTTATCTTTTGCCTCAATGATCACTTCTACAGCCTCTTCTCCAACCTTTTGCGCTACTTTATTGATTCCACTAGCAACCAATGAAGCTACATACGATGTTGTGGTGTCAGCATCCGCTATTCGAGTTGCTATGGTTGTTTCTAAACTAGAAATAAAACCATAGGTATCTGTATTCGCTTCATTCCAACAAGTATCTGCACCTTTGTGGCAAGTTGGTCCGGTTGGCTGCACTTGAATTAGCAAGGAATCATTATCGCAATCTAATTTTACATCGATCAATTCCAACGTATTACCACTTTCTTCTCCTTTGGTCCACAAACGGTTTTTAGTTCGAGAATAGAACGTAACTAGTTTAGTGGCTATCGTTTTATCAAACGCTTCTTGATTCATGTATCCCAACATCAATACATTTTTTGTGCTATTATCTTGAATAATTACAGGAACAAGTCCGTCGTTATTTTTTTTAAAATTTATGTTCATCTTATATTTTTATGCCGTCAGTTCGAGTGATTTCAATTGTTATTGAAATTGTATCGAGCACTTTTCAACTACTTCTCGATACAATTTTTCGTTCCTCAAAATTAATCGAAGTGACAATTTATTTACAATCTTACTGGAATTTGATTCTGTTGTAATTCTTGTTTTAATTCGTTTATTTCTATTTCCTTAAAATGGAAAACACTTGCTGCCAAGGCTGCATCTGCTTTTCCTTTTATAAATGCATCTGTAAAATGCTGTATTGTTCCTGCCCCGCCAGAGGCAATAATTGGAATGTTTACCAATGATGATAATTCAGCCAAGGCTTCGTTTGCAAATCCATCTTTGGTACCGTCGTTTTCCATTGAGGTAAACAGTATCTCTCCTGCTCCTCGTTGTGCGACTTCTGTTGCCCACTCAAATAAATTAAGTTCTGTTGGCACTTTTCCACCTACCAAATGCACTTTCCAAATTCCGTCAATTCGTTTCGCATCAATAGCAACTGTTATACATTGGCTACCAAACTTACTTGCCAAATCATTGATTAATTGCGGATTTTTTACTGCGGATGAATTGATAGAAACCTTATCTGCTCCAGAATTTAGCAAGAGCGTAACGTCTTCCACAGAAGAAATCCCGCCGCCAACTGTAAACGGAATATTTACTTGTTCGGCTACTTTTAAAACCAAATCGATGAGCGTTTTTCTTTTTTCTTCGGTTGCAGAAATATCCAAAAACACCAATTCATCAGCGCCGTTTTTTGCATATATTTTCGCCAATTCTACAGGATCTCCAGCATCTCGTAAATTGACAAAATTGATTCCTTTTACAGTTCTTCCATCTTTGATATCTAAGCATGGAATGATTCTTTTTGTAAACATATGATTAATGTTAAATTTTAAATAGTACGATATTAAAAGTTTACTGTTTTCTCCTTTGATTATTCTTTGCGGTATTAATGGAAGCAACTATAATTGCTAGTAGCTCTCTACTCTCAGATTTTAATTTAATAATCTCTTCTAAATAATTGTTTTGTATCTCTTCAAATAACTCCAACCAATACATACTTTCATCTACTTCCTCTTCAACAATTTTCAATTTATTGATAAAATCTGCTGTCGATTTAGCTCTTTGTGCTGCTCTATAATTTGCACCAACAGAACTCGAACTTCTTATTAGTTGATTTACATATGCATTAAATTCTCTTGATTTAGGCATTTTAGCACAAAACCTCCAAGTATCAATGGCAAATTGTTTTGTTCTTTTAATTAATTCGTTTTTCATAATTTTTTATCTTTACTTCTACAATTTAATATTTAACTTTTAATATCTAATATATAGGCTTCCAATTCCTTCAATGAAATTCTATTTTCATAAATCGCTTTACCAATAATTACACCTTCACAGCCCATTGCTGCCAGCCTTGGGATTTCACCAAAGGTTGATATTCCGCCAGAAGCGATTAATTTTAAGCTATTAGTTGTCTTGTCAATAATCTCTGAATACAACTCAAATGAAGGCCCAGAAAGCATTCCATCTTTAGCGATATCTGTAGAAATCACATATTCTACTCCATTTTTCAGATAATTTTGAATAAACGGAATAATTTCTTCTGTACTTTCTTCTAACCAACCATTGGTGGCTATTTTTCCATTGTTTGCATCTGCTCCTAAAATGACTTTATCGCTTCCATAATTTGCAATCCATTCTTTAAACAACATTGGCCTCTTAACCGCAATGCTTCCGCCTGTAATTTGATTTGCCCCTGAATTGAATGCAATTTTCACATCCTCATCGGCTTTCAACCCGCCACCAAAATCAATTTGTAAATTGGTTTTAGAAGCAATGCTTTCCAATATTTTATAGTTGATAATTCTACTTGCTTTGGCACCGTCTAAATCTACCAAGTGCAAATATTCTATTCCTGCTTGTTCAAAGGCCTTTGCAACCTCCAATGGACTTTCATTGTATATTATTTTTGTGCTATAATCTCCTTTAGAAAGACGAACACATTTGCCGTCTATAATATCTATTGCTGGTATAATTCTCATTGATTCACTTGTTAATCAATCCTGACGCAGGTCAGGGTCTTTGTTTTGTTTTATATTCTTGTCATTGCGAATGAAATGAAGCAATCTTTCAATTTGTGAGATTACCACGTCGTTCCACTCCTCGTAATGACATCATTTATAATTCGATAAAGTTTTTTAATAACTGCGCTCCTACTTCACTACTTTTTTCTGGGTGAAATTGCACGCCGTAAAAATTATCTTTTTGCAAGGCTGATGCATAATTGATCCCATAATTAGTAGTTGCAATTTGAGCATCACAACTTTCTGCATAATAACTGTGCACCAAATACATAAATGTTGATTCATCAATCCCTTGAAACAAACTTGATTGTAAGTTTGTAATTGTATTCCAGCTGATTTGCGGCACTTTTACTTCGTTGGTGAATCTTTTCACCTTGGTATTGAAAATACCCAATCCTTTGGTATTATTCTCTTCAGTAAAAACACACAACAACTGCATTCCCAAGCAAATCCCTAATACAGGTTGTTTCAAGGTCGGAATGATTGTATCCAACCCAGATTCTTTGAGCTTTTTCATTGCAGAACTTGCTTCACCAACTCCTGGAAAAATTATTTTATCAGCTGCTTTAATTTCCGCTATATCGCTAGAAAGTTTTGCTTCTATGCCTAATCTTTTAAAAGCAAATTGAATGCTTTTAATGTTTCCGGCTCCGTAATCTATAATTATGATTCTCATAATAGTTATTAATTCTGTTTCTTATTTCCATGTAAATGGGAGTCCATTTCAATAATGAGATTCCGCATCAAGTGCGGAATGACAGTATATTTTACAACATTCCTTTTGTTGATGGTAAAATCATTTTCTCTGCATCTCTTTTTACAGCTACTTTTATGGCTTTGGCAAAGGCTTTAAAAATGGCTTCTATTTTGTGGTGTTCATTGGTTCCTTCTGCTTTGATATTCAAATTACATTTAGCACCATCAGTAAACGATTTAAAAAAGTGGTAAAACATTTCTGTTGGCATTTTACCAATCATTTCTCGTTTAAAATCGGCTTCCCAAACCAACCAGTTTCTTCCTCCAAAATCTAACGCCACCTGAGCTAAACAATCATCCATTGGTAAACAAAAACCATAGCGCTCAATGCCTAATTTGTTTGCCAATGCAGTATTAAATACTTCACCTAAAGCAATTGCTGTGTCTTCAATAGTGTGGTGTTCATCAACTTCTAAATCTCCTTGTACCTGAATGTTTAAATCCAAGTGTCCGTGACGTGCAATTTGATCTAACATGTGATCAAAAAAAGCAATTCCTGTGTCAATTGCACTTTTTCCTGTTCCGTCTAGATTCAGATCAATTTTGATCTTGGTTTCGTTGGTGTTTCTTTCTATACTAGCGGTTCTTTCATCTAGTTTTAAGAATTCATAAATGGCTTTCCAAGAAGCTGTTTTCAATACCTGTGTTTCATTTTTATAGTTCAATTCAGAATCTGAGCTAAGTAGAATTCCTTTTGCATTTAAATTATCTGCCAATTCAATATCTGTTAAGCGATCCCCTATAACAAATGAATTTTCTAAATCATAATCACCCATTAAATATTTGGATAACAAGCCTGTTCTTGGTTTTCTATTTGGTGAATTTTCTTCTGGAAAAGAGTCATCGATTAATACATCGCTAAATACGACTCCTTCATTTTCAAACCCCTGAATCACTTTATTCTGTGCTGGCCACAAAAAGTATCAGTTGGAAATGAAGCTGTACCCAACCCATCTTGATTGGTAACCATCACCAATTCGAAATTTAATTCTTCTGCTATTTTACTCAACCACCTAAAAACACCTGGATAGAATTCTAACTTTTCTAAACTATCTAATTGGTAATCAATTGGCGGTTCAATTGCCAAGGTTCCGTCTCTGTCTATAAATAGTACTTTTTTCTTCATGTTACTACTGTCATTCCCGTGAAAACGGGAATCTATTTTAATTTAATGTTAGCCACTTAATGGATTCCTGCCTATGCAGGAATGACACTATGGTATTTATTTACTTATTCTTTTCAATATCAAATTTTATAATTCCCTGAAACAAGTTCAGGATTTCGAAATTGATTGAAAGCTTTCAATCAATTTCTCATTCTCCATTTCTGTTCCAATACTAATTCGCAAGCAGTTTTCACATAAAGATTGATTCGACCTATTTCTAACTACGATTCCTTTTTCTATTAATTGTTGATATCTCTTCGTAGCGTTGTCAACCTTGATGAGTAAGAAATTTGCATCTGAAGGAACTACTTTTTCAACAAAGTCAACTTGCTTCAGTTCTTTTAGAAGCAGCTCTTTTTGCATCTTAATTCGTTGAATTTCTTTCTGAATCTCATCCATTCTACTGAACCTATCCAATGCTTTTTGCTGGGTCAATGCATTTACATTATAAGGAGGCTTGATACTGTTCAAAACGCTGATAATCTCTTTTGAAGCATAACAAACTCCCAAACGAATTCCTGCCATTCCATACGCTTTAGACATGGTTTGGGTAATCACTAAATTCGGAAATTCTTCCAAACGATTCAACCAGCTTTCTTGTTCAGAAAAATCGATATATGCTTCATCAAGTACTATGATTCCTTTAAACTGTCTTAATAGTTTTTCTACTTGTACTCTTGAAAAACTAGTGCCTGTTGGATTGTTTGGCGAGCACAAAAACAAAAGTTTACTTTGTTTATTTGCTGCCAATAAAATTGTTTGTGTTTTTGGCTGAAAATCAGCAGTGAGCTGTACTTCTATGACATCAATTGCATTGATATCTGCCAATACTTTATACATTCCATAAGTTGGTGGTAAAATGATAATATTGTTTTTGTTCGGTTCACAGAATGCTCTAAAAATTAAATCCAGCACTTCATCACTACCATTTCCTAGTAAGATGTTTTCCATGGATACCTCTTTTATCTGAGATAACAATTGTTTTACTTTTTTCTGCTGTGGATCCGGATACCGATTCACACCATTTTCAAAAGGGTTTTCATTGGCATCTAAAAACACCAACTCAGCATTGGCTTCAGTAAACTCATCTCTAGCCGAAGCATACGATTGTAAGTTTTTGATGTTCTCTCTAACAAGGTTTAATACATTCATTTTTCTAAACTTTTTAATCGGATTGACACTGCGTTTTTGTGTGCACGTAAGCCTTCTGCTTCTGCCATGGTTTCAATTGTACTTCCTATATTTCTCAGTCCTTTTTTTGATATTTTCTGAAAAGTAATACTCTTTAAAAAGCTATCTAGATTTACACCAGAATAGGCCTTTGAAAACCCATTCGTTGGTAGCGTATGATTGGTTCCTGAAGCATAATCCCCTGCGCTTTCTGGAGTATAATTCCCTATAAAAACAGACCCTGCATTTTCAATAGTATCAATAAAATAATCTTCGCTTTCTGAACATATAATTAAGTGTTCTGGAGCATATTCGTTTATCAATTCTAATGCTGCTTCTTTGGTATCAAGGTAAATCAACCTTGAATTTGAAATTGCTTGGGTTGCTATTTCTTTTCTAGGCAGCTCATTGAGCTGTTCTTGTATCTCACTTATCACAGATTTCAAAATTTTTGTTGAAGTCGACACAAAGAGTACTTGACTGTCTGCTCCGTGTTCTGCCTGACTTAATAAATCGGATGCAACAAATGCTGCATTTGCCGAATCGTCTGCAAAGATTAACAATTCACTTGGTCCAGCGGGCATATCAATAGCGACACCAAATTTGGTTGCTAGCTGTTTTGCCACTGTTACAAATTGATTTCCTGGTCCAAATATTTTAGACACTTTCGGGATGATTTCTGTTCCAAAGGTCATCCCTGCAATAGCCTGAATTCCGCCAACTTTACAAATCTTAGTAACTCCACATAATTTTGCTGCATATACAATTGCTGGATTGATATTTCCATTGATATCTGGCGGTGAACACAGCACAATTTCTTTACAACCAGCAATTCTAGCCGGAATGGCCAACATTAAAACCGTAGAAAATAAGGGAGCTGTTCCGCCAGGAATGTACAATCCGATATTAGTAATTGGTCTTTTCTCTTGCCAACATTGCACGCCTTCTGTTGTTTCTACAACAATTTTTTCTGTTTTTTGCGCCCTGTGAAATTTCTCAATATTAGATGTAGCAACCGCAATTGCTTTCTTTAACGCTTCTGAAACCAACTGACATCCTTCTTCGATTTCATTTTCAGAAACCAAGAGGGTATTCAACTCAACATTATCAAATTGCTTGGTGAATTTAGAAATGGCAACATCACCTTTAGCTTTCACACTCTCAAACACCTCAATCACGACATCCTCAATATCGTTTACCGTTTGTGTTGGTCTTTGGAGAATTGTTTGCCAATCTTTTCTCTTTGGATTCTCTATAACCTTCATTACAATACCATTTTTTCAATTGGACATACTAAGATTCCCTCAGCTCCTTTTGCTTTAAGCAAATCAATAATTTCCCAAAATTGATTTTTTGGAATTACTGAATGTACAGAACTCCAACCTTCTTTGGCCAGTGGCAACACTGTTGGGCTTTTCATTCCGGGTAGTACATTTATGATTTCTTCTAACTTATTATTTGGAGCATTTAAAAGCACATATTTAGAGTTTCTTCCTTTCAGAACAGCTTGAATTCTAAACTGCAACGTATCTACAATTTGTTGTTTTTCTTTAGTAATGCTTGGTGAAACTGCCAGTACTGCTTCTGAGTTTAATAGCAATTCTACTTCTTTTAAATTGTTCTTAAAAAGTGTTGATCCACTAGAAACAATATCACAAATACCATCTGCCAAGCCAATATTTGGTGCTATTTCTACAGAACCATTTATGACATGAATTTTAGTGTCCACACCTTTATCTAGTAGGTATTTTTGTACGGTGTTTGGATATGAAGTCGCTATTTTTTTCCCATTGAAATAGTTTACATTTTGATATACTTCACCTTTTGGAATGGCTAATGAAACCTTGCATTTCGAAAACCCCAGTTTTTCTACAATTCCTATATCGTCTCCTTTTTCTATCAGTACATTTTCTCCAATAATAGCAATATCAACAACGCCATCTCTTAAATACTGTGGAATGTCTCCGTTACGCAAATAGAAAACTTCAAGTGGAAAGTTACTAGCTGTTGCTTTTAACTGCTCTTTTCCATTGTCGATGGAAATTCCACAATCTTTTAAAATTTGTAAGGAATCTTGATTTAATCTTCCCGATTTTTGAATGGCTATTCTTAATTTACTCATGTTTTTGTTAAAAATGCTTGAGTAAATCGAAGGAAAATCTTGTGTAAGAAAAAACCCGTTTGATTTACTCAAACGGGTTTAAAATATATGTTTTTTTATTCAATACATTTTCAGTTCGCTTGAGTGCAAATATGAAAATGATGATGTTTTTGATGCTACAAATATTTGTCATTTATTTTTAAATATCCTAGTATTTTTCAAAAAAAAAACAAACTTTTTAAAATAAGACGAGAATTAAACAATTAGTATCTCTTAATAATCATACATTTGAGAGGTATCATAAATTCTAAAAACTATGAAAATTAAAACAATTATATTCTTTCTTGCAGTATTGTTTACAGCAAACTTCCAAGCAACAGCACAAGAAAGTACTGCTAAACTATTAGAAAAAGCACAAATAGAAGCTAAAAAAACAGGTAAAAAAATCTTTGTGAAGTTTGAGGCTTCCTGGTGTGGATGGTGTCATAGAATGACCAAAAACATGAAAGCAGCAAGCACAAAGAAGTTCTTTGAAGAAAACTTTATCCTTGTTCCTGTAGTAGTTAAGGAATCTGAGAAGAATATAAAACTAGAAAACCCCGGTGGTGAAGATTTGATAAAAAAATACAATAAAGGAAATAGCCAAGTTGGATTGCCTTTTTGGTTTATACTTGATAGCGATTTAAAAATGGTAGCAGATTCTTATAATGCTAAGAGACAAAATCTAGGCTGTCCAGCAAGTCCAGAAGAAGTTGAAGTATTTATACAAAAACTACGCAAACATGTTCCTAAGTTTAAAAGTAGTGATGCTGAACTAATCAGAAAACAATTTGTAAAGAAAAAATAGAGGTCATTTACCTATAAAAAAGGAGCCTCTAAACATTGTTTGAAGGCTCATTTTTTATTTAAAGCAATGTCTCTAAATAATGTTCATCAATTAAATAAGCTTCTTTTAAGACATTAATTTTATCAATTATTACCGTTTCATCATTCTTTTTAGATGATTTTGTTCCAACCAACATTACATTTTTACGGGTGTGTTCGTTGCTAATAAATTCAAATACTTTGGTATTGTAATTGTGTTTTTCTAGAATTAATGCTCTGATGGTATCTGTCACCATTTCAAACTGACGTTCTTTGAAAATTCCATATTTTAATAAGGGACTCTCCTGCTCTTTTCCTTTTACTTGTTGACGAATTTGTTTGTGACAACAAGGCGCACAAATAATTAACTCTGATTTAGAAACCAAGCCTTTGTATATTGCATCATCTGTAGCTGTATCACAGGCATGCAATGCTATTAAGATATCTATTTTATTGTTGTCGTATTCTTGAATGGGTTGTGCTACAAATGACAGGTTTTTAAACTTCGATTTAGCTGCAATATTAGTACAGTAATCAACCAGTTCTTCACGCAATTCGATTCCGGTTACTGTAGCATTGAACTTCTTAGTATTGACCAAATAATCATACAACGCAAAGGTTAAATAACCTTTTCCAGAACCCATATCAACAATATTGATTTGTTTTGGTAATTTGGTTGTTTTTAATAAACCTTCAATAATTTCTAAATATTTATTGATTTGACGGTATTTATCTGCCATTTTATGAATGACTTTTCCGTTGGTATCTGTAATCCCTAAATGATGTAAATAACTCCCCGCTTCTGCTAAACGCTCCTTATGTTTATCGTGTGTTTCAGGTAATTTATTTTTAAAACTTGCTGTATTTTCTTTATAGGTAACTTTCTTCTTTTTAGAAACAAAAACTAACAAATCATTCTCCAATGTAAACAAGGTGGCAGCTTTAAAGTTTTCAATTAATAAAATAGCTAATTCAGCAATTGCTTCTTGTAATGTGTAGTTTTTTACTTTATCATTGGTCGCATAATGATAGGTGAATTGAAAAAGTTCTGCATCTTTTATTTTAATCAAGCGCACATACACATTAGGCAACTCATCACTTTTCCTGATTGGCTTACTCAAGGTTAGCTTTACAAAGTTAGTGTTTACAATACTCTTACGTAAAGCTTCATTTAATTGTTGAAAATTATTCATATTGCAAAAATAAGCGACTATTTATTGTTTTTGTGGATGTTCAGGTAATTTATTTCTAAAACTTGGAGCAGTATCTCTACAAGAAACCTGTTTCTTTTTAGAAACCATGACAAGTAAATCATAACTCAACGTAAACAAGGTTCCAGACCTAAAAGATTCCATCAATAATTTCTCAAGTTCAACAGTTGCCTCATGTAGCGAAAATTTCTTGTATTCGTTCGTCTCTGCATACCGATATTTGAATTCAAAGACTTCCTTACCATCAACCACTAATAAACGCACATAGGCATTTAAAAAGCCTTCACTTTTCTTGATAGGTTTGCTTAGGGTTAGCTTTACAAACTCATCATCTTCAACGCTTTGTTGTAAGGCTTCAAAAAATTCTTTAAAATCACTCATTAGGCAAAGATAATAAGGAATAGGCAGATATATAAAACTGTTGGCAACTCTTTCTGCTAAAATCAATATATCTTTTTACATTTATAAAAAATTTAAGCAAAAGAATGAAAAAAGTAAAAAGTAAAAATTTAGTAGTGATCATTGGTAATGGATTTGACAGAGCACATGGACTTAATACTAGTTATAATGATTTTTCTGATTACTATTTGAATGAAGTAATTTTCAACAAAATAATTAATTTTAACGATAAATCAGAGTTTTTTCATATAAAGCATAAGGAAAGATTAATCAAACCAGAATATATTAGATATCAGATTTCTGAAGGCATAGCTGAAGAAAGGAAGCTGGATAAATTTATCTTTAACTCTAAAGAAAAAAACAAAAAATTAATTATTGAATATTTAATTAATCATAAGCATATGCTTAAGCATATTATCTCAAATGTATTTTTAGCAAAATTGTATTCAAATAGCTATGCTAATTGGTTTGAAATAGAACAAGCATACTTTACTGAGTTAAAATATATTTTAAATGGAAAGAGAGAAGGTTTACTTAAAAAACTTAATATTGACTTTCAAGAAATAAAAAATGCTTTTAAAGATTATTTAGGTTCTAAAATTAAACCTGAAGAAAAAACCGGCTTCTTCAACTCATTTAAAGAGCATTTCAAAAAAAGGAAACAAATTGCGATTGTTAATTTCAATTACACAAAAACTATTGATCTCTATAATTATAGATTAAATTTCAAGAATTATCACATTCATGGAGATATTAATAGTGAAATTATTTTTGGCTACGGAGATGATACTGATGAAACGTATAATGAAATGAAAAAAACAAAAAATATAGAATATTTACGTTTTTTTAAGACATTTGATTATTTAAAAACAACTAATTACAGATCAACATTAAATGCTATAGAAATTTTTAATGAATATGATGTTTTAGTTATTGGACACTCTTTAGATACAACAGATAAGACTATTTTAAGGACTATTCTAGATAATGATAAATGCAACTATATAGAGCTTCTAAAAAGACCGGATTTAGAAACGGAAAAAGAAAAGGAAGAAGCTCATTTTGAGTTACATGCAAATCTTTCTAGAATATTTAACTCAGAAAAAGATTTAAGAGAAAAAGTCATTTCATTTGAATGGTCAGTAAATTTTCCTTTTTTAGATGATCAAGAGTATACAAATTTTATAAACAGAGAAAAGGAATTATATAAGCAACCTTCTAAAACTAGTGTTAGAGTTATAAATCGTTAAAACAAAAAACGTCACTAAAAAGTGACGTTTTTTTTATATTCTATAAAAAGTCTACTTATGCTTTAAAAGTAATTTTACGCATACGTAAGTTTTCTGGAGTTACCTCTAAGTATTCATCTACTTTGATGTATTCCATATTTTCTTCTAAAGAGAAATCTACTTTCGGCGCAATTTTCATAGCATCATCTGTACCAGATTTACGCATGTTTGTCAATTGCTTTCCTTTAATTAAGTTTACAGCCATATCTTCAGACTTAGAGTTTTCTCCAATAACCTGACCAATATAGATCTCTTGGTTTACATCAATAAAGAAACGCCCTCTATCTTGTAAACGGTTTAATGCATACGCGGTTGCTTTACCAGCTGCAGAAGAAACGATCGCTCCTTTAATATCTTCAGTAAAATCACCTTTATAAGGTCCGTACTCAGAAAATCTATGGTTGATAATAGCGGTACCTGCTGTAGCAGTTAAAATTCTATTACGCAATCCAATCAATCCACGAGAAGGAATTGAAAATTCTAAGTGTTGCAAATCTCCTTTAGGCTCCATTATCATTAAGTCTCCTTTACGCAAAGAAACTAAGTTTACAGCTTTAGAAGAAAACTCTTCTGGTACATCAATAGACAATGTTTCCATCGGTTCATGTTTCTTCCCATCTACCATTTTAATAATTACTTGTGGTCTTCCCACTTGTAACTCATACCCTTCTCTACGCATCGTTTCAATCAATACAGACAAGTGTAATACTCCACGTCCAAAAACGTTGAACTTATCTTCAGAATCAGTCGTTTCAACTTTCAACGCTAAATTCTTTTCTAATTCTTTGAACAGTCTGTCACGAATATGACGAGATGTTACAAATTTACCTTCTTTACCAAAGAAAGGAGAATTGTTAATGGTAAACAACATACTCATTGTAGGTTGATCAATTTCTGTTCTTGGCAATGCTTCTGGGTTTTCTAAATCAGCAATCGTATCACCAATTTCAAATCCATCAATACCTGTAATAGCACAAATATCTCCACAAGGAACTTTAGCTACTTGAACTTTCCCCATTCCTTCGAATACGTGCAATTCTTTAATTCTTACTTTTTTAGTTGTACCGTCAGCTTTACATAACATGTAATCTTTACCAGCCTCTAAATCTCCACGGAAAATACGTCCGATAGCAATTCTTCCTGTAAATGAAGAAAAGTCTAAAGAAGTAATTTGCATTTGCGGAGTTCCTTCATTGTACTTAGTTTCTGGAATAGATTCTATTACAGCGTCTAATAAAGGAATGATATTATCAGTTTCGTTTTTCCAATCAGTACTCATCCAATTGTTCTTTGCAGAACCATAAACAGTAGCAAAATCTAATTGCTCTTCAGATGCTTCTAAAGCAAACATTAAATCGAATACTTTTTCATGAACTAAATCAGGAGTACAGTTTTCTTTGTCTACTTTATTTACAACTACAATAGGTGTTAATCCTAAATCTAACGCTTTACCTAATACAAAACGAGTTTGTGGCATAGGGCCTTCAAATGCATCAACTAATAATAAAACACCATCAGCCATTTTTAATACACGTTCTACTTCACCTCCGAAATCGGCGTGACCAGGTGTATCAATTACATTGATTTTAGTTCCTTTATA
>MAAC01006645.1_pt1 | contig 19091 bp, 14 predicted proteins | sample 1115981 | NCBI WGS metagenome assembly MAAC01 (sample SAMN04961126, study PRJNA320927) | seawater metagenome | isolation source: sample BD02T64 sea water enriched with oil for 64 days | place: USA:Gulf of Mexico | collected 2013-07-27
TACCAATTTATTATTATCTATATTTTTACTTTTTAATTTTGATAATTTACTTTCTTCATTTATTATTTTTAAATAATATTCTCCTTTTTTTGATCTAGTATTTCCGAAGAAAGGCAAGTTAATTCCTAATCCTAATGAAAAACTTTCATCAAAAACATCATTCTTCTTTGCTGCATATCTTGCCTGAACATAATCTAATATCTGCTTAGATTTAGCAGCAGTAAGTTCCATTTCATTTTCTAAAGTATACATTTTTAATTTCTGAAGAGTAATATTAAGTGGCTCTGTTGGAATAGTATCACGAATTGAAATAGTACTAATTTCAGAAGGGCTAATAAAATTATCGAAATTAAAAGTCAATGAATCTCCATGGTAGTTTAAGGATTGTTTTAATAATTCGAACTGATTATTACTTGACTCTTTTAGCATTATCAGCTTTAAATTGGTTTCTAATAATTCATCCTCGGCATCGATTAAATCTTCTACATCGAATTTAACTTCATATATACTATGACTTAAAATATTTAATTTATCCTCAAGTTGGATTTGTTTTTCTTTGTATAATTTAATTAGTTTATTACTAAAATAATAATCCAATATTAAAATATATCTATCTTTTAAATCTTCATTAAAGCCCAATTGATTTTTAACTGTAACTGCTTCAATCCTTTTTTGATATAACTCTTTTTGATCGGACATAGCCCGTATACTATTGGGTTTAAGTCTAAATGTGTATTCTTGCCTTTCTAATACTAAATCGTTAGTCTCTGTACGAAATTGAGCGCTTTTTATAATGGGCAAATTATAATTATAATCATTTAATAAGGACACTGTATTAGAATCTATTTTAACTTGCTCAGATTCTTTTATAGAATTTAAAAACTCAGAAACAGTAATTTGATTTTGAGCAGTTATAGATAATGATGATAATAGCAACATTATCATAATCTGGAGGATAAAATATTTGTGATTTGATTTAAACATAATAATTATCCTTAAGGTCAATCTTTTAAGTTAAGTATTACTTTTTCTTTTTGAAGAAATGGATTATCAGGTGGAATTTCAATAATGATTTCTCGTCCAAATGTTTTTAGTTCTTTAATTTTTCTAAGCCTTGGTGGAATTTCTACTATTCTTGAACCCAAAGTTTTAACCACCCCCTTATTCTGAATTTCTGGTCGAGAACTAGAAAATATATCTATGGAATCATTTATATTAATTTTTAAAATTAGCTCTTCATGAATATAACCCACAACTAATGTTGGGCTCTCTTCATAAAAAGAAATTAATTCTCCAAAAGATGCTATTTTTTCTCCTTCTTTACAATGAATATTACCAATTAATCCATCAGTTGGGGCAACAATTATTTGATCCTCTTTTCTTTCATTAAAATGCTCCAATTGAACTTCTAAGGCATTAATTTCAGACAAAAGTGGGTTGTTATCCGCAAATCTTTCACTTTTCAAATTATTAATTTGTGTAGTTATAATTCCTTTTGTGAAATTTAACTCTTCTTTCAATGCTTCAATTTTTATAAATACAGGATTAACAATTTCACCTTTATCTACATTATTATCTATACTTTTTAAGTTTTGAGCTAATATTTTATTTTGTTCTATTTGAGCATTTAGATGATCAATTTGAGATTGAATACTACTCGTTTTCTCATTTAGTTCAATTGTATATTGACTAATTTTCCAATCTAAATCTGTTTTCCAAAGATTATATTTAGTTTGCAATTCTTCTATTTTATATTCTGTGTTACTTATTTTAATCGGTAAACTAGAAGATATCACATTTAATAAAACCGTTCCTTTTTTAACTCTTTGACCCGTTGTAACATTTATTTTCAAGACTTCAACAGGATTTTCCATGCTAATTTCTGTTTCTTTATTTTCAGCAAAACCATAAAATGTTACGGACCTATCAAATTTTATAGTTAATGACAATAATAGTACTATTAATACAGTAAAGGCAACTATGTAAATGAGATTAAATTTTTTCATAATCATCTTTAAAACTTATTCTAACATTAAATATTCCATTTTTCTCTGATAAGGCATCTATCAAATTTGTTGATTTAAATTTATCTTCAACATTAATTTTATATTCAAAAACAAGCATTTTTATAACCTCTTCTTTTCTTTTCTTTCTATTAACATTATATTTAATTAGAGTTACCTTATTACAATATTTACTAAATAAATCTGCAATTTGATCATTCATATTATCATTTAAATAATCATTATTAGAAATCTCAAATTGTATATATCCAATGATTTCATCATCTTTACTTAAAGGTGAAAAATGAATTGCAATAACAACCAAACAAAAACCTAAAGTACAAACAACAGCAATGGCAATACCATATACACCCGCCGAAATACCAACGGCAATGGAGGTGAACATAAACACCATATTTCTTGGATTCCTTAATGTAGTACGAAACCTAATTATTGCTAAGGCACCTAACATTCCTAATCCTCGAGCCAAACTATCCCCAATAGCCTGCATTACTGATGCAACTGGAATGGAAATTAAAATTAAAGCTTGAATAAAATAACGTGGGCTTTCTATCTCTCTCGAAGTCTTTTGATAGGTTAAGGCTATCAAAGAAGATAAAACAAATGAAACTAATGCTATTATAATAATATTGGTTAAACTATATCCTTCAAGGTTATTAGTTAGGCTAGAAAAATCAAACATAAATAGGTTAAGTTGTATTAATAGTTTTTAAAAATATATTTATTAGTATATTATTTCAAAACATTTATTCTATAATTAGCATTTCAGTTTGTATAATGGATTGATCAGCTATTAATAATTTTAAAATGTAAATACCAGACATTAAATTACCTTTATTAAGAATAAATTTATTGGTATTTGTTTCCAAAGTTTCTAACTCTCTACCTAGCATATCATAAATCACCAATTGCAAAGGAGAAGTGTTATTAGACACTAATATTGTAGCAGTTGTTTTCATTGGGTTTGGGAAAACAGAAACTTTAACGCTATTATAATTTTCGGTTCCTAAAGTACAATCATTATTTATCGTAGTAGGTGTTCCATGTTCGAAACCTTCTGCTGCACAAGCATCCCAATTCTCACCTAAATTATTTTCTAAATTAGGGCTTATAAGTTCTAAAGTAGGTCCGTTCCCATCAGCTTCTGTTGGCCAAGGATCCATATCGTCATACTCTACAGAATCTACTAAAACATCTGAATCATCATATAATCGAATTAATTCTCCACCCCCGCTTAAACCAAATTCAAAATCTCCTATTACTGGGCTCACATCAGGAAATTTAGATTGAAAATCAACTAAACTTTGAGCTAATACTAAATAAGAGTCCGAAGCTAATGTGGTACCATTAGGAATGATAAACTCATGTAAATCATCACTATCTTTAAAAACCCAACCTGATAAATCAACTGAGCTTCCTGAATTATTATATAATTCTACCCAATCCTTTACTTCAAAACCTGGTGAATCTTTATAATTAATTTCATTAATAACGATATCTGAACTCTCAGTAAAACTAAAAACTGCTTTAATATTGTCAGCTTGTTCTAAAAAAAATGAAGTATTAATAGCATTTATATCTGTTACCGTATGATTATCTAGTTCCCAATGATCAAATACATAGTTAGAGTTATTTTGAACTGCTTTTAATAACATATCAATACCTCCATTATAAGAACCTGTCCATGGATAATTCCCATTTTCAATTGTAATAGAATTAAATTGTATTTGACCAGCTCCTTCTGGTTCAACATTTAAAGTAATGTCATATGGCCCAGTTAATGTATAACAGTCGTTAAGGCCACCTGGAATATAATCGATTCTATCAATAATAAAATCCTTTATTTTTTGAACATTATCTTGCCATTCATTCATACTACCTCCCCATCTATCTATATGTTGAGGCATATCTGGAGTGATAGAATTTTCGATACCTTCCAAAACACCAATCATTTCTTCTTCTTGAAAAGTAGTATTCATTAAATCCATATATCTTGTAATATAATATTGTCTAAACTCTTCATTTTCCAGTAGTTTATTCAATAATACAATATGCTGTTCTGGATCTGCTGTTATTCCTTCAGGGTAACAAGGATCTGCATCTGGATTTTCATTTGGTACTCCAGTGTAATTTATATAGTGATTAAAAGTCGCATCCTCATCCCATAAAACATAACCCCATTTTTGATGGCTTCCAGATGGATCTATACCTCGCCACCAAGACGTATTCCAGTTAATCCAATCTGTACAAACCACAAATGAATTTATTAAAATATAATCTGTTAAACTAGTAACATCAATTTCATCTGCTACTTGTTGGTAATTTGCTTGCACCGATAAATCATTAGATAATGCAAAACTGTGTATTGCATCCCAATCATCAAAGGCATCTTGACCTCCATATTGTGCCCAAGTTCCTCCCCAATTCATTAAATATTGAATATTGTATTTATCTTGATCGTAATAAAAATTAGTATAATCTGCATCACTTACTTTTTCTCTAATAGAATATACTCCCCAGAATTGACCGTTTGCATAAACTACACAGCGTTCCCCTCTTCTCATATCTACATTTAAGTTATTTTTATTAGCTAATTTCTGAATAAAAATATCTCTTGTATGAGCACTTGAATCTATTCCTGGATAGTTATCATCTCCAGAAGCTCTAATAATTATTCTCTGAAAGCTTTCTCTTTCAGAATATTCTAACAGCTTTTCGTTTAAAGCATCATGATATCCCATTTCATCTCTAGCAATATAATCGAAGCTACGTTGTGGAAATTGCCAAGAATCTTGCCCATGTTTATTGTATTCCCCATATCCTGCATCTTTTCTATTTCCATCAACATCAAAATATTCAATAGTTCCATGTGGCTTTAACGACTGATTACCATTTAGCAAAGTAGTTAATTGATCTGCAGAAGTAGATAAAACTGGCAACGAATGACTTTCATTAACAAAATAAGTGTTAAAAGAAATAAAACTTGGTAAAATTTCTGAATTATTTGAAACTACAATAGCTTTAACAACTTTTGTGGATGCTAATGATAGTGCCTCTGTATATTCTGTAGACCCATTGTTTGGAAGATTACCATTTAATGTATAATGAATCGTTGAATTTGGTTCGATAGTAGTAATTTCTAAATTTTGTGAACCTGAATAAAAACCAGCTTCCAAATTCATTTCAGGAGTTTGAGCATAAGATAAATAGCTAGTTCCTGTATTACTAGTCCCGTTGGTTGGGTTTACAAATATTCTCCAATTTGAAGAACCATTCGGACTCCTCCCTATAGAATGTTCTAATTGTGTTTTTTGTAATTCAAAGTCATTAATGATTGTTCCATCCGTATCTGCAAAAACAACATGTTCTTGAGTATTTTTGGTTTGTTTTAATTTGAAATTAGTATGAAAATTCCCTCCAGAAGATTCATCTCTACCGGAACACCAAAATACCAAGTATCCATTCCCAGGAATAATAGTTCCAGCAGGTATTTCCCATTTGGTAGGATTTGCTGTTTTATCACTCAGGTGATATCCTCCAATATTTATGTCTGTTCCACTAGAATTATATAGTTCAATCCAATCTTCTTGGTTGTCGTAGTTATCATTATATCCTGTTAGGTTAGAAACAGAATATTCATTTACACCAACTTGACCAAAAACAGGTGTAAAAAATAGTATTAGCCCAAAAACAAGTATTAAATTTTTCATCTTTATTGTTCTTAATTTTATTTAACAATTAGCTTTTGAGTATGATAAACAGAATCACCATCTGAAGTTAACTTCAAAATATATATTCCAGCTTTTAAATCTTCTCTTTCAATTATACTCCTATTAGAATTAGACTTTACTCTTTTCACTTCTCTCCCTAACATATCAAAAATGACTAACTCTAAAGAAGAGTTTTCATTAGAAATTATTATTGTTGTATCTGTTATTAAAGGATTTGGATATATAGAAATACTGGTAGTATTAATATCTTCTATACCAAGAAGTGAGGCACTATTAATATCACCTGGAGTTCCATGCACACCATCTGGTGGAATTGAGGCAGCCCAGCTAGTGGCTACATTATTATCATAATTTGGACTTATCAACTCTAATGTGGGTCCATTACCATCTGGTTCTGTAGGCCATGGATCTTCATCATCATATTCTACAAAATCTACAAGAACCTCATTGTCATTAAATAATCTTATTAATTCTCCACCTCCACCAAGTCCAAATTCAAAATCACCAATAACCGGAGAAACTGCTGGAAAAAGTGCTTGAAAATCAGCTAAACTTTGTACGAGTACCAAATAGGAACTTGACTGCATAATCGTTCCGTTAGGTATAACAAACTCATGTAGATCGTCATTATCTTTAAATACCCAGTTAGAAATATCTACAGATGACCCTCCATTGTTGTATAATTCTATCCAGTCTTTTGTTTCAAAATCTAAGGCATCTTTGTAATTAATTTCATTGATAACTATTTGAGCATTTGAATTTAAAAAAAGCATAAATATGCTAATAGAGAGAAGTTTTTTTTTTGTCATTCTTATCCTTTTTATTAGTTAGAACGACGAATTTACTAATTATTTAACTTTTTTACGTGATATTATTTAATATATCAGTTATTACATCAACAATCACAATCTATCTAATATAGATACATTATGGTATTAACCATAACTACTATATAGCCTCTAACAATCCATTTTATGGAACATAATGTTATTCTAGTAAACGGGATATCGGGAGTTGCTCTAGCGAGATACTTTATAAAATTCTCAGATAAAAAGATTACTATTATTTCCGCTGAAACAAAGTATTCTTATCTAGAAAGAATACTTAACAAAATTGTAAGAAATTAATTATTCTTTTTTTTAGCATCAAAAGGATTAAACGCATAACCAAAGACCCAATTCATTTGCGTGAACCAAAAATGCTGGCTCGCTCTATCGTCTGGATTGATAGTAGTTCTAATATCAGGCATATTTATAAACCCTCCTTTAAATTCGCTTTGTATAAAAAAGTGATCCCAAAAAGTTACGTTTACTCCAACCAAAGCGTGCAAACCATATCCCGCTATATGAAATTCATCATAGCGCTCATTGTTTAATAAAGTTGTATTGGTTTTGGGGTATAGCATTCCTATTCCCAAACCTTCCGTTAAATTCAATTTAATATTTTTATGAATAGACCATACTTCATCAAATCTTCTTACTTCTGTGTTTATATAATTTAATCCATTAGTATGTTCAAATGCTAAAAACCCTTCTTCAATCACAATATCATCACCATTATAATTTCCATCATATTCAGTGCCTGAACTTTCAATAGTCCCAGATATTTGTACAGTCTGATTTTGATCTACAACATATTTCATATGGTCAAATCCTATAGAAACATTGTAATTATCATGAAAAAAGTAACCCAGCCTTGCATTGTATTGGGGTTTGGTAATATTACCTAATTTAAAATATTTTTCATAACCAAACGGTTCGGGTCTATCTTGAGCTTCAACATCAAAAAGTGTAAAATTATTATCAGGGCCTGAAAACTGAATATCCGAATTACTGTACCGACTTATATTCCAACCCCAATAAAAATAAAAAGTGCCCTTCCTGTTTTTTTGTGTAGGTGAATCAATTGGCTTCTGTGAATAACTTGTAAATGTTGCAAGTAAAATAAAAAACAGAATTGCTTTTATTTTTATATGAAATTTAAATATTTGGATAGTTAATAAGCATACGAAATTAGCTATAATAAATGTGATAATTCAACCATTAACACTTCTTTCACAGTACTCCCAATAAGGATTTATTTGTATAATTTTAAAATATCATCATCATTAAATCGATGATTATGATATAAACTTACATAGAAAGATAAATTTATATCCATTTTAGATTTAGTTTTCTTTAAGTTATTATCTTTAACTTCGACATAACCTCCAACAATCAATTTTATGGAACATATTGTTATACTAGGCAACGGAATTTCGGGAGTTACACTTGCGAGACATATTAGAAAACTTTCAGATAAAAAGATTACTATAATTTCTGCCGAAACAGATTTTTTCTTTTCGAGAACAGCTTTAATGTACGTGTATATGGGGCATATGAAGTTTGAACATACACAACCTTATGAAAAGAATTTCTGGAAAAAAAACAGAATCAATCTCAAAAAAGGATATGTTACTACAATTAAACCTGAAAATAATACCCTAATCTTTAGTGATGGAGAAGTGCTTCCTTACAACAAACTAATTTTAGCGGTTGGCTCTAAACCCAACAAGTTTGGCTGGCCTGGTCAAGATTTAATTGGAGTACAAGGCTTATATTCAAAACAAGATTTAGATACATTAGAGGTTAATGCCCACAACAACAAGGTTTGTAAACGAGCTGTTATCGTAGGCGGAGGTCTTATCGGTATCGAATTAGCAGAAATGCTAATTTCTAGAAATATTCCTATAACTTTTTTAGTTAGAGAAAATAGTTTTTGGGATATAGTCCTACCAAATGGAGAAAGTGAGATGTTAAATCGTCATATAAAAAGCCATCATATAGACCTTCGACTTTCCACAAATTTAAAAGAAATTAAATCGGATGAAAAAGGAAGAGTGCAATCTGTAATTCTAGAAGAAACAGGTGAAGAAATATTTTGCAATGTGGTGGGACTCACCCCTGGAGTAAGCCCAAATATTGATTTTTTAAAAGGCTCTGGTATAGAATTAGGCAGAGGGATTAAAGTAAACCGATTTCTAGAAACCAATCTACCCGACATCTATGCCATAGGGGATTGTGCAGAACAACATGAGGCAATTGGAAACCGAAGGCCTATTGAAGCGGTTTGGTATACAGGACGGATGATGGGAGAAACGCTAGCCCAAACACTTTGCGAAAATAAGATAGCATACCAACCAGGACATTGGTTTAATAGTGCTAAATTTTTAGATATCGAATATCAAACTTATGGTTGGGTACATGGAAATTTAGGGCGTCCAGATTTTGAAACTCATTTTCATTGGAAACATACAGATGACTCTAAATGCATAACCATAGCTTATCATAAAGATACACTAGAATTTTTGGGGGTTAATACTTTTGGTATACGAATGAGACATGAATTTTTTGATAAAATTTTATCTGAAAAAAGAACGGTAACTTATGCTTTAGAACATTTGGCTGATGCTAATTTTGACCCCGAATTCTATAAGCAGCATGAAAAAGAAATAATTGCAAAATTCAACGAAGAGAACGGTACAAACATAAATTTGAAGAAAAAAAGTTGGGCACGAATTTTTAACCTTCAAGCATAATATGAAATCAATTCAAAACATAGGATTAGGGCTCTTTTTAGTTGGATTAGCTTTTTTTACCTCTTTAATATTTTTAGGAAAATATGAAGTAACCCCCTCAAATTTCGATCAGTTTGTATCCAATAAGGGAATAAAGAGTAATTTGTTCATTAACGAGATAAAAGCAAACCTAGTTGGCAAAGAGTTTGACGGACCTTTTACCTTTTCATCAAGAGTAGTTAACACCTTAAATTCTGTAAATAACATTCATAAGCAGAATAGTGAATGGGATAAGGTAATCTGGACAAAGCCTCATAGTTTTGCCTACGAATTAGCAAAAGAATCTGGGAAAGGAATCATCAAAGAAAATAAAGGATTTTTTTGGTGGCTTACCTTCGGATTAGGAATTATTGGCGCCTTATTATTTATTATTCCAAACGTGATTACTCTAGGTCCTAAAGGCATTAAAAACAACGGAATCTTTTTAAGCACTGCCACTAATAGAGGTTGGGTAGGATGGTTTGTTTTTGTGTTTTTAGTTGGATTTTACTTGCTCTTATATTTTCGCCCAGATTATATAGTTAATTGGACCTATATAGTTGATCCAATTAACCAATTTATTAGTGGAAATTTAGCCAGCCAATGGTTTTTATATGGCTTCTTATATTGTGTGGTCATGTTGGTCATGGGTGTACGTATGTATATTAAATACCGCCACAATAATTACCAAATATTACGAACCACTTCTGTTTTATTTTTTCAAATTGTATTTGCTTTTTTAATCCCAGAAATATTAGTGCGATTCGAAAAACCTTGGTACGATTTTAAAAATGCCTTCCCTTTAGATTATGATTTTTTCTTCAGTTGGAATTTAGATGAGTTAATAGCAAGTGGAGGCTTTGGTTTATTTATCCTTATTTGGGGAATTGTTTTAACCTTAGTTATTGTTCCTGTAATGGTATATTTCTTTGGAAAAAGATGGTACTGTTCATGGGTTTGTGGTTGTGGTGGATTAGCAGAAACCTTGGGAGATCCTTATAGACAATTATCAAACAAATCTTTAAAAGCATGGAAATTTGAACGTTGGTTGGTTCATGGCGTATTAGTTTTTGCATTGGTAATGACCGGACTTACTTTATATGCTTATTTTTCCGGAAATGAATCTGTCTTAGGAATTAAAACTCAAACCGTTCAAGACATATATGGCTTCTTAATAGGTGCTATATTTGCGGGGGTTATCGGTACTGGATTTTATCCTATTTTCGGAAACCGAGTTTGGTGCCGTTTTGGGTGTCCTTTAGCAGCATATTTAGGAATTGTACAACGATTTAAATCCCGTTTCAGAATTACTACAAATGGAGGACAGTGTATCTCTTGTGGTAACTGCTCCACTTATTGTGAGCAAGGAATTGATGTTCGTGCTTATGCCCAAAAAGGTGAAAATATAATCCGGGCAAGTTGTGTGGGATGTGGTATTTGTGCAGCAGTCTGCCCAAGAGGGGTGTTGAAATTAGAAAATGGTCCAGAAAATGGAAGAATAAACCCAACCGATATATTATTAGGAAACGATATCGATTTAATGAAATTAGTTAATCAAAAAAGATGAGAATTTCAAACTATGTATACTTTGCATTCATTCTATTCATTATAATAGTTCAATCCTGCAAGATGAATTCTTCAGAATTTCCTGTATCCAGTAATCAAAATGTTCTTGTAGATCTTAAAGATAACATAAACCCTGAAATTCTAGAAGAGGAATTTAAAGACTACAATCTTCAAAATAAAAAAGTTATCAGTAAGCCACTCAACATATATTTATTTACATTTAACGAAAATAAAATTTCAGTCGCCGAATTAATTAAAGCATTGCGTATTTCTAAAAACGTCAATAATGCTCAAACTAACAAAGAAGTTAAGAGTCGAAAATAAAATTAATTACCATGAAAAAATTACTATCTTCCGCCATTTTATTATTCATTATTGGAGCATCAGCTCAAGAGCTTAACTTTGTTCCTGGAGAAATCCTAGTCCAGTTTGAAAAAAACTACAGAACTCAAAATTTGGAAGTTGACAGTCCTCAAATTAACATAACCAAGTCAAAATTGCTCTCTAGTGTAATGAATATTTGGAAACTTACAGTTGATGTATCTAATAGAACTGAAAAAGAAACGATAAGAGAATTATATAGTAATAAAAATGTGAATATTGCCCAATTAAATCATAAAGTCTCATTAAGAGCAACAATTCCAAACGATCCTCTTTACTTTAATCAATGGCAATATTATCAAGAAAATGACAAGGATATTGATGCTGATGAAGCGTGGGATATAACAACAGGTGGAACAACACCAAATGGCGATGTCATTGTTGCTGGAGTTGTAGATAATGGGTTCAACATCTTACACCCAGATCTTGTAGACAACCTCTATATTAACCTTGAAGAAATACCAGGTAATAATATCGACGATGACAATAATGGGTATATAGATGACGTAAATGGATGGAGTGCATATACAAGTACTGGGACAATTATTTCGGAAGGTCATGGAACTTCAGTTTTTGGAATTGTAGGTGCAAAAGGTGATAACAATTTAGGAGTTACTGGAGTTAATTGGGATGTTAAAGTCATGACTGTTTCTGGAAGTAGTGGAAACGAAGCTGTTGTTCTTGAAGCCTATTCATATATTCTTGAAAGTAGAATGCTTTATAATTCTTCTGGAGGAACTCAAGGAGCTTTTGTAGTTGCAACAAACGCATCTTTCGGAATTGATTTTGGACAACCTGAAGATTCTCCTTTATGGTGTTCAATGTATGACACTTTGGGACAGAACGGTATTTTAAATTGTGGAGCAACAATTAATGGGAACTATGATGTAGATATTGTTGGAGATGTACCAACAGCATGTCCTAGTGAATATATGATTGCTGTTACCAATATGGATATCACGGATAATAAAGTTACACAAGCAGGTTATGGCTTAGAAACAATAGATTTAGGAGCTCATGGAGCTGGAACTTACACCACTAATCAAAATGGTTATGGTGGTTTTGGAGGCACATCTGGAGCAACACCCCATGTTACTGGAACGATAGCACTTTTATATTCAGCACCTTGTCAAAATTTAGCCGATTTAGCTATGTCAAATCCTGAAGTTGCCGCACAAATTGTTAGAGATTTGATTCTAGAAAATGTAGACCCAAACATTTCTCTTGTAGGTATCACAACTACTGAAGGAAGACTTAATGTCAATAATAGTATGGAGGCCTTAATGGATATATGTGAAACACTTTCTATCTCTGATCATAATTTTAAGGGTAATACTATTATTCTTTACCCTAATCCAACCTCAGATTTTATTAGTATCCTAAGTAAAAATAACGATGTGTTATCCACAGTTTCAATTTATTCAATTTCCGGGAAATTAATTCGACATATTGAGACTTCAGCAAACCTAATCGATGTATCATCATTATCCTCTGGAAATTATATAATTAAAGCTCAATTCAAAAATGATAGTAATTCTTACTTTAAGTTTTTAGTAAAAAATTGAATAGTTAAGTCTTTTAAAAAGTAAATAAATTATTAGACCTATAATGGAATGGTAAAAATTAAAGTCATTATTCCTGCTTATAATGAAGAAAAGTCTATTGGTCATGTTATCGCAGATATACCAAATATAATTTCTGAAATTATTGTAATAAATAATAACTCATCAGATAATACCGCTATAATTGCTAAAAAATCGGGAGCAACTGTGTTGACAGAAAACAATAAGGGTTATGGTTTTGCTTGTTTAAAAGGAATGGAATATATATCCAAACTTTCAGAAAAACCAGATATCATTGTTTTTTTAGATGGCGATTATAGCGATTACCCCGAAGAACTTTTAAAACTAATTAGCCCTATTATTAAAAACAATATAGACTTTGTCGTTGGAGCTAGAGTTTCAGAATTAAGAGAAAATGGCGCTATGACAAAACCACAAATTTTTGGCAATTGGCTGGCTACTCGATTAATGAAACTTTTTTTTGGAGCAACTTTCACAGATTTAGGTCCCTTTAGAGCGATAAAGTATGATAAATTACTTGCTCTTCATATGCAGGATAAAACCTATGGCTGGACAGTTGAGATGCAGTTAAAAGTCTTAAAAAAGAAATACACCTATATCGAAATCCCTGTAAATTACCGAAATAGAATTGGGGTATCTAAAGTTTCTGGCACTATTAAAGGTGCTATATTTGCCGGCATTAAAATTTTAACATGGATATTTAGATATTCATTCAAAAAATGATATTAGAAAGCATTATTATAGTAATTTACTCTGTTGCTCTTGTACTTATATTTATATATTCATTGGCACAGCTTAATCTTTTGTTTAATTATTTAAAAGCAAAGAAAAAGGAGGATTCTTGCGATACATTTGATCTTTCAAATCCTGAAGAGACTCCATTTGTTACTATCCAACTCCCCGTTTATAATGAATTGTATGTGATGGAACGATTACTTTCTAATATCGCTAAAATTGAATATCCGAAAGACAAGTTAGAAATTCAAGTTCTTGACGATTCTACCGATGAATCTTTTTCATCAACAGCACAACAAATTTTAGAACTGCAAAAAACAGGACTAAATATTCAGCATATTACAAGAGAAAATCGAGTTGGGTTTAAAGCAGGTGCTCTTAAGGAAGGTCTAAAAACAGCAAAAGGTGAATATATTGTCATTTTTGATGCTGACTTTCTTCCGCAAAAAAACTGGTTATTTCGTACCATTCCCTATTTTAAAAATCCTGAGATAGGTGTAGTTCAAACCCGTTGGAGCCATCTTAACAGGACATATTCACTCCTTACTCGTGTTCAGGCATTTGCATTAGATGCACACTTTACTTTAGAACAAGTAGGAAGAAATAGTAAAGGACATTTTATCAATTTTAATGGGACAGCTGGAATCTGGCGAAAAGAGTGCATTATCGATGCAGGAAATTGGGAAGGAGACACTTTAACCGAAGATCTTGATTTAAGCTACAGAGCCCAATTAAAAAAATGGAAATTTAAATATTTAGAAGAAGTAGAAACACCTGCTGAACTTCCCATTGTAATAAGTGCAGCAAGATCTCAACAGTTTAGATGGAATAAAGGAGGAGCAGAAAACTTTCAGAAAATGTTATGGAAAGTTTTAAAAAACAGAAACATTTCCCCAAAAACTAAAATTCACGGTATACTACATTTGCTAAACAGCACCATGTTTTTAAACATTCTTATTGTTGCTGTTTTAAGTATCCCTATGTTGTATATAAAAAACGAATTCGAACATTTAAAAATGTATTTTTTAGCCATGAGCTTTTTTGTGATTAGTACCTTTATCTTTTTTATTTGTTATTGGTTTTCTTACAAAAGTATTTACGGTAGTGGAATCAAGCAATTTTTAAAATATATTGGGCTCTTTTTCACTTTTTTCTCTGTTGCCATGGGCTTTTCACTTCAAAACTCTATAGCTGTTTTGGAGGGTCATTTTGGCAAGAAAAGTGAATTTATCCGTACACCTAAATTCAATGTCAATTCCCTTAAAGACAACTGGGAAAACAATAAATATATGTCTAAAAATATTTCAATAAATGTAATATTAGAAGGATTATTGGCGCTCTATTTTGCTTTTGGAATGTACAGTGCTTTTGTAGTGGGTGATCAAGGTGGTGATTTTGGATTATTCCCTTTTCATTTAATGCTTTTTATTGGTTTTAGTTTTGTATTTTTCAAGAGCCTAACAAAAAAAGTATAAATCGTAATCTACTATTCAATTCAATACAATTTATTTATAATATTCTCTTTTTTTTATTCTTTTTCTTTAAGTCAAAATGTTCAGATTAAGAAAAAGACTGAAAGAATCAATAAGAATCAAATAGAATTACGTCACGATAATGATTTTCTTCAATTTACTGACAGGTATTATACTACAGGAAATTTTATAATATCTAGAAGATTACTTGACAGCAAAAAACATAAAAGACAAAACAGTTTCTTTATAGGACAAGAAATTTACACCCCTTCAGATATTGAAGAAACTGAAATTTCAAAATTTGATAGGCCTTATGCAAGTTATTTAGGAATCAATTTCCAACATACGGTAACTGGAGATGATTGGATTTTTGATTTTATTTATTCTATTGGAATTACTGGTAAAAATTCAGGTGGTGAATGGCTTCAAAATTTATTTCATAGCACTGCTGCTACAGACTCAAGAATAGCCACCTGGGAAGGACAAATCAACAATGGCTTTACTATTAATTGTTATTTTAATTATATTAAAGAATGGAAATTGAACACTAACCCTTTTAGTGTATATTTAGCACTTAGTCCAAGTGCTGCTATTGGAATAAAAGATGTTTACGTTCAAAATGATTTTGTCTTTTATTTTGGAAAAAGAAATACTATAAAACATACTGCAGCCTATAATCAATTAGGTATTTTAAAAAATGAATTATTTTTTGGTTTAAGAACAGGATATAGATACGTAGTTCATGACACGATGTTACAAGGAAATTTAATCGGAGATTCATCAGAGTTATTAGTCGAACCCTATCATAATTTAATTTTACTTAGTGCAGAGCTTTATTTTAGAAGGGGGCGAACTGACATTAAATTATTTTATAATTATTTTAGTTCTGAAACAAGAAATGCCGATAATCATTTAAATATGACACTATCATTAGCTAGAAATTTTTAATGTTCATTTTATTATCATCTACAACAAGAATTTTACTATTTTTAAAATATAAATGCAACAGGAACTAGATAACGTAAAAATAAATTTTGATGTAGACGGATTATTCTTTCTCAATTTAACCCTAGCCATTATCATGTTTGGCGTGGCCTTAGATATAAAGCTGTCAGATTTTTTAAGAATCCTTAAAAACCCAAAGAGTGTTCTTGTGGGAGTGTTATCTCAGTTTGTATTATTACCAGCTTTTACGTTTTTATTGGTTTTTATCATAAACCCAATTCCAAGTATTGCATTGGGAATGTTTATGGTCGCTGCATGCCCTGGAGGAAATATTTCTAACTTCATGACTAATTATGCTAAGGGAAACGCAGCATTGTCAGTTAGTTTAACAGCAATTGCAACATTATTTGCAATCGTAATGACGCCTTTAAATTTTCAATTCTGGTCCAGTTTATATTCTCCAACATCAACGATAATTAATTCCATTTCTATTTCACCCTTAGAGATGGTTAAGGTTATTTCTTTACTGTTAGGAGTTCCCTTAATTTTAGGGATGATTGTTCGACATTATTTTCCAAGATTTGCTATTAAAACCTCTCCATATTTTAAAGTAGGTTCCATTATTTTCTTCCTACTTCTTATTGTATTAGCGCTTTCTAAGAATACTGAAATTTTTATTAAATACATCCACTATGTGTTTTTGATTGTAATTGGTCATAATATATTAGCGCTTTTATTAGGCTATAATGTTGCTAGAATAGCAAGGTTATCCAAAAGAAATAGACGAACTTTGGCCATTGAAACTGGAATTCAAAATTCTGGCTTAGGCCTTTTACTTATATTTAGTTTTTTTGAAGGATTAGGTGGTATGGCAATACTAGCAGCTTTTTGGGGGATCTGGCATATTGTTTCTGGGCTAATTTTAGCTACTTATTGGTCTAAAAAAAGAATTTAAAACTTATTTATTTTGCAACTTCTTTGGTTACGTTTTGTACAATTTTATATAACTATTGGCTTTAAATTTTATTATAAAAAATTTGAAGCTATTTATCTTGAGAAAATTCCTAAAGATAAAGCGGTCATCTATTTATCCAACCACCAAAATGCACTTTTAGACCCTTTATTAATCACCCTTAAAAGTACACGAAAAAATTACTTTCTCACTAGGGCAGCGGTTTTTAAAATTCCAGCAGTAGCAAAAATTTTAAACAGTCTACAAATGTTGCCTGTATACAGAATGATTGATGGGGTAAACATCGTTGAGAAGAACAAAGAAATATTTACTTTATGTTCTGAATTACTTCATAAAAAAAAATCTATCCTACTTTTCCCAGAAGGGAGTCATAATTTAAAAAGGCGAGTTAGACCTTTAAAAAAAGGATTTTCTAGGATTATTGAAGAAACCCTTCAGAAATATCCAGCCACCGAAATTGTAATTATTCCTATTGGGGTAAACTATCAATCGCCAACAAAATATGGAGATGCTGTGACCATTTATTTCGGAAACCATATTTCACCTAATTATTATTGGAAGGATGATAGTTTAGATTTTATAGGACTGGCAAAAGAAGTTTCTTCCGAAATGAAAAAATTGACAACTCATATTGAGCCCTTAAACGAATATGAAAACATACACACCCAACTAAAACAATTAAACGTAGATTTCACCAATCCAGTTGCCGTAAATAAGTGTCTTGCAGAAGACTATAAGTGCCCCGATAAAAAAATGAATTCAGATTCAAAATTATATCTTCTATTACTGTCGTTTGTCAAAATCTTCTATTTTATCCCTTATATAATTTGGAGAAAAAAGGCTTTTCCAAAAGTTAAGGAACAGGAATTTGTAGGGACTTTCCGGTTTGCTTTAGTAATTACTTTAGCTCCTATTTTTCTACTTATCCTTGTTACAACACTTACCTTATTATTTGGTAAAACCATAGGATTTACCTTTTTTATAATAGGGATGTTACTTCCCCTCTTGGTATTAAGAGTGAAATAAAATATTGAGTCCGTTCGAGTACAATCGAAAACTACTAGTAGGTTTCGACTGCGCTCAACCAGACAATTAACTACCAAGTTACTTCAAGTTCTATAGATTCTCCAGCTCTATCAATAACAACCATTGTTTTTTGTCCTTTTTCAAATTTAGAGAGTGATTTCATATAACTCATCATATCCACAATTTCATACTCCCCTACTTTTATCACAATATCTCCTTTTTGCATTCCAGCTTTTTGCGCAGATCTTTCCTCACTTACCCCATCTATTCGCATTCCTTTTCCATCAAAAAGATAATCAGGAATAACTCCTAAAGTCACTTTAAAATCTGGCACATCTTCACTTTCATTTTTTGTTTTTCTGAAGGCTAACTTTTCATCATCATCTAAATCGGTAATTATTGCTAAAAGGTATTGTGTAATAGCTTCCATCCCTTCAAAATTAATTTTCTCTACATCATCACCTGGTTTATGATAATCTTCATGTTGCCCCGTAAAAAAGTGTAATACGGGTATGTCTGCCAAATAAAAAGAGGTGTGGTCACTTGGCCCCACTCCAGATTCTTTTTCGGTTAGTTTAAAATCTATATTATTTGCAATTAAAGCTTGCTTAAATTTTGGGGATGTCCCTACTCCATAAACCGCGATTGCTCTATCTTCATTTAAGCGACCCACCATATCCATATTAAACATATAGCTCACTTTCTTCGTGTCAATGGTTGGGTTTTTTACATAATAGTTAGAACCTAATAAGCCTATCTCTTCTCCCGAAAATGCGATAAACAAGTAATTATTATTCATGTTTTTTCCTTGCAAATCTTTTATTAGATTCAACATTACAGCAACGCCACTAGCATTATCATCTGCGCCATTATGTATTTCTTTTTCTTCTCCTCTATATAAAGACCCTTCACTACCCATACCAAGGTGATCGTAATGCGCGCCAATTACAATAGTATTTTCGGCATTATTATTTAAGTATCCAACAACATTAACAGCAGTTACCGTACTGTCTCCAGTATTTTCCACAAATTTTATATCATCATGTGGATTGGATTTATT
>MAAC01018011.1_pt1 | contig 19089 bp, 19 predicted proteins | sample 1115981 | NCBI WGS metagenome assembly MAAC01 (sample SAMN04961126, study PRJNA320927) | seawater metagenome | isolation source: sample BD02T64 sea water enriched with oil for 64 days | place: USA:Gulf of Mexico | collected 2013-07-27
CTCCTGTTCAGAAACATAGCTGCCCGTGGGGTTGTTCGGATTGGCCAAGAATACGATTTTTGTTTTGTCTGTTACCGCGGCAAGCATGGCATCCACGTCAATTCGCAGATCCTTTTCAGGTGCTTTAACTGGTGTCGCCCCCGCGGTTTTGGCACCGATAGGGTACATTAAAAATCCGTGCTCGTTATAAACGATCTCATCACCAATACCGACGTATGCGCGAATTAACAATCCGAGTAGTTCGTCTGAGCCGGCACCGCAAACAATCCGATCCGCATCAAGGTTCTCAGCTTTGGCGATACCCTGTCTGAGTAAATAAGAGCCGCCGTCCGGATATCGATGAAGATCGTCGACGATTACATGATAAGCTTTTTTAGCTGCGTCTGAAGCACCAAGGGGGTTTTCATTCGAAGCCAAGCGGCAAATCTGATCGACGCCTTCAACCTTGGATTCCCCACCAATGTAAGGTGAAACATCCATAATTCCGGGTTGCGGTTTTAAAGCCATTTTAAAAACTCTCTTATTTACTGAAATTACATCGACTGCTTTGTCGACTTGCTATGCGTCCGTCAAAGGAACGGCATAGCCACCGATCGTCCAGGCATGCGTAATCCGCTGGCCGGAAAGATCGGCTAGTTGAACCAGACGCTCATCGCCTGGTGCCACATAATCATCCACTTCAATCAGCTGCAAACAGACTGAGTCGTCTGGGGCGTGGATTTGAATGTTAATTGGCTTAAGAGCTGATTTTTCAAGCAACTTAATTAAAGTCGAACGGGAAAGTGGCTCAGACGATTCTACGACCACATAACTACGATCGCTTCCCGTCTCTTCCTGCACATTCGAAGCAACAATAACAGCCTCGGTTCCATCCGAGCCTACCGTATTGAAAAAGGGTAGCCGTGCTATAACTCTGGTATTGGTTGCGCCTTCACCCTGAGCAAGGGCCAGCCACCACGGATTTTCCTCTCCTTGAGGTAACGGCAGAACACCAACGCTTGCCTGACCGTCGGTCACTTCCCTCAAAACACTCATCACCGTCTGACGACTGGAAATTGGCGTCTCCATCCCGAAGTGCTCACGGGATAAATCATAAAACCTGTTATCGCCTTCAGGCGCATGAACGGTAACAGAAAGTTCACCTTCCAACTGGGCCGCACTTGCAAATATTTCACGCCAGAACCTGACAATTGCAGACTTAGGTAACTCTCCGCGATGACGCTCGACCATACGCCTTAAAACCTGAGCTTCTCTTCCTGCACTCAAGTTTCTAATCGCATCGCCCTTTTGGGTACCAATAGCCTGTACAACTTCAGCCCGTTTCATCAACAAGTCGTGAAGCTGTATATCAATCTCATCGATCTGTTTTCGAAGACCGGAGAGTTTATCTGTATCAGACATGATGCCTAGCCTGTGTTCCTCAAATCCAATGAAGAGATAGACATAGCCAGATTGAAAAGTAAAAGGAAAGATTCCTTAATACCTTCCCTTTTCGTTCTTTCTTGATTGAAAGACGCCTCAGGGATAAAAACAATCTTCAATGTCAAAATAGACACTTGTAAATTACCCTTTATTGAAAAACGGGCTTCGGTCCGATTTAGCAACGACCTGAACGCAAACGCTCGTAATTTACAATGTGCTGTAATGTACGTTCAGGACTTATGATTGAGGCTACTCAAGTACAATGACCGATGACAACTCTCTTGAAATTCAAATTCAAGATAAATCAGTAACTATTCCAGGCAAACGGATCGTGTTTGACGATCCCATGCCCTTGGATAGTGGCATTGAACTAGGCCCGATAGAAGTTTCTTATCAGACTTACGGCACACTCAACGCGGCGAAAAACAACGCCATTGTCATCTGCCATGCCCTGACAGGCGATCAGTTTGTTTCGGAAACCCATCCCATTACCCAAAAACCTGGATGGTGGGCAATGATGGTTGGACCAGGCAAACCGGTAGACACTGATAAATACTTTGTTATTTGCAGCAGCGTCATCGGTGGCTGCATGGGATCCACAGGCCCCGTTTCAGTTGACCCCAAAACAAATAAGCCTTATGGCCTGAATTTTCCCGTGATTACTATTGGCGACATGGTCCGCGCACAAAAACGCCTTGTTGAGAGCCTCGGCATCAAAAAATTATTTTGTGTCATCGGTGGCTCTATGGGCGGCATGCAAGTTCTGCAGTGGGCCGTCAGTTACCCCGAAATGGTTTTTGCTGCGATCCCGATTGCAACAGCCCCTCGCCATACGGCGCAGAACATCGCCTTTCATGAGGTTGGCAGGCAAGCCATTATGGCTGATCCCAACTGGTGCCATGGCGCTTATCTCGAGGAGGATAAAGTTCCCCGGGCCGGGCTTTCTGTTGCCAGAATGACTGCACACGTCACTTATCTTTCTGAACCCGCGCTGCACAGAAAATTTGGACGACGCCTTCAGGACAGAACGAATTTAACCTATGGCTTTGATGCTGATTTTCAGGTCGAGAGCTATCTGCGACACCAGGGCTTTACCTTTGTCGAGCGGTTTGATGCCAACTCCTATCTCTATATAACTCGGGCAATGGATTATTTTGATCTCGCTGAGGAACATAACGGTATGCTCGCGAATGCGTTTAAGGATTCGCCAGTTAGATTCTGCGTCATCTCTTTTTCAAGTGACTGGTTGTTCCCAACTTCTGCAAACCGCGAGATTGTCCACGCACTGAACGCCGTCGCTGCCGACGTCTCTTTTGTCGAAGTTCAAAGCGATGCAGGACACGACGCCTTTTTATTAAAAGAACCCGGTTTCCACGAAACAGTTGATGGCTTTATCAAAGGCTGTGCTGAACGCTGGTTTAATGGTCAAGGTGCCGGTACAGGCGCGGGCGAGGGATTAAGATTATGAAACACAAAGATGTTGCCTTGCGCACCGACCTTAAACTGATTGCCGAAATCATAGAACCCGATAGCCGGGTTCTTGACATCGGTTGTGGGGACGGTGCTTTGCTTGACCACCTCACCCATAACAAATCTGTTTCCGGCCGGGGTATAGAGCTTTCCCAAAAAGGTGTGAACCTTTGTGTTGGGCGTGGCCTATCCGTCATACAAGGCAATGCGGATACTGATCTGCAATACTATCCAAACGATGCTGTGGATTACGCGATTCTCAGCCAAACAATTCAGGCGACTCACAATCCCAAACATGTTCTAGAGGAACTCCTTCGGATTGGTCGACGTGCGATTGTATCTTTCCCCAATTTTGGTCACTGGCGTGTTCGGGCAAGCTTGTCAATTGCCGGAAGAATGCCCGTAACAAAGTCACTGGCTTTCCAGTGGTACGAAACCCCGAACATTCATTTTTGTACCATCAATGATTTTTTTGCTTTGTGTAAAGACATGAACATCAAGATTGCCCAAACTCTTTTTCTCGACCAGAAAGGGCAACAGAAAAAGCTCATCATGCCGAACCTAACCGGCCAGCAAGCAATCTTTCTTCTGGATCGAGCTTAAACCAGCTATAGCGTCAACGACAAAGCCGTAGCTGGCCTCTAGGGCTAGACCTCGTATCTCTTGCGTATCTAACACTCAGGAGTTTTTCTGGAATGCCTGTGGTACATTCGCCAGGCTCGGGCGTCTCAGCCCTGATACTTTTTTTGGTGTGCCCGGTACATACAATTGCTTGCCAGCCTCAACAGTCAAAACACCTGCAAAGGTTGGAAAAAAACGTTTCCCCATACGCTCCCATGCTGAAGCTGCCTGCAATATGGTGAGCCGCTGGCTGGGTGGGACATAAAGCGAGCGATTGGTGCTTATAGGAACAAACAGAGTGTCGTTTAGCAACTGTGTGATCTGAGAGCGACTGAAGGGATGTCCCCAACCAAAAGGCGTTTTATCGACACGAGCCCATATACCCCGTCTATTAGGGGTTACAATCAGCAACCTTCCATCACTTGTCAGGACACGCCAAATTTCACGTAACATATCTCTAAGATATTCACTACTTTCCAGACCGTGTACCAGTAATACCCGATCGATAGAATAATCAGGGAGAGGTAACATGGTTTCATCCACGAGAGAAACTTTTCCAGGGCCCCCTCTTGGCCAATGGCAAACACCTTGCGAAGCAGGCATAAAAGCCAGAACCCGTTCAGCTTCGTCCTCAAATTGTGTCAGATAAGGCGTCGTATAACCAAGTCCGAGGATTGATTTTCCCCTCACGTTATTCCAGTGGTCTCTAATATTCCCACGGATTACATGTGCAGCGGTTTCACCTAAACGGGTGCTGTAGAATTCCTGAAGATTAACAACGTCAGTCCACATTCTGCTCTCGATCTCAATTTGAAGCCGCTTTCTTCACTTTTTTGTAAACGGCAGTCGATCTTTAAAACATAGGGCGCTAATATTGCGTAAACAAATGAAAAGCCCAAGGCAATAATCAAGATACTTTAAAATCGTAGCCCTTTAACCGGAATCAGTAAGATCATGATTGACGTCAGACAAATCCCCATTCTTAGTGACAATTACTGCTACCTTCTTCGCGATGAAAAAACAGGTGCTGTAGCCGTCATCGACCCAGGCGTAGCAGAGCCTGTATTAAACGAAGCCAAGCGCTTGAACTGGCAAATAACGGATATTATCCTGACCCATCATCACTATGATCATGTTGATGGGGTTGCCGAAATCAAAGCTTTGACAGGGGCAAAGGTTACAGGACCAACAAAAGACAATCACAGGATCGAGCATCTTGATGAAACCGTGGATGGTGGCGACATCCTCACATTTGGCTCACAAACAGCAAAAGTGTTTTTTGTCCCCGGCCATACTCTTGGTCATATTGCCTATTGGTTCGAAGAATCGAATATATTATTTCCTGGAGACAGCCTTTTCGCCCTTGGCTGTGGCCGCCTGTTTGAAGGTACTCCCGAGATGATGTGGCAGTCGTTACAGCAGTATCTTCCCCTACCTAATGAAACCATCGTCTATTGCGCCCATGAATACACTTTGGCCAATGCAGAGTTTGCTGTAACGATCGATCCCGACAATCAGCCACTGCTTAAGCGTGTGGCAGAAATAAGAAGACTTCGCAGCGAAGATAAGCCAACAGTTCCAAGTACTTTGGATGAAGAGTTTAAGACCAATCCCTTCCTGCGTCCTAATGATCCACAGATAAGAAAACAGCTCGGAATGATGTCAGCTACTGATGCCGAGGTTTTCAAAGAAATTCGCTTGCGCAAAGATAATTTTTAGGCGCAGCATCACCTTCAACCCCCGATTTTCAAATCCAAACCGGAGCTTACCGAAAAAATGACCATGCACCTCTGCTTTTCGCCAACATCCCCCTATGCCCGCAAAGTCCTTATGGTCGCGATGGAAAAGGGTCTTGAAAACGAAGTCGACGTTGTCCCGATGGCAACATTCACGACAGATTCAGAGATCTGGGAACAAAACCCTCTCGGTAAAGTACCTGCTCTCTCAACTCGTGAAGGTACTGTTCTTTGTGATTCCCCCGTAATCTGTGACTATCTCGACAGTCTATCAGAAGAAAACCCGCTGGTTCCACGCTCTGGGGAAGCTCGTTGGCAGAGTAGTAACTTCCACGCCCTGGCAGACGGCATCATGGATGCAAGCATCCAACGCACGGTAGAGCGACGCCAGCGCCCTGCTGATATGCAGTGGGACGAGTGGCATAAACGCCAAAGCCTGAAGATCAACAAAACTTTGCATTTTTTTGAGACAGCTCTTCAAGCTGGCAAATTTGCAACCACTTTTGGAATCGGAGAAATCACTCTCGCCTGCGCGCTTGGATATCTGGACTTTAGATACGCAGATGAAAACTGGCGCAAAGATTGCCCCGCTTTAACAAAGTGGTTTGAAGAAATCTCTCTTCGTCCTTCCTTTGTCAAAACATCGCCTCCCGAAGGGGCCTAGCAACATCAAACAAAAGCTAAAATTCATGAGCCAGACAGCCAAAGAGATAATCGATAAACTTCAACTTGAACCCCACCCTGAAGGCGGCTGGTATAAAGAAACCTATCGCCACAAAACTGAGGATGGAAGCCGGGGGAATGAAAGTCGGGGAGATCAAACCGCGATATTCTTTCTTCTGGAAAAGGGTCAGAGTTCACACTGGCACCGGATTGACGCGGTTGAGATGTGGCATTGGTATGCGGGTAGCCCACTGATCCTCAAATCACACAGTGGCAGTGAAGAAAAAGTGGTCACTTTGGGGCCGGACGTACTGGCAGGACAAACGCCTCAGTTTGTTATTCCAAAACAGCACTGGCAAGCTGCCAGTGCTGAACAAGGCTGGGCACTCGTTGGCTGCACTGTTGCACCCGCCTTTGAATTTGAGGGATTTGAGCTCGCCGAACCCGGTTGGTCTCCCGATAATTCAAGCGGCTGAATAGTCGCGTAACATTGTCGAAAGCTGGCGCATGTCATCAAATACGGCGACTGCGCCAGCGTCTATCAACTTACGTCCTTGTGCCTTATTATCGATGATATGTCCTGCGCCAGTAAAACCGATGACAGAAATCCCCGCAGCGACAGCAGCCAACACTCCGGTTGATGTATCCTCAATGACAAGAGCCTGTTCAGGAGAGATGCCCATTTTGGAACAGGCAAACAGATGTAGATCAGGTGCAGGCTTTGGATTTTTGACCTGAGATGAACTAAATCGTCTTTCTTTCGGAAAGAAATCCTTCAAACCTGTCGAATCCAATGCGCAATCCAGACGATCTGTCCGGCTGTTAGAAGCCACACAATAACTGTATGCGAGGTTGTTCAACGTCTCTTTGATAAAGGGAAGTGTCTTCAGTTCATCCGGTATATAAGCGATTGTCGTTTGTTCAATTATCTGTGCGAAGTCATCAGGCAAGATAAAATCGATTGTAGTACTAAAATAATGTCGAATAGCTTCATCAGTATAGCCCGCAAATTTGTCCGCGACCTCTTGTGGACTCAGATTAATCCCGTATTCACTCAGAGTTTCGGATACCACCCGTGAAGCCAGAACCTCACTATCAACCAGTACGCCATCACAGTCAAAAATAACCAAATCCGGGTAAGAAATCATCGCGACGAGAGCTCCAAAGAATAAGGGATAGGAATTAGGATCTGTCTATCCAAATTATGTGGCGCAAAAAAGACCTTCGACAAAAATACCCGCTGTTTCAGTAGAGGGCTGAAACAGCGGGTATTATAAACTTTGCATAAACGAACCTTAGCTAGTCCATATATTGGCCGCCATTGGCCGTGAGAGTAGATCCGGTTACGAAACCTGATTTTTCCGAGGCAAGAAACACAACACAATCCGCAATCTCTTCCGGCTCACCCAATCGTCCCACAGGGATTTGAGAGATAATTTTAGTGTTGAGAATTTCCTCAGGTACCGCACGCACCATTTCAGTTCCAATGTATCCCGGCGCCACGACATTAGCCGTAATCCCTTTGCTGGCATTTTCCTGGGCAATCGATTTTGTAAACCCGATGACCCCCGCTTTTGCCGCAGCATAGTTAGCCTGACCAAACTGTCCCTTCTGACCATTGATAGACGATATGCTAATGATCCTACCAAACTTGCGATCTCTCATACCCTCAATAACCCCCCGGGTCATGTTGAAGAGAGAATTCAGATTGGTATTAATCACGGCCTGCCACTTCTCCAGGTCCATTTTATGCAGTGTCGTATCGCGCGTGATGCCCGCATTGTTCACCAGCACGTCAATTGATCCTAGCTCTTTTTCTACCAGTTCAATCCCAGCCTGACATTCATCAAAGCTTGCCACATCCCATTTAAACACCGCAATGGCATTATCATTACGGAATTTTTGCGCAGCTTCGTCATTCCCAGCATAACTAGCCGCTACTTTGTACCCTGCCTCTTTCATGGCAATGGAAATGGCCGCACCAATTCCTCTGGTACCCCCTGTCACAAGAGCTACACGAGACATTATATTTTCCCTTCATTATTTGTTGTCTCACAGAAGCCGGCCTCCCTGGACCTGACCTCAATGTGTATGTGACTTGATTTCAGACTTCAGGGACGAAGAACAAAATCAAGCGCACAAAAAAAGGCTGCCTCCCCGAACGAAGGCAACCCGTTTATAGAGGCCCAGATCGATGATGATTGTTTTGATTTTTTTCATCGATCTTTTCCTCATTTTCTCAATCGCGCTCGACACACAGGGCAATGCCCTGTCCACCACCGATGCAGAGGGTCGCTAACCCTTTTTTTGCATCACGGCGCTCCATTTCATAAAGCAACGTAACCAAAACTCTTGCTCCGGAAGCTCCAATCGGATGCCCCAAAGCAATCGCGCCACCGTTTACATTTACGATATCCGTGTCCCAACCAAGCTCGCGGTTCACTGCAATAGCCTGTGCCGCAAATGCCTCATTGGCCTCAACAAGATCCAGATCACCAATATCCCATCCCGCTTTTTCTAACGCCTTACGACTAGCAGGAATAGGACCAGTCCCCATAATGGCCGGGTCCACGCCTGCCGTAGCCCAGGAAACAATTTTTGCCAACGGCTTAACGCCTTTTGCCTGAGCCTTGTCCTCAGACATTAGAACAACGGCTGCGGCACCATCATTAATTCCTGATGCATTACCGGCAGTAACGGTTCCCTCGCGATCGAATGCCGCCCGGAGTTTACCAAGGCCTTCGGCTGTCGTGCCTGGCTTGGGATGCTCATCAACATCAACAACAGTTTCACTTCGTCTGCTCTTGACGGTTACAGGAACTATTTCATCTTTGAAGTTACCCGACTCCTGGGCAACGGCTGCCTTTTGTTGGGAAGCAGCAGCAAAGACGTCTTGATCTTCCCGGGAAACACCAAATTTCTCAGCGACATTTTCTGCTGTTTTACCCATATGGTAATCATTCATTGCACACCAGAGACCATCTTTGATCATGGTATCAACGAACTTCACATCACCCATCTTGGTCCCATTACGCATGTGAGACACATGCGGTGCCAAGCTCATGTTTTCCTGACCACCGGCGACGACAACATCAGCATCCCCAAGCGCGATAGACTGATAACCAAGAGCCACAGTTCTCAGGCCAGAGCCACAGATCTGATTGATAAGATAAGCCGTCTTCTCATTTGGAATCCCGGCACCTAAAGCAGCCTGTCTCGCAGGGTTTTGCCCTTCACCTGCTGAAAGAATTTGACCGAGAATAACTTCATCAACCTCTTCAGGCGCAACACCCGCACGAGAGAGCGCTTCACGAATAGCTATCGTACCCAGTTCTGCAGCTGGCACAGTCGAAAGACCGCCACCAAATGCGCCAACCGGAGTACGAGCAGCCCCAACAATTACGACACCAGACATTACAGATACCTTTCAAAAAGCTGTATCTCAATTACCTATCAATTGGGCTACTTGGATCAAAAATTTGTAATTCTCATGATACAAACTCAATCAAATGCGCACCAATTCACTCAGGGCAACATAATGCTGCACTGCAAAATCACTAAATGAACCATAACGATTTTAAAGATAAGGAATCAAGAGAATATTACATATTTTTAACATTTAAATTACAAACATCTCTATTTATTGAAATTATGTTGCAACTTTATACGATTATTTGTTTCATCCAATCAGATACTGGATTCCAGATTTTGGATTGTGCACCGCGGCTTACGATCATTCCAATGTGCCCAAGAGGCGTCTCGAGGACCGTGCCATTCGATAATTTTCGAGCCAGGGCATAGGAAGAGCCTGAGGGCACAATGCGGTCTCGGCTTGAGATGACAGACAATGCTGGAATATTCAGCCTTGCGGGATCCACGACCTCCCCCGCTATAGTCCAGTTGGTTTGGCCCGGTGAATTCTCGCCGTACCATCCCTCGAAACACTCCCGAGTTACTTTCGATGCCAAACTGACGCCATCGTTTAGCCAGTCTTCCAGAGCAACAAAGCTTCTCGCCTCAACACTATCCTCTTTTAAGCGGGTAAAAGCAGAGAACTTTCGAAGAGAAAGCGTTAAATCCAAAGATGCAAAAAGGCTTTGCAGGAGCTCGCACGGCATTTCACCTCGCGCTTCAATCATTGGCAACAAACTCGAAAGCCAGGCCCCCTGCTGCTGGGCCCGCGTTTTCTCTGCTCCAGATTGAGACCCTGATAGAGATCCGGAGTGAAAATCCCAGGGGCTCGCCATTAACACCAGAGAATGAATATCGCCTTCGCTGATATTTGCGAGAGCCACCGAGAGCGTCCCCCCCATACAATACCCAATTACTATCGGCGGTAATCCTGTCTTCGCTTTAATTTCGCTTAGAGCGCCTTTGAGATATTCACAGATGTAATCTTCCAGTCCGAACCCTTTTTCTGCTTCTCCAGGCTCACCCCAGTCCATAACAAACGGTTGCCACCCTTCGCCCGAGAGCCAACCGAGAAAGCTATTTTCGTCCATAAGGTCGAGAATGTAATAACGGTTAACCAAAGAGGGGATTACAAAAACGGGATAGCCATTATTTTCCCCGCCGTACTTTCTTAAAGATGCTGATCCCCTGGACCAAATAGAGGGGTTATCAGCGATCCCTCGTCGATAAGAGTGTTGTTGATAACGCTCTATTCCACGTTGAAATAAACTGAATCTTTTCTGGATAGATCGATCAAGAGCCATCGCAAAGTTGAATTGGTCCTCTCCTCTTAAGCTACTTGTTATCTCCTGCATCATTTTTTCCGGAATCTCGGGCATTAGATTCGATTTCGGAAATTTGTTTTGCAAGAGCCCCAAGCCGAGCTTTGAGCTCTGCAAGCTCATCAGGGCTGACATCAGGTGAAACGGAAGCGGAACTGGGCAGGTCTTGCGATCGATCCTCGGCATCATGCTCTCTCGTGCTTTCATGAGGTGGGGTTGGGATCATAAACGTGGAGAAGTCATTCCGGCCTAGTATCTGATGGTAATAAGCTTCCCACTGCCTGTACAATCCTTTAATTTCAGGGCCAGCAGCGCTTGAAGAGTCCCCACTATCTCCCCCGATAACCCAGGGCATCAAATCCTGTTTTGACACATGAGAGATCCATAAATCCAGATAATCTTCGGCCACAGCCTCGATATCTTTTTCTTTCACCGCCGCACTCTCCTACAACCATTTTGCGTTGCCAAAATTGTATATTCGCACAAGCAAAGCGATTTTAGGATAAAAAATGCCTTTTTTTTAAAGCTTTTAGCTACTCGTCATTGACAGACCCCACCGCAGCGCAGCAATATTTAAGAAGCAGTGCACAAACATCAATCAGTCGACAGTCATCGTCGGCAATATATAATAAGCATTGGAGGCGAGGATCTTGGCGACCTCAAAATCAGAAAATAGTGGCGAAGCAATCGTCATAAAGAAATACGCGAATCGACGACTCTACAATACCGCGACAAGCAGTTATGTCACGCTCGACCATCTTTGTCAGATGGTTAAGGATGATGTCGATTTCGTTGTCTATGATGCAAAATCTGGCACCGACATCACGCGCTCTGTCTTAACTCAGATTATTGTTGAAGAAGAAGGTAAGGGGCAAAATCTTTTACCAATCTCCTTTCTGAGACAGCTGATCAGCCTTTATGGTGATTCCATGCAATGGGTCGTACCCAAATATCTGGAACACATGATGGATGGGTTTTCCGATAATCAGGACAAAATGCGGCAGTCTATGCAGGAAACCTTTGGCGGTATATTTCCCTTCGGGAATCTGGACGAGATGAACAAACAGAATCTTGCCCTGTTTGAGAATGCCATGCGCATGCTCTCACCATTTCAGGCAGATGGCATGTCGCCGCCACAGCAACAATCTGAGCACAAACCCGATGTAGCAACACCGCCAGAAGGTGATGGATTAAATGACCTCAAGACACAGGTCGAGCTACTGCAAAAACAACTTGATGCCTTAAGTAAAAAATCTGGCTAACAAACAAAGAGGCTTTCAAGATATTTGAAAGCCTCTTTGCTTTACATACCGGGTATGTACCGGGCTATTCCCCAGCGCTTTTTTTCTCCAGAGGAAATAAGATCGTATTATCGATAGTATTTTCCTCAATGATCCAATCAGGGGAGATTTCAGGCCTCCCGAAATGGAAGCCTTGTAATAAATCGATGCCTTCTTTCGCAAGAAACTCGGCTTCCTCAGCCGTCTCTACGAATTCAGCAATCGTTGTGTGGTTCAGAGCTTTGGCAAGACCAAGCAAGTTCCTCACAAAAATCTGATTCTCTTCATTATCCAGGATACCGGCAATGAACGATCCATCGATTTTGATAATATCGACAGTCAGCGTTTTCAGATGTCGAAATGTTGTATAACCTGCGCCAAAATCATCTATCGCGACCTTGCAGCCCAACTGTCGCACCGCGGAAACAAATCGAGCTGATTCTTCCAGATCGTGCAGCGCGGCAGTTTCTGTGATTTCGACAATCAACCTTTCGGCAAGATCCGGACGATTTTTCACCCTAGATGTAAGAGCGCGAAGCCAACTTCGATCAGAAGCTGTCAGGCCTGATATATTCAAAGCCATTGTTATGTGTGGATAACGGACAAGATCTTCGAGAGCTAACTCGAGCACACGGCGATCAATGACACGCATCATTCCAAGTTGCTCGACAACCGGAATAAACATACCAGCAGGGACGATCTCTCCGTCACGATTGTACATGCGTAACAAAGCCTCGACCAATACCAGCTCATTACTCTGCGCATCGACAATTGGCTGATAGGCCAGTGCGATCCTGTCTTCTTTTAGCGCCTGCTTTACTTCTTCGCCAATGACCATAGAGGTGCGATAATTTTCACATTGCTCAGTGGTTAACTTGTACGGTTTTGCACAGTCTCGACCATTTGACTTTGCATCAAGTAAGGCACTTTCTGCCTTTGCAAAAGCATCGAAGCTTGTTTTGGTTTGCTCTGGAAAGAAAACAAAGCCAACAGACACAGTCACATATATTCGTTCATTATTTATCTCGAAAGGGGTTTCACGTACCGCTTGCAAGATCCGATCAGCAATCGCGTCCGCCTCATCTTCCGTCGCCACACTCATGATGACACCAAAACGGTCACCCCCGAGTCTGCCAACGATATCTGCACCGCGAATACTTGTATCGAGCCGCTGCCCAATCTCGACAAGAATCGCATCCCCTGCCTCAAATCCATATGCAGTGTTAATCATCCCAAGATGATCAACGCCTACGGCAAGAAATGCACCTTCGTTGTTGTAACGAATCGCTTGTTCAAGCGCAAAATCGAGAGACTCCCTGAGGCGCAACTTATTGAAGTGCCCGGAAAGTTCATCGTAATTCGCGAGGTACTCCAATCTGGCCTCGGCCTGTTTCCTGATGGTAACAGGGCGCAGAACACCTGTGAGTCGCGTCGGAGATCCACTCGCTGAAACCTCTACGGCACCGCGGTCATGGACCCATTGAAAATTCCCTGATCCGTCACGGATCCTGTACTCACAGTCATAATAGGCCTCACCTGCGAAATGATCCGTCAGGTTCCGCATCCGCGAAGGAAGGTCTTCGGGGTTGATACGATTGTGAAATATTTCACCAGAAATTGGCACGAGCTTGTCATCCAGACCAAAGAGCGTGGATACGCGGCCGAGCCACATCAGACTATCGGTTGCCAAGTCCCATTCGTACATGACATCCCCAGATGCTTCCAATGCGGTTGCCATCTGGTCTAGCTGAGAAAGATCTATATTGTTACGAGCGGGCCGGAGCACGGTCTTTCAAACTCCTACCTGAAGATTGTACACCAGTGAAAATAAACCACATTTCACCTTAATAATTCAGCCCCAAGAATAGGCGATGAGTCATTAACGAATGCTGAATCCAGAGACATTATTCAGAAATTATTTGAGCCGATTTTTCAAAATATTCATTTGCGCTCTAAAACGCGTAAAATATTTAAATTCAACAGATTAACAAACCTATTTACACAGAGGTTAATGATAGTAATTATCCCATTTGGTGAAAGTAGTTATTAAAAAGTATCGTTAAAAATATTAATATTTACCCCTAATTATTAAAGGTTAATATTGGTAAACAAAAAGTTAATTTTTAATTCCCCAAATAATAATTGAATTTTTAATTTATTTTACTAAATCACTATTGAAATTGACTTAAAAACCCGGTATTTCACACAAAAAACAATGTAAACCGAGGCGATACTCGGTAAACACTAAATTATTGGTGGTAACGTGAGTAAATTAACATCTGATACACATCGCATCGAGGCCCACGTTGGTCAAAAAATACGCGAACGCCGAACAATGTTGGGCTTAACCCAACAACAGTTGGCAGGTCTTATTGGCGTCACATACCAACAAGCTCATAAGTATGAGCGAGGTATTAACAGGGTCTCCGCGGGAAGGTTATACGAAATCTCTCAAGTCCTCGGAATTGAAATAAGCTTCTTTTACGAGGGCCTAAATAAAGTTGAGGACGATATGACAGAAAGACAGAGAATGTGTCTGGACCTCGCACGAAATTTTTCTCGCATCAAAAATGAAAAATATCAAGATGCCTTGAGTATGTTATGTCGTGTGCTCTCAGATAAAATCGATAAAGAACCAGATGCCGTTTAGAATTTCCGGTGAGGCAATTAAGCCCGCGTTTACGTAGAGATGCTCAAAGAACGTATTCAAGGATTGCTAAGAGATCTTCCCCTTTAGCAATCCCAGGCGATCACCAGCATTCAACCCAGTTAACAACGGCCCCCACCAAGGCTTCATTGCAAGATACCAGTCAAGAGTCTCAGAAAGACCCCCTTCAAATGAGATCTGAGGATGCCAGGCTGTTACCCTTTGAACTTTGCTTGCATCCAAAGCATATCTCAAATCGTGACCAGGCCGATCTTCTACATTTGTAATCAATCGATCATGTTGCTCTCGATCAGGGAAGCGTTGATCCAATAGGCTGCAAATTGTCTCTACAACATCCCTATTGGTTCTCTCATCTCCAGAACCGATGAGATAGGTTTCTCCAACATCTCCTTTTTCGATAACCGCAAACAGAGCACGAACATGATCACTTACATGTATCCATTCGCGAATCTGCTCACCATTACCGTACAGCGGCAGTGGTTTTTCGTTCAGAGCCGCCAATATCATTAAAGGAATAAGTTTTTCAGGAAACTGCCAGGGCCCATAGTTGTTTCCACAATTAGTAATAATTGCAGGTAGTCCATAGGTATGCACCCAGGCTCTCACAAGGTGGTCCGAAGCTGCTTTGGTCGCCGAATACGGCGATCGTGGATTATAAGCACTATCCTCAGTGAACGCTCCCTCGAGCCCCAGAGAACCATAGACTTCATCTGTCGAGATGTGAAGAAACCGAAAACCATTATCCTCGCCGCGTTTTTCCCAATGCCTCAAGGCAACCTGAAGGAGATTAAACGTACCGACAATATTACTTCCAACAAAGCTTTCAGGCCCATCAATCGATCGATCGACATGACTTTCGGCCGCACAGTGTATAATGCAATCAGGCTCTGCTCTTTGGACCACGGCACGCACAGAATCTATATCTTCGAGGGAAATTTTTTCTACCTGGACAGAGTTACTAACGTCATCAATACGTCGCAGATCTGCCGCATAAGTCATTTTATCCAGGACGGTTATTCGGGATAGGTTTCGTTCCGCTAAAGATCGAACGATTTCAGAGCCGACAAAACCTGCTCCACCAGTGACCAGAACACTCTTCCCACGCCAATAATCGGAAAATACAGCCATGAGCCTCTATCTACTTATCAATCAGAACGTACACCAGTTTAGCACACCTACGGGACGTATCGGCCTTAACATGCAGTGCTTCTTTAGTATTTTACAGCTATTCAGTTTAGGGAAATGATACTGGAAAAATGATACTGACAGGTCAGAACCTTCAACCTATTTCGAGATACTCTTCGTCTTCAACAATGAACTCTGATGCTGACATAGAAGAAATATCAACGATTCGGCAGAGTCGACGATGAAGAATTTCAATCGAGACAGGTTTCGCAAGCACATCGCTCACCCCAGACTGGATCGCCTCCATCACCCTTTCATACTCTGTATGGCCAGTTAGGAGGATAATTGGAACCCGGCTAAAGTAACCGCCATCGCGACGCAGCTGACGCGTGAAGCTCAACCCGTCAATTGGTTTCATTTCCCAATCGGTAACAATAATATCGGGCTGCATATGCAAAAGTTCAGCTCGCGCAGCTTTCACACTGCTGAGATACTGGACGTTTGTGATTCCCATGGAAAAAAAGATCGTCTTGATAATGCGCAGCATATGCACGTTATCATCAACAACCATGACATTTAATGATGAAAGATCGTAAGCGGACAACTTTTCCTCACAACACGCAATACATTTCGAGAAACTTGATGCGTGGCCCCCTCACCCCGCGTTAACCATCATTTTATAGCCTAATTCTCGTGCAAACCAAAAGGACAATTACTCTCAGAAACACATTTTCACGACAAAAAGTGGAAAAATTATTTCGAGTGATTATTTTCGAGTAATAGAACGCGGAAATCATCGATGTTGAATTCTTCTGAAAATTACGATTTTGCACTAACTGGAATATATAGAAATAATACTTTATCAGGATCGACCGGCTGTGTTCCCGGGGAATAAAGTTCAAAATCCGGCGTTTCTTGATATTGATAGTTAGATTTCGGCAACCAGCTTCCCCAGATATATTTCAAGGTTTCAGGCAAATAAGAGACAGGGCCTTGATGACGAAAAACGGCATAGAGATGCTCAGGGATAGTTCTGGTGATCATCCCTTCCGGGACGTGATCAAAATCCGTAACCTCAACCGAGCAAATGTAGCTAAACCCGACGTTGTTCTCATGCTCGTGATACTCTTCGTAAATGCCAAAAGCATCATCACCAACCCGGTTTGTAATCTGAAAGACATCCGGGCGAAACGCCGACCACAACGTTTCGATATTCAGACCTTCTTCTTGGTATTGTCGGGCAATGCCGATCACCTTCGTTTCGCGTCGGGTAACAATTTCGGGCTCCATATCAAGGCGACTTTGAAGGTGATGCAGCATGTGCGGGCTAAATTGATCCTTGTATATGAGCCGTAAAGGATCAGCTTTTTCCCGATATTGTTCCGGAGTCATTTTGAAGAGGTGTTTGAAGGAACGTGTAAAAGAAGCATGGGATTCAAACTGACAAGCCAACGCAATGTTGAGAATTGAGCGTTCTCCTCTGGCCAGACGCTCAGCTGCGATCGTCAGCCTTCTTTTGCGAAGATACTCTTTGGGAGAATCCCCAACCAACGCCCGGAATATTCGACAAAAATGGTAGGTCGAATAATTTGATGCCTGGGCAATATCATGGATATCAACGGGCTCGAACATATTCCGTTCGATGTAGTCGATGCTCTTGAAAATTCGCTCCACTTCACCTCACCTGTTGAACTCACTCACTGCAAACAAAGAACCGAATGCTTTTAAAACCTTTGTCCCGAAACGGAACGAGTTTCTGGTAGTCGGGGTCGTTGAACAGCAAGTTCTGAATGGCTTCCGGGCTCGGAAACGAAAACACCCCAATGAGAGCAGGTTTTTCGCCCGAATCCAAACCCGAACCCAAAACAGACTCGACATTGTAATTTGCAACACGAACGCCCCCGTGTTTTTCCAATATAGCATATGATTGAGAACCATACGTTTTTAGATCTTCCATGTTTTCCGGGTTTGGCGTTGCTTCAACCACCATAAATGTTTGTTTTTCCATTAAGTCACCTCAATTAATTTGGATGCCAGATTTTGGCGATCAACTCACATAATGCGCGTCGACAGGTGATAAGATATCGGTTGAAGATAAGCGCTGCTTTGCATTTCTTGCTAAACTTTAAAATGGCCGAATCCCCCGCTTGCATTGCGCGATACAACGAGGGTCTCCAGCAATCCGAGGACAAAGGACTTGTTCCAGCAAGCGGCCCCGGCTCAATCGTATGAGCAGTGCAAAAGCCCTAGTGCCTCGCGAGATTTTCTCCAACTAAAAGAAAGTACAAAAAAAGGCTCCATACTTTGGTTGGAGCCTTTTCGGGAGAAGTTCAGCGACTTTTCTCTTGCAAACGTAAGGAGAAGGATCGCGATTACATGGCGCGACGAACAGACTTCCAGCCCGAGTTCGGCAATGGTCGATCACTATGGTCGGGAAGTACGTCAAAAGAAGATGGCGAGACGCGCTATGGATAAGATGAAATCAACTAAAGTGTCTAACAAAGTGACTAACACCTCAGAAGAACAAGGCGAGAACGATGCTTAAAGCGTTGATATATAAAGGGGAGGATGGTGCACCCGTCAGGACTCGAACCTGAAACCTCTTGATTCGTAGTCAAGTGCTCTATCCAATTGAGCTACGGGTGCGTTCCAAAGCGTCTTCAGAGTTGATCCCTGAAAACGAGGCGGAACTTACTCCGGGTTATTAAAGTACGCAAGCACAAAATCGAATATTTTGATTTTTTTTTGATCAGACTTGAAACTCTCAATTACATGGTTGGAAAACTCTTGTCCCTCGGACTCCCTTCAAGTAGTATCTGCCCTTAGTATTTTGGGGGGTTGGTCAACTTTTGCACCTTTAGGGAAGTTTTTCCCTGATCTTTAAGTAGATCTTTTATAAGGTATTCTTGGCTGACCACAATCAACAGTGCGGGCTTTTCTATGGGATCCATGAAATCCTCTGTTTTGCGTAACACCGTTTCTATTTTAGCAACGGTTATGTTCTTGAGCGGCTGCTCTTTCACCGAAGAAGCCTTATGGCCTTCTATCGTTGGAGAAGACACGCCAGAAGATACAGCAGCTGCAACAGCAGCCGTTGTACCAGACTCAATCACGTCTTCGTCTGAGTTGTCATCTGGCTTGCCGTTACTTGGTTCAACAATCTTCGAATCTCCTGGTGTAACGCCAGGGCAACCAACAGGTACACATGTTGGTAAAAAGGTCGAAGAGCTTAGAAGCGATCTTTCTCGTCTTCAGGCACGTCTGATCCATCACAATAACAATCTGCAAACACAGCGTAATAATGCACGCAGCAGTGCGGGCACCTATCACTCAATCATCGCTGCGATGAACACCAGACTTCAAGTCGGCAC
>MAAC01013216.1_pt1 | contig 19082 bp, 16 predicted proteins | sample 1115981 | NCBI WGS metagenome assembly MAAC01 (sample SAMN04961126, study PRJNA320927) | seawater metagenome | isolation source: sample BD02T64 sea water enriched with oil for 64 days | place: USA:Gulf of Mexico | collected 2013-07-27
CTGGCCCAGGTTCTGGCCGGGGCCAACATTCTCGATATCAACGCGGGTGTTGTTTACAATTCCAACCCGAACCCGAACGAGACCGAGCCGCCCCTGATGACCAAAATCATCCAGCTGGTGCAGGGTCTGGTCGATGTGCCTCTTTGCATTGACAGCTCGGTTCCTGAGGCGCTTGAGGCCGGTCTGATCGCCGCCGAAGGCCGCCCTCTGCTGAACTCGGTCACCGGCGAAGAAGACCGTCTCGAATTCGTGCTGCCGCTGGTGAAAAAATACAACGTTCCGGTTGTGGCGATTTCCAACGATGACACCGGTATCTCTGAGGATCCGGAAGTGCGTTTTGCCGTGGCCAAAAAGATCGTTGAGCGGGCCGCCGATTTTGGCATTCCTGCACATGACATCGTGGTCGACCCGCTGGTGATGCCCATTGGTGCGATGGCGACGGCTGGCAAACAGGTCTTCACCCTTGTGCGCAAACTGCGCGAAGAACTGGGTGTGAACACCACCTGTGGCGCATCGAACATCTCCTTTGGCCTGCCCAACCGTCACGGCATCAACAATGCCTTCCTGCCCATGGCAATGGGCGCCGGCATGACTTCGGCGATTATGAACCCGGTGGCCCTGCCTGTTGGCCCCAAGAAACTGCAGGAAAAACGCGACGCCCTGGCTGCGGCCGGCATCATCGTTCCCGATGATATCGATCTGGAACTGCTGGCCCACCTGACCGGTCTGGGCTCGACCAAAGCGCGTCCCGGCAAGGAAATGGAAGCCATCCGTGCGGCCAACTTCCTCACCAACAATGACCCGCATGGCTCGACCTGGATCAGCTTCAACAGAGACCCCAACGCAGCTGTCGAAGGCGCCCGCGGGCGCCGCACCGGTGGCCGTCGCCGTCGCGCTTGAGCGCCATTGAACTGAACAAAAAAAGGGCGTCCTTCCGGGCGCCCTTTTTTGTCACAGCCGTCAGAAGCGTTCAACGACTGATGCCGTCAGTGGTAAAGATGTAATCCTCTGCGCCCGAGTGGCAGGCAATGCAGCCGGCGTCCGCCCCTTTGGCCACCCGCCCGGCCAGAGCCATGCCTTTGGGGTTTTTATCCAGCGACCCATCGGGCAGGTATTTGGCCCAAAACCAGTCCTGGTTGTCGCCGTCATAACCTTCTTCGCGCTGGAACATCACGGTGTAGGCGCCCAGATGCTTGTCCGGATCCATCATCACGTCATCGGCGCTGACACCCTCAGGCCCATAATTGCGTTTCACAATCAAATTGCCAGTATGACCGTCGATCGTGGCGGTGGTGTAAAAGGTTTCCAGCATCATCCCATGCGGTGCAACACCTTCATAAGGAAAGGCGCGGATCATGGCCGGCAAGTTGCAGATCCAGCATCGCCTGCCACACCGCCGCCGCATCCGTTTTGTCCTGATCACCGCCAAACACCATCTGCTGCGCAAAAGCCCCACCCGTCGCAAGCGCTGCGGCCAAAAGGCTGACCGTAAAAATGCGTTTCATTTTTTTCTCCCTGTTTAATCACTACTCACGGGCAAACGGTAGCCGGGTCGCCGTCGCAAAGCAGTTCAAGGATTTTCACATTTTATTGTGCGTCAGTTAACATAAGTGAATAGACAAGCCTGCCATGGCAACCTCACCTTTGAGACAAAAGCGCAAAGGATCATATGTTATGACACAGACCATCCCGCCAGCCAGTTTCTCGATTACCGGCCTGAAAACGGTCGGATTTGCCGCCGCAATCGCGATGTTTTCCGCCGCACCCTTGCTGGCGCAATCCGCTGAGCGCGGCGAAAAGATATTCAAAAGCTGCAAGGCCTGCCACCAGGTCGGAGACACTGCGCGCAACCGTACGGGCCCGGTGTTGAACGGGGTGATCGGACGCCAGGCCGGGGTCTTTGAAGGCTTCCGCTACTCAAAATCCATGGTCGAAGCCGGCCTTTCAGGCCTGGTATGGGACACGGAGTCCGTTGCGGAATATCTGGTCAATCCAACGACTTATATGCGGTCTTATCTGGATAATCCGAGAGCAAAGGTGAAAATGGCTTTCAGGCTGGTCAGTGAAGATGACCGGCGCGATGTGGTGGCTTATCTGGCCGGATTTTCCGCCCCCGAACAAGCCGAAGAACCCGGTATGCAACCCGGCGCGGTGCAAACGGCCCTCGCCGCAGGTCCCGGCATGGTCTGCGTTCAGAACGCCACCGCAAAGCCCTACCTGTTTGCCAGCGAAGGCGATGACGGTAGCCGTCTGGTGCAAAGCCTGCCGCCACAAGACACCCTGTGCACCACAGCCTCCGCCACAGGAATCGTCAGTGTGTTTGAAAGCGCTGACGCGCTGGAAGGCTGTTCACGCATTGTCACCGCCGGAACCACGGAACAGCTGTTGAAATACGCGGATTTTGACCGCTGCGCCTGGAGTTCCAACAGCTGAGCCGCAAAATATGACGCGGAAAGACCGCATAATGACGCCCGATGCCATTGCGCCCGCGCCTCATTCGCCTAGATTGCCGGTAAGCAATATCAAAAGGGCGAACACATGTCAGATCAGGACGCATTGGTCATCTTTACCCCGTCGGGCAAACGCGGTCGCTTCGCCCTTGGCACCCCCGTCTTAACGGCGGCACAGCAGCTTGGTGTTGATCTGGATTCGGTCTGTGGCGGCCGCGGCATATGTTCTAAATGCCAGGTCACGCCGTCGTTTGGCGAATTCCCCAAACACGGCGTTACGGTGTTTGAGAACGCGGTGTCTGAATTCAACGCTGTCGAAGAACGCTACGACCGGATCCGCGGCCTGAAAACCGGCCGCCGGCTGGGATGCCAGACCAAAGTCCAGGGCGATATCGTGATCGATGTGCCGCCCGAAAGCCAGGTGCACAAACAGGTGGTGCGCAAAGCGGCCTCCACCCGTCCGATCATCATGGACCCGGCGACACGACGCTATTACATCGAAGTCGAAGAGGCCGGCATGGACGACCCGACCGGCGATTTTGAGCGGCTGCAGGCAGCGCTGAAAGCGCAATGGAATGTAGAGGGTATCACTGCGCCATTGTCGGTTCTGCGCAAGTTACAAAAAGCGCTGCGCAAAGGCGCATGGGCGGTCACCGTTGCCATTTATGACGCAGGTGAAGACAAATCCAAAATGCTGGACGTCTGGCCCGGGTTGTATGAAGAACCACTGTATGGTCTGGCAATTGACCTTGGCTCGACCACCATCGCCGCCCATCTCTGTGATCTGGAAACCGGCATTGTCGCCGGATCGGCCGGGGTGATGAACCCTCAGATCCGCTTTGGCGAAGATCTGATGAGCCGGGTGTCCTATGCGATGATGAACCCCGGTGGTGACGCCGAAATGACCCGCGAAGTACGCGCAGCTATGGCCGATCTGGCCCGCACGCTTGCGACGGATGCCGAAATATCCACCGACCAGATTCTGGAAGCGGTGTTCGTCTGCAACCCGGTGATGCACCACTTGCTGCTTGGTTTTGATCCGGTGGAGCTGGGCCAGTCGCCCTTTGCACTCACCAGCTCTGACGCCTGCAACCTGGATGCGCGCGACCTTGATCTGCCGCTGAACCCGGCGGCCCAGGTCTATATCCTGCCGCTGATTGCCGGCCATGTTGGTGCCGATGCCGCCGCTGTGGCGCTGTCAGAGGCGCCCGAGCTGCGCGATGACCTGTCGCTGATCGTGGATGTGGGCACCAATGCGGAAATCCTGCTTGGAAACTCAACCCAGGTTCTGGCCTGCTCCTCTCCCACGGGTCCTGCTTTTGAAGGGGCGCAGATCAGCTCCGGCCAGCGGGCAGCGCCCGGGGCGATTGAACGTATCGAAATCGATGCCGACACCAAAGAACCCCGGTTCCGTGTCATTGGCAGCGAGGTCTGGTCCGATGAGGACGGGTTTGCCGATGTGATTGCCGGCACCGGTGTCACCGGCATTTGTGGCTCCGGTATTATTGAGGCCGTCGCCGAAATGCGCATGGCCGGCCTGGTGGACGCTTCAGGCCTGATCGGCAGCGCAGAGCAGACCGGCACCAGTCGCAGCCTGCCCGAAGGCCGCACCCATTCTTATCTGATTCATGATGGCAGCGACCGGGACGGTCCGGTGATCACCGTGACCCAGGGCGACATCCGCGCCATTCAGCTGGCGAAATCCGCGCTCTACGCCGGCGCCCGCCTGTTGATGGACGAACTGGGGGTGGATGAGGTCGACCGGGTGGTTCTTGCCGGCGCATTTGGCGCCCATATCAGCCCCAAACACGCCATCGTTCTGGGCATGATCCCCGACTGCCGCACCGATCAGGTGTTTTCAGCCGGCAACGCCGCCGGCACCGGCGCACGCATGGCGTTGGCCAACGTCAGTGACCGCCGGGTGATCGAGGCCCAGGTGCAGCGTATCAACAAGATCGAAACCGCGATTGAACCCCGGTTTCAGGAACACTTTGTCGCCGCGAACGCCATCCCCCATGCCACCGCACCCTTTGCGGAACTGGCAAAAACCGTCACCCTGCCGAATGTGAATTTTAACCCCAACAGCGGTGATGGGGCCGGCGGACGCCGCCGCCGTCGTCGCGGCTAAGCGAAAACGCCCCTGGTGAGCATACTTGTTCACCAGGACAATCCCCGCACCAAAACGGCAGTAAAACCCACAGATCCCACTTGACCCTGCCGTGGCGCTGATTTACCTGATAGCCCATCGCGGGTGTAGCTCAATGGTAGAGCAGCAGCTTCCCAAGCTGAATACGAGGGTTCGATTCCCTTCACCCGCTCCATTCTCCCACCGCAAAATTAGTACAATAAATCAAATTGCTTACGCTGATTTCGCGAGCCGGATTTTGCGCGCCCTCAGAGTCCTGACCTGGGAAAAAACGGGAACAAAACGGCATCTGCGGAGTACGAATGCCACACTTACTGCCACAGCAAAAGTTGCCAACCAAATGGGGCGCAAGGTTATTGCTGAGCCGGCCTTGAACCCGCGCCCCGTCCTACAATTTCCGTTTGCGTTGCGCGGCCAGAGCAAGGCGAAAACGACGAACTCGTATATCCGAACGGAAATCACGTTCATCCACTCCCTGATCGACGACAGCACCACTGCCAATGCGCAGCGGCGCTATCGGCTGTATTTGACGAAAGGTGTAAGGCTGGCGATACGATCGTAAAGCTTGCGCGCGCGTTCGTTGAAATCCTGTGTCATCCAATAAACTGTGGGGGTTCCATTAGCATCCGCTGCTTCATAGACGGCTTCAATCAAAATGCGGCCGGTGCCAGTGCCACGGGTTTGCGGAGCGACATACAGGTCCTGCAAATAGCAGACATCTTCAATCCGCCAATTGTGCGGGTGACAAATGGCATGCACCAAACCAATCAAGGTTCTGTCCTTTTCCGCCACGAAGCAAACTTGCTGTGGGCGGGCGGGGTCAATCAAACGTTTGAATGTGGATTGATAAATCTCTTCGGAGACCTTGGCTTCATAGAACGAAAGATATTCGGTCCATAGCGCACGCCATTGCGCTTCGTCCTCGTTGTGCAATGGGCGGGTGGTAATAGTCATGATGTTGATCCTACAATTGAATAATGGTTTTCAGGCAGAGTGCGGGGGCATCGACACACACTGCAATCATGTGCCGCAAACAAAGTCTCCGAAGTTTTGCGGAATAGCGCTCAAAATACGATACAGAATCCCAAGCCTTCCGAAGCGTGAAGGAGGGATTCCGAATATTTGCGTGGCGAATTAGACGAAAAACCTAGGTGGAAGTGACCGCAGGCCGAATATCCAGGCGGGATATCGAAATGTTCCCGTCAACCTCTGTCAGGTACAAAATCGCTTTGGAGACAGCCTTATAGGAAGTCGCCGAATCCTTTATGAGATCCATCACATCTTCTGACTCGCGGATATTGTCCGGAACGATCACATGACTTTGCATGCCATAGCTGTACAAATCACCCTGCAAGCATTCTGAGAAGCGGAGCAACGCGGCTTTTGTAGCCGAGTAAGCCGCCCACTCCCCGGCCGATCCGTTGTTGAGAAGACCAGCTGCAGACGAAATGAAAATGATCTTGCCGGATCCCTGGTCCTTGGCGTGGGTGGTATAGGCTTTGCTCAGCAGCATTGGCGCAAGAAGGGTCGTGTTAAGCTCAGAGGTGACTTCTTCATCAGTGAGGCTGACAAATGAATCGCCGCCGGTATAGCCGGATGCGTTATTCACAAGAACATCCAGCCGACCGAACCGCGCGAAGGTTTCAGCGATAGCTTCCTCACACGATTGCGCGCTCGTAACGTCCAAATGCATCCAAGTGAGTGCCGTCTCGTTATTCTTTCCTGTGATGTCGCGCGCGGTCGCAAAAACTTGATAGCCTGCTTGCCTGAATTCATTCGCAATGCTCAATCCAAGTCCACGGGCAGCTCCGGTTATAAGGGCGACTTTTAGTTTTTGTTCCATGGTCGGTCTCAATATCTATCAGGTTCAAAAGTATTGGCGCAGTATTATCCGGTAATCCCCCCGTTTATAACGGGGTTCGGCTGTTGAATTTATGCAGGCATATTAATTATTTTTGCAGGGGTGATGCCACCGTTGCCCATGTTGGGGCGCTCGTTGTTGTATGTCCAGATCCATTCAGTAGCTAATTCCTGCGCCCTGCCCATTGCTTTGAAACATGTGGAGCAGGCCGCGCGCTTCGCCGACGCTTGCGCTCTGGAAAAACCCTCACCCGTTCGCACTAGGTGGCGGCGGCGGCGTAGCCCACAACTGCCTGTAATCAACCGCCCCGCGCCGGCCGCAGACCATGCATCTGGCGCGGGCCAGGATCTGGTCCCGCCGCACGTCCTCAATCTTGTCCACGCCGGGGATATCATCCAGCGGAATGGTCGCGTAATGGCCGCAGCGGCAGACTATGTGGATTTTGTACATAGTGAGACAGACAGTGAACATGTGCAGCCCTGAAAAGTGAAAATGAACGGTGCCGCTTTTCTGGAACAGGATGCGTATTGCATCTAGTCGCCCAGCGGTCGAAAACTGCGCAAACAGGCCGGACACAAGACTGCTTTTGATCAATGCGCAGATCTCCTCATAAATGTCTTGCTGTGCAGGAGCCATCCACGCAAGATTTGCGCTGCGCTGCGCTGCGCTGCGTCTGGATCGGTCGTCTATAGCGGAAATCGAAAACTTGCAGCGGCAGCAAGCTGCCAACTAAACAGCACCTGAAAGGGTGGCAGATCAGACCAAGAAATGACTTGATAGAACCGCGTTTCATACACACGGAAACTGGATTGGCGTTCTGTATTCGGAACCTCAGGTAAAATGGTTTGTGGCGCCAATACCTGCCATTTTCTCGTCAGATTTGTCCGCTACTTATTCTAAGAAATGGGTCGCGAGGCAATATGATGCAAGAACTGATGATGATTCTGAACGGATTTTCCAGTACGTTGCTGGACTGGCATTCGCGGCTGGCTATGATTTATCTGCTCAGCACCCTCCTGATCGCTTACATCATCTGGAGGTCGCGGGGGGCGACAAGACCCTTTTTCGCGTGGCTGTTCCCCCGTGAGATTTATACGCATAAATCAAATCTGGTGGATGCCAAGATTTTTGCATTGAACATGATGCTGCAGATTGGCGGCGTGTTTACCGCGCTGGCGGCAGCACCAGTGATAGCGCAGCTGGTCCTGGACAGCCTGCCAGGCGGGGCCACGCCGGGAAGCATGGCGCCGCTTACGTGGGGTACGCGCGCACTGGCGACACTGGTCATAGTCTTGACGCTGGATTTCTGCACCTACTGGACCCACCGACTGCACCATGAGACGGGTATTTTATGGCCGTTCCACGCAGTGCACCATTCCGCCGAAGTGATGACCCCGCTAACGGTGCATCGCAAACACCCGGTCTATATCGTGATCAGCATGCTGATCCGCGGCTTTATACTTGGATCAGTGCAGGGCGTTATGCTGTATCTGTTCGTGGGCGAGGTGGATCTTCTGACAATTGGAAGCGTGAATGCAGGCTATTTCATCTTTAACATCGTCGGATCAAACCTACGGCACAGCCATATCTGGCTAAGCTATGGCATGGTTCTGGAACATATTCTGATCTCTCCCGCGCAGCACCAGATCCACCATTCATCCAACGTCAAACACTACAACAAGAACTATGGCGAAGTGTTTGCGATCTGGGACATGATGTTTGGTACGCTTTATGTGCCTAAGTCGTACGAAGATCTGGACTACGGCCTTGCAAACGCGCATGGCACCAAGATTGAACAACCGCACCCGACGCTGTATGCCGCCATGCTGCACCCTTTTGTCGAAAGCTGGGAGGCGCTTTGGAAAGGCACCTCACGCGATCGGGCGGTCAAGACCGCCCGGACACCTCAGTCGGCGACGATCACTAAGACGCTCGTCGAATGAAACGCGGATTATCGCTTTGGCTGGATGTTCTGAGGGTGACGGCCACATTGATCGTAGTGCTGTCGCATTGGGCCTATCCGCGCTTTACCGGGGGGGATTATCTGATCCTGCGCCAGCTGAACCTTGGCAGCGACGCGGTGATCGTATTTTTCGTGTTGTCGGGCTTTGTGATCGCCTATGCGGCAGACCGGGATAAGCAGCTGCACATCTACGCGTTCAACCGTCTGACACGGCTGTGGTCTGTGATGATCCCGGCGATTGTGCTGACGTTCACATTTGACCAGATCGGCCTGCGCCTTAATCCAGCGGCCTATCCGCAGCCCTACTACTCCCCAACTCCACTGTGGGAGATGCTGGTGCGCGGACTGTCGTTCAGCAACGAATGGGTCGCACTGGACCGTGTTCGGTTGGGCAGCAACGGGCCTCTTTGGTCGCTGAGCTATGAGGCGGGATTCTATGCGATGTTTGGCGTGGCGATGTTCCTGCGTGGGCCGATGCGCGTGGGGCTTCTCGTGTTGGTGGTGCTGCTGGTCGGCCCGCGCATTTTACTGTTGATGCCCGCGTGGCTGATGGGCGTGCGGTTGTGGAGTTGGGTCAAACGTGGTGGCCATGTCACGCTGGGCAAGCCTGCGGCCTGGGCGCTATGCCTTGCAGGGCCTGCGTTATATGTGCTGGGGCTTTCAATCGATCTTCCGGGTGCGTTAACCGATTTAACGGCGCAAGCGATGGCACCTGTCAACTATCGCCAGGCGCTGGCTTTTTCAGACGAATTTATTTGGAACGCCTTTATTGGAGTGTTCACTGTGCTGCACCTGATGGGAGCAGCGGCGCTGATGGGGGATACCGTGCGTGACCGGCGCTGGGTACGCTGGCTCGCCGGCGCCAGCTTCTCGGTCTACGTCACCCATTACCCCGCGCTGCAACTGCTGGACGCTGCTTTGCCCGACGCAATCCCGGCACGGCATGTGCTGCTGCTGGGAGGCACAATCTTTGTGGGCTTAGTCTTTGCCGAAGTGTTTGAGCGCCGGCTGGCACTGCTGCGGAGGCTGTGCAGCCGCTGGATCCGGACCAGTCCAGGCCCGCAACCGGTGCGGTAAAACTGGCGGGTCAGCTTTTAAATTCGATCACGGCCGCGTCCTGCGGTAGCTCGCGTGTTCAACAATGTTGCCATCCAGTCAACATAAATGCGGCGCGACTGTCGAATATCACTTTTCGAAAGCTGCGCCGCCGCATAGATTACCATGGTCATAGTCGGCTATTGGTTATTAGCTGCCTCTAATGCGGTTGCGGCGAACGGCGACTTTGTACGCTCAGCAGGCATTGGTGCGACTCTCAACGAATGGTGGCTCTCCGCCCATACTTACAAATTCCTGCGGCAGCAGCATTGGTTACTACGGGCTCGGAGCAGTAGTTCGTCACGATCTGACCGAATGTCAGATTTGAGGCAGAAGCGCTCAGACTGCGCTTTTTGCGTCGACCATCTGAAAGCACCATCCACCAGACTACTGGGCGCGACAACGACGGCCATTCCCTCGAGCAAACATTGAAAAACAGTACAAATTTACTATACTGTGCCCATCGTTTTAAGTCCGGAAGGCGGGAGAAAACGATGGGCAAACTAAAATATTCAAGCCGCGTTACACGACGCGACATTTTGGCGAAATCAGGTCGCTTAGCAAGTGCTGCACCTGTGGTCACTTTGCTTCTGTCAGCGGCATCCGCACCAGGTACCGCAGTTGCACAATATGCTGTTCCGACTCCTTTTCCAAATACTGGAATGTCGTTGGGGTCCGGAACTTCAGAGCGCGATGTGAAAGTCGATCCCGAGTCGAATGAAATGGGCACGCCTTTGTTCACAGATCCCCCGGAGCTGCCGACCGTATAGGACAGGCGCTGTGTTATCTGAGAGCGTCGGACCAGATGGCTGGACGCGATGGCGATGGCCTTCTCCGCGCTGTATTCAATCAGCGCATCCCGCAAGCGACCGGCGATGAATTTGGATGGGTTCAGAATTGTCTCTCTATCCAGAAATGCAAAAAGCCCCGGCGATTAAGCCGGGGCCTTCCGTATTCTTCATACCGATCATAGCGACCCTACCTGGCCCAACAACTGGCGAGCGGTCGTTCGCTGCGTCATCAATAAAGACCAGCTTTGCAGGGCGGTTTCAACGGATCGACGCAAAACAGGTTTGGAACCGGGCCAATGTCGCGCATCGAACTTAACCGTCAGCTCCAATTGCCCGGTCGTGCGCTTCGACACATGGCGAAGTTTTATGACGCACCGATCCCACAGTTGAACCTCAAATCTGCGGAAACAAGGGAGCCGAAGGAGCGCGTCCGGGAGATGACATGGGCAGAGCAAGCGAGGCTTTTCTCCTTTCTTCGTTCTGACCTTCACCCGCTGGTCAAATTTGCGCTGATGACTGGCGCCCGACGCAGCACGATCACGGGCCTCCAATGGTCGGACGTTGATCTTGACGCTGGCTCGATGAAATTTCGCATTAAGGGCGACGACGAAATGACGTTCCCAATCAATCGCGAGGTGCGGGCATTTCTTGTGAGCCTGCCGCGCTCGAACACTCTGGCATTCCGCAGCTACGTTTTCACCTATGTTGACCAGGTAACCCATGAACGTAAGCCGATCGGTATTTCAGGCAAACTAAGCGCTGAATTCAAAGCCGCCACGCGCGCCGCAGAAATCGAAGACTTCCGCTTTCATGGCCTGTGGCACACCTTCGCTACCAGGATGCTGCGTCAGACGGGCAATCTGAAAATGACCTCCCGGTTTCTGAGGCATAAAAGCATCGAAACAACCATGAGATATGCGCATGTTCTGGATTCAGATTTGCGCGATGCACTGGACGGTTTGAGCGCTCTGGAAAAGCCTGAGTCCCACGCTTATCCCCACAGCATGAAACATAACCAATAAATTTCAACTAGATACAGGTGACAATACATGGCTTCCCAAGCTGACTACGAGGGTTCGATTCCCTTCACCCGCTCCACGCCCTCACCGCGAAATAATTTCAATAAATCAAAGTGCTTACGTTCGTCCAACACGCTGGATTTTAGGTGTCGCCAGTTTTCCAGCCAGCGAATAAACAGGAATAGGCAGCATATGTGGGACACCGCGTCGCGCAGTTTTTCCCGCTACACCCGGACTTGAAATCACCGGACAATTTTTTGACATCTGAGGGCGGTCACGGATCGCGTTTTCGCGCTGGGGTTCTCGCTATTAACGTGTTCGCAATCACCATTCGCAGGCCTGAAAACTGTTCAAACGCATCACAATCGCATGGAAAAGCGTGGCTTCCGGTTCGTAGCTGCCAGTTGAATCAGCCTGGCAGAAGCACACAATATTTTTCCTCTGCGACAAACGCCCCCAAGTGGACTGCAACCCCTGTTCAGGGCGTGCGCAGCTTAGATTGATCCCGTCAAAGTCGCTCAGATCCCACTGGTATCGAGGTGAAATGACTGCGTCAGCGGTGTCAAACCACTATCTCAGTCGCAGTCGTATCTGGGATCAAACATGCGGGTCTGGCGCAGGTTGTCGATCACGTTTTTAGGCAGCTCGGGCATTTCATGATCTGCGGCCCACAACACCATTTCAACCATCATCGGCTCCAGATCCTTGCCTTTCTGGGTCAGGCTGTAGTCAGCAGAGCGCTTGTCATCCGGGCTTGACTGCCGGTCAATGATCCCCAGCTCCTGCAGCTTGCAGATCCGTGTGGCCAGCGTGCCAGTCGAAATCCGTTCTTTCATGGACATCAACTGACTGAAGGTGCGCACGTGTTTGCCCATCAGTTCACGCACGATGAGCAAGGACCATTTGTCGCCGAAAAATTCGACAATACAGTTCACCGGGCAACCGGATCGTGTAATGCGCTTCTGCTCCGTCATCTGCGTTTCAGCCTTTCGTCAATTAACGGTCCTGCAGACCAGCACCCCTGCGGCTGCCCTGCGGTCTCCGGCTCGATCCTTCCACCCGCGAGAGATGCCATGAAATTGCGCTCAATTCAACATGATGCTGCACCAGCCGCAAAATCCTGCACACCCGATGCCTCACATTTTCACTTTATCTTTTAAAGTGACTGCAGTATAGCTTTAAAAAATAAACCTTTCTGACCAACGTTGGAATTGGCCAGGAAACCTGCAACTAGTTGCACAGCGGATCAATGAATCCCGGAAGGACAGCCTCTATGTCTCGATTACTAATGAACTACATTGATTTTATACTGGCCCGACGATTGTGGGTCATTATCGGGGTCGTAATCGCGAGCTTTGCCGCCTCTTCGGGGATGGCATATTTGACGATGGCCAGCGACTACCGGGTTTTCTTTGGTCCGGACAATCCTGATCTAAAAAAATGGGACGACTATCAGGCAACTTTCTCTAAAAACGACAATGTCTTTTTTGTGCTGCAATATCCCGAAGGCGAAGCCTTTGATCAGGCGATGGCTGTGGTGGTCGAAGATCTGACGGAACGCGCCTGGGCACTGCCCAATGCCACCCGAGTCGATTCAATTTCCAATTTTCAGCGTACGCTTGTCGTCGACGATTTCCTCGAAGTTGAAGATTTGATCATCGGGGCCTCGGAACTGTCGCCGGAGGAACTGCGGGACCGCTCAGATTTTGCGGTAACCGAACCCTCGCTTTACCGTGCCATCCTGTCTGAAGACCTGCGTACCACCGGAGTGAACATCGCCATTGAGCTGCAGGGTAACCCGGACACTGAGGGACGTCGTACGGCCGTCGCGGCCTATGCCATGGCGGACGAGATCCGCGCCAAATATCCGGATCTGAAAATCGCGATGAACGGCTCGATGATCATGAACTATGGGTTTGTGCAGTCGGGTGAACGTGACGCAATGACGCTGATCCCGGGCATGTACCTGCTGATGCTGGTGCTGACGCTGGTGATGCTGCGGTCTTTTTCAGGCATGATTGCGACGCTGATCACCATTGTCTTCTCAACCACTGTTGCGCTCGGCATTGCCGGATTCCTGGGCATGCGCATGGCCCCCATTGCCATCATCGCCCCCAATATTATCCTGACCCTGGCGATCGCGGACTGTATTCATATTATCAGTTCGGTACAGAAACACCTGCGCGCCGGCATGGAAAAGACTGAAGCGATCAAAGAAGCGCTGCGCAAGAATTTCACTGCTGTGTTCATCACATCGGTGACGACAGCCGTCGGTTTTCTCACCCTGAATTTCTCTGACGCACTGCCCTTTCAGTACCTGGGCAACATCACCGCATTCGGCGTGCTTGCGGCCTGGATCCTTGCAGTCACATTCGTGCCGGCATTCCTGTCCTATATGCCGCTGAAACCGGCCACAGCACCCCGTGAAGGCTGGCTGGTGACATTTATGGGCCGGGTTGCGGATTTCACCATTTACCGTGCACGCGGTATTCTCGTGACCGGCTCTGTGCTGTCTGTCGCGTTGATCGGCCTGGCTCTGACCAACAATCTGGACGACCGTTTCTCGCGCTATTTCAGTGAAAAGCTGCAGGTCCGCCAGGATCTGGATTTTGTCTCGGAAAACCTGCGTGGCCAGGATATTTTCGAATATGAAATTCGCTCAGGTCTCACTGGCGGTATCAACAATCCGGAATATCTGAAAACGCTGGACAATTTTGTGACCTGGCTAAGGGCCCAACCCGAGGTCGATCAGGTCTCCGCTTTTTCTGACGTGATCAAACGGCTGAACCAGAACATGAACGGCGATGACCGCGCCTTTTACACCATCCCGGACAGCCCCGAACTGGCCGCGCAATACCTGTTGCTTTATGAACTGTCACTGCCCTTTGGTCTGGACCTGAACAATCAGATCAATATCGACAAATCCTCGACCCGGCTTTCGGTGATTATTAAAGACATAAAAATCGTGGCTCAGAACGATTTCCTGACCCGGGTAGATGGTTGGGCTGCGGCAAATGACCCAGAGGGACTGATCCAGCCGCCGACCGGTATTTCACTGCTGTTTGCGAAACTGACCCTGCGCAACATCACCGAGATGATTACCGGCAATATCATCGCCGTAGTGGTGATCGGGCTCCTGATGATGGCGACCCTGCGCAGCGTTGGGATTGGGTTTATTTCGGTTGTCACCAATGCAGTTCCGGTGATGATAACCTTTGGTCTCTGGGCAATTTTTGTGGGCCAGATCGGTCTGGCCGCCGCAGTGATCGGCGCAGCGTCGCTGGGCATCGTGGTGGATGACAGTGTGCACTTCCTGACCAAATACCTGCGTGGCCGGCGTGAAAAGAACCTGAACAAAGAAGATGCGATCCGCTATGCCTTTTCCGAAGTGGGAGAAGCCATCGTCTTTACTTCGATCATCGTGTGCGCTGGTTTTGCGCTGATCGCCTTCTCAACCTTCCAGGTCAACGCCCAGCTGGGCCTGCTGACCGCGATCACCGTGATCGTTGCGATGTTCTTCGACTTCCTGGTGTTGCCGGCTATTCTTCTGCTCGGCACCACCCGCACCCAATCTCAGAAAACCAAAGGAACAACAAATGTTGAACCAATTCCGGCAAAGTAAACGCAAAACACTGGCGCTGGTCGCAGGGGCTTTTCTGGCGGTCACACCGCTGGCCAGCTATGCGCAGGAGGATGTGCAAAAGGGGCTGGAAATCGCCACCCGCAGCGACGTCACTGACAACGGTTTCGGCGATAGCACCGCTACGGCTCAAATGGTTTTGCGCAATGCGGCTGGCCAGTCCAGCTCGCGCGAACTGGTGATCATGACGCTTGAGCGTAACAGCAGCAAAGTCGGCGACAAGACCATTTCCTTGTTTTCGACCCCCGCCGACATCAAAGGCACCGCGGTGCTGAGCCATGCCAAGATCACTGGCAATGATGATCAGTGGATCTATCTGCCGGCGCTGAAACGGGTGAAACGGATCTCCTCCTCGAACAAGTCCGGCCCCTTTGTCGGTTCTGAATTCGCCTATGAGGACATCACCGCCCAGGAGGTTGGCAAATTCGACTACCGCTGGATCAAGTCGGAAAAATGTGGCGGTGCCACTTGTGAAGTGATCGAGCGGACCCCGAACTATGCCAAATCCGGCTATTCACGTCAGCTGGTCTGGATCAACACCCGCACCTGGCAGCCCGAACAGATCCAGTTCTTTGACCGCGCTGGCAACCACGTCAAAACCCTGACCTATTCGGGCTACAAACAGTATGGAAAATTCTGGCGCGCGGGCAAGCTGACCATGGTCAACCTGCGCAACGGTAAATCAACCGATCTGATTTTCACCGACTGGAAATTCTCCACTGGCCTGAGCGACCGGGATTTCAAATCTTCTGCCCTTGAAGATCTGAGGTGACACGGATGTTCAAACGCACAATCCTTCTTTCTGCGCTGCTGTCAGGGACAGCGGCGCAGGCCGAACCACCGGAATATTCGGGATATATCGGCGGCGAGCTGAATTATTTTCCTGAGGCCGGTCTCTATCCCGGACAGCTGAGCGATACCCAGGCCAGCCTGGTTTTTGCGCCGGAACTGCGCTGGCGTTCTGACGATGGCGATACCCGCGCCCGGATCAGCGCCTTTGGCCGTTGGGACGCTGAAGACCCGGAGCGCAGCCATATCGATCTGCGTGAAGCCTGGATCCAGCGCAATTTTGACAGTTTTGAAGTGCTGGTCGGTGTCAATAAAGTGTTCTGGGGCGTCACCGAAAGCCTGAACCTGGTGGATATCGTCAACCAGGTTGATCAGCTTGAGTACACGGACAGCAACGCGCGGCTGGGCCAGCCAATGGTCGCGCTGTCAACGGATCAGGACTGGGGCAGCCTGTCAGCCTATATCATGACTGGATTTCGCAAACGCGAGTACCCTGGCACCGACGGCCGGCTGCGGTTTGGCCTGCCGGTCGACGACAGCGCCACCACCTGGGGCGATGACCGCGAAGAATGGGCGCCGGATTTTGCCCTGCGCTATTACAATACGTTTGGCAGCATTGATCTGGGCCTGTCTGCCTTTTACGGCACCTCGCGAGAAGCCATGCTGACCCCCAACAGCGGTGGCACGGCGCTTGATCCCTATTACGGGCGCATCTGGCAGACCGGCGTTGACGCCCAGTACACCGGAGACAACGTGCTGTGGAAACTGGAGGCTATTGCGCGGGGCAGCGATGATTTTGACACCTTCGCGGCCGTGGTCACCGGTTTTGAGTATACCTTCTACCAGGTTGGCGGATCGGACGGCGACCTGGGCGTTATCAGTGAATATCTCTATGATGACCGGGGCGCTGATGCACCGGGGACCGTGTTTCAGAACGACCTGTTTGTCGGTACCCGCTGGGCGGCCAACGATTCCCAGGATACCAGCGCGCTGGTCGGCGCGGTGATCGATCTGGAAGACGGCACCACCTCTCTTCGCGCCGAATATGAGCGGCGGCTGGACATCGGCGTGTTGCTGAAACTCCAGGCCCAGGCGGTCAGAAATACGGATACAAGCAACCCGCTTTATGGGTTCCGGCAGGACAACTACCTGTCGGTCGCATTCGAGAAGTATTTCTAGACTCGTTTGTGAACCAATAAAACAGCGCTGGCCCGCACTCCTCGGGCCAGTGCCAGACACCGGCGGAACCCGTGTCCTAAACGCGCCGCGAACGCGTCCGCCTCCTCAACAGACACTCAGTTCAGACCACACAAAACGCTCTGTCAGCTCCCAGTGCCGAAAAACAAGACATCCCCTGCTCAACGGCTGCGCCCCTGCCGGCACCGAACCGGCTACGGCGGTCCGGAATGATTTGATAACGTGTCCAGAACCTCGGCTGTGTGCTGCCCAAACGTCGGCGGCGCCCGCCTGTAAGACACAGGCGTTTTCGAAAACTTAAGCGGGTTGCCGATCAAGTCCACAGTCTGGTCAGCTTCAGCGCCTGTGGTCATGGTAATTTTCATTTCACGGGCCGCGACCTGATCCGATGCAAAGACAGTATCAAGTGTGTTCACAGGTCCGACCGGAACATTCCCGGCTTCAAGCCCGTCCAGAACCGCCTGAACCGAATGACGGATGATCAGAGGTTCCAGCAAGCTGGTCAGCGCATCGCGGTTTTCCAGCCGCGCCGGGTTGGTGGCGAACATCGGATCTGTGGCAAGATCCGCGACACCGAGCCAGTGCGCAAAGCGCTGAAACTGCGTGTCATTGCCAACGGCCACAATCACATCCCCGTCCAGGGCCCGAAACACCTGGTAAGGCGCAATATTCGGATGGCCGTTGCCGTGTCTCGCGGGCACCTTGCCAGAGGTGAGGTAATTCACTCCCTGATTGATCAGCCAGGCGACCTGGGTATCAACCAGGGCCAGATCAATATGCTGGCCTTCACCGGACTGATCCCGATGCCGGAGCGCCGCCAGAATTCCGACGGTCGCATACATTCCGCACATCACATCTGCGACGCCGACGCCGACTTTCATCGGCTCACCGTCGGGCGCGCCGGTCAGGCTCATGATGCCGCCGTAGCCCTGCGCCATAAGATCATATCCGGGTTTGGAACTGTTGGGACCGGTCTGCCCGAAGCCTGAAATCGAGCAGTAAACCAGCCGGGGAAACGCTTCCAGCATAGTGCCATAGTCCAGCCCGTATTTACGCAACGCCCCCGGTTTGAAGTTTTCGACGATAATATCCGCGTTTTCCGCCAGTAGTTTAACCTGTCTCTGGCCGGCCTCCGTGCTGATATCAATCGCGACCGATTGTTTGTTGCGGTTTGCACACATGAAATAGGCGCTGAGATCGGTCGGCGCGCCGGACGCATCAAGCGCAAACGGCGGCCCCCAGCTGCGCGTATCATCGCCTGCCGTCACCGGGTTTTCAATTTTAATAACCTCAGCGCCCAGATCGCCAAGCAATTGGGTCGCCGTCGGGCCGGCAAGAATGCGAGACAGGTCGAGGACTTTAATACCTTTGAGAGGTCCGCTCATTTTGTCACCTCCAGGTGTTTGCAGGCCAGCTGACCGCGGCGGCGCGCGATCAGGAACCACGCTTTGACGTCTGAAATTGTCTCCGGAACGCAGGCGCACCCAAAAGACCCTGTGGATGTGTGTGTTGCCTCAGATACGACCATCATAAGCGTTCCTTCCGATAACCGCAGAAATCAGGGTAAAAGTATCGCGCTCGTACGCCACCTGTATCGCGTCATTCAGACTGGCGCGGTCGTGGCAGGTCACCCCTGCCCCGCCCATTGCAACCGCCACCGCAGTAAAGTCGGTGCCGGGGAACTCAACGCCCAGGTTGCGCATCTCGCTGCCACGTTGTTTCAGTTCGATCAGACCAAGTTGTTCATCAACAAACACCACCACCGGAATCCCCAGCCCATGGTCGCGGGCCGTGGCAAGCTCTCCCAGAAACATTTCGACGCCGGCGTCCCCGACAAAGGCGATCACCGGTCGATCCGGTTCGGCAATTTTACGGCCAATGGCCAGCGGCACGGCGCAGCCCATGGTGCACAGAGCCGACGATTGCAGCAAGCCGTGGGGCGCGTCACATTGCCAGACATGAGACAGCACAATACGGTGTGCGCCGCTGTCAACGGTGGCGACCGTGCCAGCAGGAGACGCCTTGCGCGCCTCATCCACCACCGCGGCGGGACCCCAGCCCTCGTCTGAAAAACAGAGCTCCTGCAGGGCTGATTTTGTGGCGCGTATTTCATCAGATGGCCAGGGGGAGT
>MAAC01013457.1_pt1 | contig 19081 bp, 16 predicted proteins | sample 1115981 | NCBI WGS metagenome assembly MAAC01 (sample SAMN04961126, study PRJNA320927) | seawater metagenome | isolation source: sample BD02T64 sea water enriched with oil for 64 days | place: USA:Gulf of Mexico | collected 2013-07-27
CAGCTACATGTAGCGTTACATTCGCTATAATTAGGATGAATATCTTGTTTCATAGGGGTCACCTGTTTTCGTCTGCACCGCCACCCGATCTATTGCCTGGCACCGTACAGATACTATCACTAATGAATTCGTGTTTTAGAAACCTGCGAGCACAGAGAGAACTCCGGCACAACAGGGGCGCAAATAATACCAGAACGAGTTCAGATCACAAGCCCTTAATCATTTGTCATGGGGAGACTCTTTTTCAGAGCTTCGGTATACTGAGGTATATATTTTCCAGCATTCAAAGCGAACCCATTGAGCATTCACCCCCCCCTAACCATTTTACGCGTAGCAGTACCTAGCCCGCTTCGGCGCCTTTTTGACTATCTGCCACCCAAGGACACTGCATTACTAAAATACGAACCAGGAATGCGAGCCTTAGTCCCTTTTGGCAAGCGCCATGTCGTTGGTATCGTTACCGCTGTACTTACCCATACAGACATTCCAGCCGACAAGCTCAAACCTATTAAACGCCTATTAGACGAACAGCCTGCCCTTCCCCCCAGCATATTAGCTCTATGTAACTGGGGTATTCAGTACTACCACCACAGCCCTGGGGAGGTATTCAAAAATGCGCTACCTCTTGCTTTACGCAATGAAACCACACCATTGATAGAGTTTGTCGACACCTGGCAAGTCTCCACCAAAGGCAAGCTTATAGAGCTGTCCTCCCTCTCCCGAGCCCCCAAACAAGTTAATGCACTAACCACGCTACGGAATCATCCAAATGGGCTTACCCAAACACTGCTTGCTGGCCTAGACATAAAATCACCCACTCTAAAAGCATTAAGGGACAAAGGTCTTGTTGAAATACACGAAAAAGAGCAGAGCTACCCCTCGTGGGCAACAGACAACCTGCTGCGGGAGGCCTGCCTAACACTTAACGAACAACAGCAACACGCGGTTGATACTGTACTCAACACAAACCAGCCCAATACCGATAAGAACATGTCGTTCGCCACGTATTTATTAAACGGCGTAACCGGCAGTGGCAAAACCGAAGTCTACCTACAAATCATTGAACACGTACTCAAAGCAGGTAACCAAGCACTAATATTAGTGCCGGAGATAGGCTTAACTCCACAAACATTACAGCGCTTTCAACAACGTTTTAATGTCCCCGTTTTAGCGCTTCACTCGAACTTAACAGCAAATCAACGCTTAACCGTCTGGCGCCAAGCAAACGCTGGTTGTGCGGCCATTGTTATCGGAACTCGCTCCGCACTATTCACCCCCATGAAGCACCCAGGACTCATCATCATCGACGAGGAGCACGACCTTTCCTACAAACAACAAGATGGCTTTCGCTATTCTGCTCGTGACATGGCCATTGTTAGAGCAAAGCTTGAAAACATACCCGTCATACTTGGCACTGCGACACCTAGCTTTGAAAGCCTGCACAATGCAAAAGAGGGGCGCTATCGCCAGCTTTCACTAACTCACCGGGCAGGCGAAGCAAAACTGCCAACATTTGAAATTACTGACTTACGTAAAGCAGAGCTTAAAAATGGCCTTTGCAAATCTCTAATTCACGCAATGGGACATGAGCTTAAACAGGGAAACCAAGTCCTGTTTTTTTTGAATCGGCGAGGTTATTCACCCGTTTTCATGTGCCACGACTGCGGATGGAATGCAGCCTGCGTGATGTGCGATGCCCGCATGACGTATCACCGACAACCAAAACATTTACATTGCCATCATTGTGATTACCAAAGCCGCATTAACCTCCATTGCCCTGATTGCAATAGCACAGACCTGCGCGCTATAGGCCAAGGCACAGAAAGAGTTGACGAAAATCTATCTGAACTATTTCCTAAAACACGCATCATTCGTATAGACCGAGACACAACCCGTCGAAAGGAATCGCTAGAGAATCATTTAAAGCAAGTGAACTCAGGGGAGCCCTGCATTTTGATCGGCACTCAAATGCTAGCAAAAGGGCATCATTTCCCTCATGTCACCTTAGTGGTCATTTCCGATATTGATAGCGGATTATTTGCCTCAGACTTTCGAGCAACAGAACATACAGCCCAACTTATTTTACAAGTAGCAGGCCGAGCAGGCCGAGCCGAAAAACAAGGTAAAGTTATATTGCAAAGCCATAACCCTGAACACATGGTATTGCAGTCACTACAACAACAAAATTACAATGCATTCATTCAACACGCATTGCCCGAGCGAAAACTTACCGGGCTACCACCTTACGGCTACATTGCAATGCTTCGAGCCGAAGCAGCCCATGCAGATATGGCGTCGCGTTTTCTGGAGCAGGTTATTGAGCAATTTAATAACCTAAGCTCCCAAGAACCTACACCCCAAACTGTTGAAGCTTGGGGACCAGTACCCTCATTAATGATGAGAAAGGCCGGTCGTTTTCGTTTTCAGGTTATGCTACGCAGCAACGATCGTTTATCCCTACACAAAGCAATTGCAGAACTATTACCGCAAATCGAACCTTTACCGGATAGCCGGAAGGTTCGCTGGCATTTGGATGTTGACCCTGTTCAGCTAGATTAAACCAAAACCTCTCAAGATCTAATTCCAAACAAACTCATCAGGACTCAATGAACCTGAGTCATTTTCATCCCAACCACGACGATTAGTCGACAATAATTCAATAAACCCATCCTCTTTTTGCGAGGTGTTACTAATAGGTGTCGCTTGAACCGTAAACTCCTCATTATTAGCAACCACAATGGTTAAGTCATAATATTTAGTGGCCCCACTAATCGGTGATTGAGCCGAGTATATTACAGGTGCACCCGTATCCCCACCACTTGCGGCACCGACGTAAGAGCCGCTAGCCGTTTTATGTCGCTCTAATGCGCTCGCCAGCCCCGTCAACACATCCATAGCATCCTGACGACGGGATTTTGCCATTACATCCTGATAACCTGGATATGCTACAGAAGATAAAATCCCAATAATTGCCACCGCAATGAGCAGCTCAATCAACGTAAAACCTGCTTGGTTATTTACAATACCCATTTTCTTTCCCTTATTCTTCAAACCAGTATGTCCGTGTATAAACAACATTATTCTCAGAAGGTTTAATGATTTCGGTACCCACGACAACAACATCCTGCCCACCAACCCTTAAGCGCACAGGTGTAGGTGCGATAGCCGTAGTTTTCAGTTCCACCTCTCTATCAGACTTAGTCAAATCCGTGATTGCATCACCGCCCGCACCATCATAATTTATGACCGGCGTAGCATCTGTTGCATTGACATGATAAAGACGAGAGGTACCAGCAGCAACAGTACATGCCGCCGAGCTTGGCTCAGGTTCATACGTTGTAAAATACACCTCATGCTGCAGTGTTAACGATGATGCTAATACTTTTTCTCCGCTACGCGTTAATCGAATATACCAACCGTCTGCAGCATTTAATTGCGTTTCCGCATCCAATTGTTGAGCACCATCGCTTTCACCAATAATATTACTTGTCGCATCATACAAATGGCTTTCGGTTAACTTTTCGTAACTCACATCCCCATTTCCATCAGTAGGTGCATGACTCACATTACTGTCATGAATAACATAAAAACGATCCTCTACCACTTCATTTAAAGGATGTGCTCGAAACCCTGAACCCATTTTGATCGAAAAGTATCTTTTCCTATCTCTACGAAATGTAGAAATATCAGGTTCATCGTAAAAGCGCCTATTTTGTGATTCGTCGCTATCTGCAGACGTACCCGACGCCTCAAACACAACCCCCCCAGTAACAAGCTGACTAGCATTACTGCCATTAGCAATATCAAACCGCCACAACTGGCCTCCAACATCACCAACAAACATCTTATCCGCCAAACCATCATCATTCATATCAAGAACCAAGACGCTTGAAGGGATACTGTATTTCATTTCAGGAAAAGTTTTCACAAACCCACCCGCTAAACCACTTGGACCACCCGCCCATAATTTTTTGCCCGTTTTAGCATTTACCATATAGATGGCCCGTCCCACAGCGTCTTCTGCCCGTGTTGTTGCGTCATCTTGCTTTGCATCATAACCACCGGCAAAGATCAGCACGTCAGTAACCGTACCTTCGATATTAACTTTTGATTTTTTAGGCTGCGACCACGTCTGCCCTAACTCCGAAAAATCTCCTGTTCCACCCGCAATCCCCCACAGCCATTTAGGGGCAGATGGATTTGTGACATCCAACGCGTAATAGTTATTCCCTCCGCGGCGCATGCCAATATAGGCATATACATGATCCCCATCACCTGACTCAATAACCCCGTCGCCATCAACATCATTAACCCAAGTAGTCACCTGGCCATCTAAACCATAGGGGTGCTTATGAGCTTCATTGTTTTCATACAGAACATTTTGCACTGGTAGTAGTTCTTTCGGCATAAAGGCAAACCGCTCATTACCTGTTTCACCATCAACAGCATGAAGATAACCTTGATTATCCCCATAAAATATTGTCGAAATCGGTAAAGCATCTGTTCCACCATAAATCACCACACTGGGAGCCGAGTGTAAGGGGTCAGCAACACCAACTGCATCAACTCCCCTTACCCATTTAACGAGATCCTCTCGGTAATCATCGGATGCCAATTCAATACCTAGCAGCTCCTTGGATATGTCATCATTGCTTTCATTTATAGGGTATCCCGATAGCGCAACTCCTGACGCTGGTGTCATATCTCCGAGATAGGTATAAACATTTCGAGATGTAACAGTGGCAAGCACTCGATCCGCGACCCCACCTTTCTCAATTCCAGCACCATCAACACCCGATGACCACCAACTACGAGAAGTCGGCTTAAATGCCCCCGTAGCATTATTAATCGCTTCCGCGTTGTTCTTATCATAAATCACAGCGTCAGCAATACGGTAACGCTTTAAGTTACCTGACCATAACGGCGTTGATTCCGGCTTAAACAATGAGAAGTACATTTCATCTCGATGATTCAACCGATTAAAACTATTTACCGCAATCCCTGGCGACACAAATGTAGTATCTGATCGCATAACATTGTTCACAATATTTTCAAATGCTCCGACCAAATCAGCAGACGATGCAGCCTCATAAAAACTCCCCCCTCCCTTTTTCGCTATACGTTGCAAGAAGTCTGTAGCTGCCGCCTGGCCAGCAATATTAAACCCGATAGTATAGGTTTTAATACTTTGCTCTTCATCGACTAAAAACTTGGCTAACTCTGGACCACATGCCTGATTCCCTCCGTCAACGCAACTTCCAGTAATACCCGTCATTGCCCTTACCGCGCTAGCAGAGTCATTCACTGATGCCTGCCCGTCTGAAAGCAAAACGATATTATTCGATTGACAACTATTGACTACCGGCGAAATGTACGCTGCATCACCCGTAATAACTTCACCAACACAATTAACAGAACCTAGGTTTGATGCTGAACACTCGGTAGGGAAAGTATGACTGCCTCCTGCATAAGATCGCGAATCAGAAACCCTGTTATTCTTTCGAACACTATCAGACAAACTGTTCTTGCCACGATACTTGCCGTATAAAACATTCTCACCTTTGTAATACAACGCCCCTTCATAAAACGCATCAACAATAGGGGTACCCTCTCCCGTCAACATATCATCCACAACATCTAATAATTCATCACGTGCTGTTCGAGTCTCCGTTCCCGCCAAGCTCTTCGACTGTATGACCAACCGAACAGACTCTCCAGGGCTCCCTTTAAACGAATACGCTCGATGCGTTCCTGGGGTTGACGTTATTTTGAATGCCATGTGACTACTGATAGACCACCCTGCCCGCCCAACTATTTCGCTTACGACATTTGAAATATCACTACTTCGGTACGTTTGCCCACCAACCCATTCCGAAACATTCCATTGAGCCGAAGCGGAAGTACTTGTTCGACTGGTTACATCATATGGATCCAAATCAAACGTATCAGCATCATCAGTAGCCACCCCAGCAATAGTAACCATTGCATCACCGCTACTATCACCATCCGCAGTAAACTCTAGATACGCATTAGTGATAGCGGCTCCGGCAGGAAGGTTTAAACCACCAAAACGCAAACCTATTACTTGGCGGCGAGATCCATCGCGCTCAATTTCCAGGTCACTACTAGTAATGTACATGCTGCCATTATTTGCTGTATTTTCTTCTACATCATCGGTATCTGAACTAATTTGTGCAGAGTGCTCTTTGGCAACACAACCACCCCCAGCAGGAATAGAATCCTCATCAAATTCAATGAGTAATTTAGGGGCATCCGATGCGTTGTCCTCATAGGCTTTTGCTAAGTGGGATTGAGCAGGGCTTGTTCCAGAAACAATAATACTCAATGCATTGCCGCCACACCAACCCGCGCGATCAACAACCTCCTGTACAATATCACTTAAATCTGGAGTTTCATGAACGTCTCCAACCACCATCCATAACGGAAGCGGACTCCATATTTTTAAATCCGATGTAAGTGATCGACTACTGATATTATTACTACTGGCAAGAAAACCTGGCGAATTATCAATATCTTCAGCATGAAACGTTAACGAGGTAGTACCAGGAGAAGTGGCTGCTGTAGTAAATTCTATTTTTGCACTGGTAATCGTTGCACCCTGAGGGATATCTACATCCTGAAAACGTAGCCCAACGTTTTTTACATTTATCGGTGTCGGCGTGCTCACTAACGACAACACATTTCCATTCAAAATCATTTCACCGGTATCAAGCTCCTGAGCATCATCAGCGCCATCCGCAATCCTTACATTTTCTTTCCCTTGATCTTCATCCGCCACCGGTAAATCAATATCCGTCACCGGGTATAATACCGCGCCTCCAGGGTTGTTAAATCGCATCATTCCAACATTAACGTTATTGGATGTTTTAACTATTTCCGTTAACGCCTTTTTCATTCGGTCAATTCGAGTCGAACTGGTTCCATCTTTATTATTCACCATGGAGCTTGACGTATCCATGATAAATAGAATATTTGGCTGCCCTGCTGTATTGCCGGATGAGCCACCAAAGAATATTTCGGTATCATCTGCCATTGCCGCTTGCTGGGAAGAAATCATCACCAGCAAACTCACACAAACCGACCATAAAATAGAACGTAATCGCACCATCACTCGAACTCCATCATTTAACACTGGATTAATATCCTTTTTTATAATTGTAGAATTAGCAGTAGCATTCATCACGAGAAGCCCTTAATACGCTATACCTTGCGTCACGGATGAACTAGCACCTGTTGACTCTATTGTTACGACCCCTGCTATTTCAAATGCCTGCGCTTTAATTTCGCCATCCTTGCCAATTGAATTCCCATAAACAGGAATAGTGCCTAAATGCTGCACCTGCACCGTTATTTGCACACCAGGGTTCAGAGCGGCAACGACTTCTACCGAACCCTTTCCGTTATCACCTTCCCTCGCCTCATCAATTAACGCCACATCGCCATCTTGAAGTTTCCATAACACACTATTAACAGCAGTTTCAGCACTTTGAAAAGCTAGATTTGATGACTGAGCGTTTAACGCCATTCTTTCTTGCACACTAGCTGTTTGTAACCCAGACATTGCAAGCAACGTCACGACAAACAGCAAAACCAAAGCAACAAGCATAATTGAACCGCGCTGTCGTTTTCCAACTTTCCCTATTGATGTCGTATTCATGTTATGTCCTTATACTGAATCTGGCCGATTAGGCCGGTTACGTAAATAAACTGTCGTTGAAAACGCTCGACGAATGCGTTTATCCGCTGGGTGTGACAAACCGTCCGAAGGCGCAGGAGAAACCTTTCCGCCAGGCAACAAATAACTTTGCATATCGTTTGCTTGTTGTACATTTCGAGTACTCGACACCAAAACCCCGATACGCACACTTTCTACATTTCTCATATCGAGGTCAGCATCGTTGCCTCGAACAAATCGTACACTGTCATCAGACAACCGTTCACCGTATAATATTTGCAGAGTTTCAACACCTTCCAATATTTCTTCAATATCAAAACTAGGAACCGCTGCATTAACTAATTTATCCCTCTGTCGATACAAAGCAAATACCGCATCCCCTGCCGGATTCTTACGCCCTGTATCGGCAACAAAATAAGCCACTGACATAAATTTCATTGCAACGGCAACATTAGCCTCATCTCCACCCGAATAATTAGGAAATGCGTCAACCATATTATTCACGCTATCACTATGCTCTAACAACGTATTACTACCACTGGCAACTACATTTGAAACACGAAATAGATGCCCCCCTGTACAGTTAGAAACGAGCACCAAATCATTTTCAACAATATCCAACTCATCGGATTCCAGTACAACCGCTCCCGGCGCAGGCGCAGGCGCATTGCTCTTCACGACGCTGACCCTTTTTCGGGTCATTCGCTGAATAGCAATAACATCACTATCCGAAATTGCATCCGTTTCAATATCTGTATCATTAAACTCAGTATCATCGGCCCACCCAGCCTCTACCTCAAACCCTCTTAACCCCTCTGCGGTAATATCCTCAAGCGGCGAATTATTTGCTACGACCTGAAGCACGCCTTCTTCTGGTAAGGTTTTTGGGTCTAAACAACCGACATACCCTAGCCCTCGTATATCTTCTGTCATAATATCCAGTGCAACACGCCCCGTTTCTTGAATTCGAGCCAACGCTCCACCCATATCATCGGTCTGTCGGGAATCAAGATAAATCTGAATAACACCTATCGCCAAAAAGCTGCTCAACGCAAGCGCAACAATCAATTCAACTAGAGTTACACCTTTTGTCTTTGCAAATATAATATTCATTAGGACCCATCTCCGAGCGCAACAAATCTCGACCCTGCATCTGGGGAAATTGTAAAATCCACTGAGAACGACTTATTAGTAGCACTCTTAACACCACTATCACCGTCCCAGTCAGATTCATCCCAACTGACGGTTACTCGAAAAAGGTCATCAACAACACGATCAATATCGCCCTGAGCCCCTGGTAACAAAGCAATACCTGAAGAACCAGCCCCCATCAAATTTTGCGCCCATTCGTAAAGATCTGTGTCACTCTGCCTGAGGCGACTACACCCTCCGCTCGTTGTAATACAATCCGTCGTAGCACCCTTCAAACTATTTAGGCCACCCTCCCCTTCCACATCTGCATTAAAGCTAAATCCGTCATAGTCACCCGCAATGGCCCGGTCAGGATTACCACGCATCCGATCAGCCATATCATATACAAGGATACTAGCCTGGGTACGCAGATATGCTCCCTGGTTGCTACTCAATCCGGTTAGCTGCAAGGTCGCCGTCCCCATTAACCCTACAGCAACAATTAACATTGTTATTAAAATTTCTATTAATGAAAAACCATGTACTTGTTGTTTCACAGCAGCCCTATTATTGGAAATGGGCCGCATACTCACCGCTGATAAAAAGCTCATTCAAGCGCCTCCTGCAGAACAAGACACATTACTATTTGCTCCACCATGGTCATTCACAATACCATCAGAAGCGACGTCTTCATCTACCGCAAAACGGCTTTGTCCAGAAATATTAATCACAACAGCACGAGCAAATTGATCCCCTCGGCCATCACAAACCGTAAACGTTCCAACAGAAGCCACTGCCCCAGTCCGATCAAATTGCAGCCGTCCTTTCTGACCAAAACCACTAGAGCGCACCGTTAACTGCCCCGACTGCTGCCCCTGAACTCTCAACAACACATCATCATCATTGATCACTCCATCACCGTCAGCATCAGAAAATGCTATCCACCCATCATTCCAATTATTATCTGACACAGAGTTACAAGTAGGCGTGTCCATATGCGTATCGTCACTAGAGCAAAAAGTAACCAGAGAACGTTTGGATGCCTCACTGCGCAAATACGCAATCGTTGCCGTAAGCCCCCTCTGCTGATCTAGAGCTAGATTACCCGAAACTGTCGACTGAAAATTGGGCATAGCAATACTTGCCGCAATACCAACAATTGCAACAACAACAAGTAATTCTACTAGGGTGAAACCTGAAGTATGTTTACGTTGCGACTGCTCACGTAAACCATCGGTGAATCTATCTATTGTGTTATTGTCCATAACCTTCCTGCCACACGTTTCCGTTACATAATTCCGTTATATGAATCCATTATATAGATCCAACTATTCTGCCCAATACCGTTATATTATCCTTGTGCGCCATAGTAGCTATTCGTCAGACTGCAACAATCAAGAAAAGACATACGGTCGTAATTGGAGGATAAATGGTTATTAGGCTTATCAAAACGATACTCAGCACACATAACAAGCCGATTACACCTCACCTCACCCCCTACGCCCCTCTCTTCTGACCTTAGCGATTCCCTTCTAGCATTCCCCTCCTATAACAGCGATAATGTGCGGCTATTTTATTACTATCCCTTTATTCGCTCCACTTTTGCAGGTTTACCAACATCCATGAAACAGGTTCTTGAGTCATTATTGCAGTCCACTTTCACCTCTTTGATAAAACAAGGTATTGTCCCAGAAGGTACAGTACCCAGAATCCAAATAGAGCGAACTCGCGACAAGTCTCATGGCGATTTTGCTAGTAACCTGGCAATGATGCTGGCGAAACCTGCCAAAAAGAACCCTCGCGAGCTCGCGCAGCTGATTGTCGATAACCTGCCAACCAATACTGATATCGAAAAAGTTGAAATTGCAGGTCCAGGCTTTATCAACTTTTATATGAACTCGGCATCTCAACATGCCGTTATTAATCAAATTATCGAGAAAAAACAATCATTTGGCCTCAGCACAATTGGCAACGAAAAAAGAGTCCAAGTGGAATTTGTTTCTGCGAACCCAACAGGCCCGCTGCATGTAGGTCATGGTCGCGGCGCAGCATATGGAGCAACAGTATCCAACCTTTTGGCCGCCGTAGGTTACGACGTACATAGAGAATATTATGTAAACGATGCAGGCCGACAAATGAACATTCTCGCCACCAGCGTATGGCTTCGTTACTTAGAAGCCCTAGGCGAACCCCTCACCTTCCCTAGCAATGGGTACAAGGGTGAGTACATAAAGAATATTGCTGCAACCGTACAAGCTTCATCTAAAGAACAATACCGTTTTGATGTTGCAACCGTATTTGACGGGATTCCAGACGACGAGCCTGCTGGCGGCGACAAAGAAGCTCACATTGATGCGCTTATTGATAAAGCCCGCAAGCTGATGCCTGAAGGTTACGACATCTTTTTCAATGCCGCTCTTGACTCCATTCTTGCGGACATAAAAGAAGACCTTGAAGCGTTTGGCGTTTCCTACCAAGAGTGGTTCTCAGAGCGATCACTCACTAGCAATGGTCATATTGATAAAGCCGTCGCTATGCTGAAAGAAAAGGGCAAGCTCTATGAAAAGGATGGCGCACTATGGTTTAAGTCCACAGAATATGGCGATGATAAAGACCGCGTTGTTATTCGAGATAATGGCCAAAGCACCTACTTTGCCTCTGATATCGCCTATCATTTAAACAAGTTTGAAAGGGGTTTTGACCAAGTCATTAATATCTGGGGAGCTGATCACCATGGATATATCGCTCGCGTTATGGCTTCGTTAAATGCACTGGGGCTCGACGAAACAAAACTCGACGTTTTACTGGTTCAGTTCGCCAATCTTTATCGAGGCACTGAAAAGCTACAAATGTCCACGCGCTCTGGGTCTTTTGTTACATTGCGAGAGTTACGGGAAGAAGTTGGCGCCGATGCTGCTCGTTTCTTTTATGTAACGAGAAAGTCCGAACAACATATGGATTTTGACCTTGAACTAGCCAAGTCTGAAAGCAAAGACAATCCCGTTTATTACATTCAATACGCGCATGCTCGCGCCTGTAGCGTCAAGAAAAAATTGGCAGACAAAGACTGGAGCTGGAACCAATCCCTGGGCCAAGAGCAGCTTGAACTATTAGATACCGAACATGAACTAAGCCTAACGGCAAAGTTAGGAGCCTACCCAGATGTCTTGCTCAGAGCAGCCACACATCACGAACCCCACCAGCTCGCGACATACCTACGAGAACTCGCCCAAGAGTTCCACACCTGGTATAACGCCCATAAAATCATCATTGATGACGAGAACCTTCGAAATGCGCGACTTACCCTTAACGAAGCCGTCAAACAAGTCATTCAAAATGGATTATTACTGCTAGGTGTATCTGCACCAGAAAGCATGTAGTCTGACGTTCGACCAACAACAATAATAAGAGATTAAGCCCTTGAGCGATTCACCATCACATTCAGTACCCAGCTGGGTATGGTTATTTACTGGCGTCGCAACAGGGCTATTTCTTGCATTCCTTTACTATTTGGCAGGCATTCAAACACCAATAGATGAAGGTAAAAAGCAGACTGGCATTTCTCAACACCGCCCTTCACCCCAAGACACCCCTAAAACGCCCGCTTTTGATTTCTATAATGTATTACCTGATACTGAAGTGAACACCACAAAGGGCAAAGGGCAAATCTCCAGCAAAACCATAAATGACAAAACAACTATCGAAACCCTACTTCAAACGGGCGCCTTTACCCTACCTAAAGATGCCGACAAACGCCGCGCAGAGGTGCTATTACTTGGCCTAAACGTCAACATAGAAACCGTTGATATTAAAGGAAAAATCTATCATCGTGTACAGGTTGGACCGTTTAAATCAAATGCAGCATTAGATAACGCCAAACTATTATTAAAACAAAATAGCATTGAACACCTTCAACGACAAAAGCCCACAAAATAAATCCCCCCCTACCTGGTTGAATTCAACAAACCCCACCCCATATATCTTCGATCAGCGTTAAAAAAGCAAAGCCTTTTTAACGCAACTATCTACACCGACATTACACCGTCATTTGTATAGACATACTTTAGAGGTAGACCGTGGAACAATACCGAGGCACCACCATACTCTCAGCACGCCGCAACGGAAAAGTTGTTATTGGTGGCGATGGACAAGTCAGCCTAGGCAATACCATTATGAAAGGTAACGCCCGTAAAGTAAGGCGCATTTATAATGGCAAAATCATCGCAGGGTTTGCGGGTGGTACCGCCGACGCATTCACTCTTTTCGAACGTTTTGAAGCCAAGCTCGAGAAGCATCAAGGCAATCTAACACGAGCTGCCGTAGAACTTGCCAAAGATTGGCGTAGCGACAGGGCTCTTCGTAAACTTGAAGCATTACTTGCAGTCGCTGATGAAACTGCCTCGCTAATCATTACCGGCAATGGGGATGTCATTCAACCAGAAGATGATCTTATTGCTATCGGTTCTGGCGGACCATTTGCACAATCTGCTGCACGAGCCTTACTGGACAACACCGATCTTAGCGCTAGAGAAATCGTCGAAAAAGGCCTCGGCATAGCTGGAGATATCTGCATTTATACCAATCACAATCATGTGATTGAAGAACTTGATTGCAAAGTAGATAGTTAACCTCCAGAAGCCACCAGAGAGAGATGTATTTGAGCTAATACATCACGATAATTAATACATACCAAACACGAAAGAATAGAGTAGTTAACTATGTCAGATATGACTCCAAGAGAAATTGTTCACGAACTCGACCAACACATTATAGGACAATCAGGAGCCAAGCGCGCCGTAGCCCTAGCACTTCGAAGCCGATGGCGTCGTATGCAGCTTGATGAGCAATTGCGCAACGAAATTTCTCCAAAGAACATTCTGATGATTGGGCCAACCGGTGTCGGCAAAACAGAAATTGCCCGCCGCCTCGCCAAACTCGCTAACGCTCCTTTTATAAAAATAGAAGCAACCAAATTTACCGAAGTGGGTTATGTAGGCCGTGATGTCGAAAGTATTATTCGCGATCTAGCCGATATGGCAGTAAAACTATTACGCGAACAAGAGATCGAGCTCGTACAACATAAAGCCGAGGATGCCGCAGAAGAGCGCATACTCGACGCACTACTCGCTCCAGTAAGAAATGATTGGTCGTCAAAAGAGGAGGAGCCCCCAAAAGAAGATTCCGCCGCACGACAGCTATTCCGCAAGCGCTTGCGAGAAGGCGATCTTGACGATAAAGAGATTGAAATTGATTTAGCGGCCCCTTCCGTTGGTGTTGAAATCATGGCCCCTCCAGGCATGGAGGAAATGACTAACCAACTACAAAGCATGTTCTCCAATATGAGCAGCGGCAAGAAAAAAGCACGCAAGCTCAAAATTAAAGACGCCTACAAACAAATCAAAGAAGAAGAAGCCGCCAAGCTTGTTAATGATGATGACCTAAAAAGCAAAGCCATTGAAGCAGTGGAACAAAACGGCATAGTTTTTCTCGACGAAATCGACAAAGTTGCGAAACGAGCCGAAGGTGGCGGTACCGACGTTTCTCGCGAAGGTGTGCAACGTGACCTATTACCCCTCATCGAAGGTTGCACTGTTAGCACCAAATACGGCATGGTAAAGACTGACCACATTTTATTTATTGCGTCCGGTGCATTTCACCTCGCCAAACCTTCTGACCTTGTTCCTGAATTACAGGGCCGCCTGCCAATTCGGGTAGAACTTGAAGCCCTCACGGCAGATGACTTTGAACGTATATTAACCGAACCCAACGCATCATTATCAGAGCAATACAAAGCACTCATTCAAACAGAAGGATTGGAGATTCAGTTCGATAAAAGCGCTATTCGCCGTATCGCAGAGGTTGCCTTCCATGTTAATGAAACCACAGAGAACATTGGCGCTAGACGCCTACACACCGTAATGGAACGACTCACTGACGAAGTGTCATTTGATGCGACAGACTTAGCCAGCAAACAAGACGGCAAACCTTTCGAAATCACGGCAGAATATGTCGATGAACGTCTAGGCAAGCTAGCAAAAGACGAAGACTTAAGTCGCTACATTCTATAACGTTAAAACAACACCACTATGCCTGCACCATCACAGATAAAACTACATAAAAAATCCCAAACCCTAGAGCTGGTCTTTAATGACCAGCTCTATGTGCTTTCAAGTGAATTCTTGCGTGTACTTTCGCCCTCTGCAGAAGTTCGCGGGCACGGCAAAGGACAAGAGATATTACAAACCGGCAAAAAATTTGTCGAAATTAGTGATATCACTGCAACTGGCAATTACGCTATCAAACTTACCTTTAATGACGGTCACGATAGCGGCATATATTCATGGGACTACCTGCTAGAACTGGGTAAAAACAAAGAACACCTATGGCAACAATACCTGCAACAACTTGAATCAGCGGGAGCCTCACGAGTACCTGCGGAAATAGGTCGCTGGTCCAACTAAAACTGCACTCACCTGCTCAACGTGGCACAGACCAACGCAGCACAGATGAAAGTACCAACCATATAACCCTATCATTCCCCCCGTATCGCCATTGACTAGCCCCAACCAATCCGCCAAAATACGGGCCCAACAAACGGGGTCTTATCATACGATGTCTGATCAAAAAACAACCCATTTCGGTTACCAAACTGTCCGCTCCGAGGACAAAGTCAAAAAAGTTGGCGAAGTCTTCCATTCTGTAGCAAGCAGCTACGATATCATGAATGACTTAATGTCTATGGGCATTCATCGTTTATGGAAACGCTACACCATAGAGCTCAGTGCAGCACGCTCCGGCCAAACCATACTTGATATCGCTGGCGGTACCGGTGACCTCACAATGAAGTTTTCCCGACTAGTGGGCAAAACAGGCAAGGTATTTCTCGCCGATATTAATGATTCTATGCTACACGTAGGTCGCGACAAACTGTTGGACAAAGGTTACGCCAGCAATATTGAATACATTCAAGCCAACGCCGAAGACTTGCCTTTTGCAGACAACACCTTTGACTGCATAACGATCAGTTTCGGTTTGCGCAATGTCACCGACAAGCAAAAAGCCCTTGATTCAATGACCCGCGTCCTAAAACCAGGTGGTCGATTGTTGGTACTTGAGTTTTCCAAACCTACCAATAAACTGGTAGAAAAAATTTACGATCGCTACTCATTTTCCGTATTACCTTTGATAGGCAAATTTGTCGCTAAAGACGCAGATAGCTATCAATATCTTGCAGAGTCCATTCGCATGCATCCCGACCAAAAAACCCTAAAACACATGATGCGTAAGGCAGGGTTAGAGCAAGTTGAATATCACAACTTAACGAACGGTGTTGTCGCATTACATCGCGGTTTTAAATACTAATCCATGACTATCGACACTCAACGTCATTCATTAGCACCCAGCTTTCTTGCGGAACAACTGGAAAAAGCCATTAACCAGGCTTTACAGTATGCCCCCGGCACTCAAGCTGCGCTTAACAAATTAGCAGGCAAAAGTGTTTCATTAATTGCCAACCGCCCTAATATCAAGTTAACCCTTGAGATATGCACCGGTGAAATACGCGTATCCCACTACTGGGAAGGTTCCCCCACGGTTATCATCAAAGGCCCACTTATATCCATATTATTTCAATTAGGGCTCAACAAAAGCCCAGGTGAATTAGTTGCTAGCGGTATCCAGGTAGAAGGTGATCAAGCATTTGCACAACGCCTAGCATCTGTATTTCGGGAAATGGACCTTGATCTAGAGGAACCACTTGCACACTGGGTAGGAGATATTGCAGCACACCAAGTCGGCCAAGCAGCGCGCTCCGCTTTTAGTTGGTTCAAAAAAACGACATCGGCATTACTCGACGATGGTAGCCACTATTTACGAGAAGAAGGTCGGCAAGTTGTAGAGAAAAGCGAGCTCAATCAATTTAATCAAGGCATCGACAGCATACGCGCCGACTTTGACAGACTAGAAGCCCGCATCCAACGCTTACAACAAAAAAACAAGCCTCATAACGTCGACCTACGCAACACTGACAACCCTTTTTCTCCTAACAAATAGAGACCATCACTTTGAAGCAATTAGGCCGCCTTTTTATTATCCTGCACGTCTTTGCAAAATACCGGCTCGATCAATTACTTCCTAATCATGTTGCAGCCTTACCTATCCGCTTACTGTTTCGCCTTATCCCCAGCAGCTGGCTTGCATCCACCAAAGAAGATCCCTGGGTTCGATTGCGCTTAGCTTTTGAAGAGCTTGGCCCAGTCTACATCAAGCTTGGCCAATTGCTCTCCACCCGGCACGACCTGCTCGAAGACAAAGCCATTGAAGAGCTATCCAAACTCCAGGACCAAGTCCCGCCATTTGACGAGAACGCTTCAGTTTCTATCATCGAAAAAGAACTAAAAGCCCCCGTATCTACGTTATTTGCCGAGTTTGTCGTTACCCCTCTTGCATCAGCCTCCATTGCACAGGTTCACACCGCGGTTCTGCACTCCGGTGAAAACGTGGTGGTCAAAGTGGTACGCCCCAATATCGAAAAAATCGTTAAACAAGATATTGCGTTAATGCAATCTTTGGCGCAAAAAGCCGAAAGTCTAATACCCGACCTACGACGCCTCCATTTATTGCAAATAGTTAAAGACTATGAATACATCATTCTAGGGGAACTAGATATGATGCGTGAAGCCGCGAACACCAGCCAATTTCGCCGAAACTTCACTGATTCACCTCTTCTCTATGTGCCCGAGATATATTGGGACTATTGCAGCGGTAATGTCATGGTTATGGAGCGAGTATATGGTGTTCCGATCTCCGACATTGACGCCATCAAAGCAGCAGGTATCAACCTTCAAACCTTGGCTGAAATTGGCGTAGAGATTTTTTTCACACAAGTATTTAGCGATAATTTCTTTCATGCAGATATGCACCCTGGCAATGTCATGGTGTCATTAAAAAATCCTGAACACCCCCAATATATTTCGATCGACAACGCCATTGTAGGCTCACTTAACCGTGATGAACGTTATCTGTTAGCACGCCAATTAATGGCGCTACTGGATAAAGATTATGAACAAATCGCATTGCTACTAATAGATGCTGGCTGGGTTCCTAAAAATATTCGTGTAAAAGAGTTAGAGCATTCTCTACGCGGAATATTAGAACCCATACTAGAACGCCCACTCTCTGATATAGAATTTGGTCCTATTTTAATTCGCCTCTTCCAAACTGCCCGACGATTTGAGATGCAAGCATTACCTCAGTTCTTATTGTTAGAAAAAACCCTTATCCACGTAGAGGGCCTAGGCCAACAGCTATACCCGGAATTAGACATCTGGGCTTTAGGTCGCCCATTACTAGAAAACTGGATACGAGATCAAATGGGGCCGGACGCCATCCTAAAGGCCGTTAAGCGCAGCACGCCAGCTATGTTTGAACAACTCCCACAGCTACCTAAAATGGCTTGGGAAGCACTCGATGAAATGCGTAAACTTAGCGAGAACCAAGAACGCTTCCTGCATCAATTAGAGACTCGACACCTACAACAAGTACGCCGTGATCGCATCACATTGTTAACCGGCTGCGCTGCCGTGATTACCGGTGCAATCTGGGCCATGCGCCCAGACCTAGTGCCAGAAATCAACAATATCCCATGGGCTGCGTGGGCACTTGGTCTAGGCGGATCAGCAGTTTTATTGACGAAAGCAATAGGGCGTCGCAAATAATAACAAGAGAGTGTCTCGAAATGGTTAATTCGAGCTAAAATGAGTTAAGATCAAGATATTAAGACGTTTAAACCAGAAACAATTTGGTTCAATTAAGAAACCCTAGGGCCGTAATGAGCGACATATTATCAGCATTAGACAATGTACTAGAAGAGCGCAAAAAAGCCGCTCCTGACTCATCCTACGTCTCAAGCTTGTACCACAAGGGCCTCAACAAGATCCTTGAAAAAGTGGGCGAAGAGGCCACAGAAACCATTATTTCGGCAAAAGACGCCGAACAAAGCCAAGATAACAGTGATCTCATTTATGAAACTGCTGACCTTTGGTTTCACACTCTCGTGATGCTTCATCAACGAGGTGAAGATTCACAAGCTATTTTAAATGAATTAGCACGACGATTCGAATTATCAGGGTTGGTTGAAAAAGCCAACCGCAGCAAATAAGCGGAGAATTCCATGGGTATTGGCGGCATTAGCATTTGGCAATTAGTAATCGTTCTAGTCATCGTATTACTATTGTTTGGCACAAAAAAACTACG
>MAAC01017588.1_pt1 | contig 19078 bp, 17 predicted proteins | sample 1115981 | NCBI WGS metagenome assembly MAAC01 (sample SAMN04961126, study PRJNA320927) | seawater metagenome | isolation source: sample BD02T64 sea water enriched with oil for 64 days | place: USA:Gulf of Mexico | collected 2013-07-27
AAAAAAGCTCTGAAATTTCAGAGCTTTTTTTATTCTATTCGTTTAAGACCTTCGAGGTCTTCTATTTTTATTTGTTTTCCTGATGTAGAAATAAGGCCATCTTTTTTAAACTGAGACAATACCCTAATAGCCGACTCGGTGGCCGTACCAACGATACTCGCAAAATCTTCACGTGATAACAGTACACTTAAAGTACCATCAGCATTGGTTCCAAAACTTGCATTAATACTAATTAAGGCTTCAGCCAATCGTTGTCTCACCGATTTTTGAGCCATATTTACAATAATATCATCAGCCTCTTTCAAGTCACCTGCCATATCCCTTAAGACATCCAATGTAAATTGATTATTCTTTTGAAGGTCTTTTAATATTTCAGACTTAGGGATAAAGCAAACCTCCATGTCATTTAAGGCTACGGCCTGTAAATTGGTACGTTCCTCACTAACAACCGAGCGCTGTCCAAGAAGCTCTCCTTTTACAACCAATTTAATAATTTGATCTTTACCATTAGCGCTTAACTTAGTGAGCTTACAAATACCATCTCTTACACAATATACACCATTGAGCATTTCGCCTTCTTCAAAAATGATATCTCCTTTTTTAACTACCATTGAAGTTTTGCAAGAAGAAATTCTCATCAACTCCTCTTTAGACAAAGATTTAAGTGTGTTAAATTGTTTAACTATGCATTGCTCACATTTACTCATAAAAATCTTTTTTAGAACATTGACAAAATTAACTAAAACATGATAAATATCATATTATATTTTCAACTAACTCTTAACCTTTGCATCAGGTATAAATGAGCAAATAATTATGGAACATAAAACATGCTTCCACTGTGGGTTAGATTCTGAATCTAATTCCATAACATTCGATGACAAATCATTCTGTTGTAATGGGTGTAAAACTGTATATGAAATTTTTTCAGTTAACAACCTAAATTGTTATTACGATTTACAGGAGGCACCTGGCGCTACACCTAAAAAAATTGAAGGCAAATATGACTTCTTAGATAATTCTAAAATTGTAGAAAAGCTCCTAGACTTTAACGATAACAATACTCAAATAGTCACATTATACATTCCGCACATTCACTGTAGTTCATGTATTTGGATACTAGAAAACCTAAATAAATTACAAACAAAAATAGACACATCAATAGTGAATTTTGGGAAGAAAACAGTTAGAATTACATTTAATAACAAAGCCTATTCATTGAAAAAATTAGTAACCCTGCTAAGTAGTATTGGTTACGAACCCCATATCAGTTTAGAGGATTTCGAAACTGAAAAAAAACAAATTGATCGCTCGCTTATTTACAAACTTGGCGTTGCAGGCTTTGCTTTTGGCAATGTTATGTTCCTGTCATTTCCTGAATATTTTCAAGTCGAAGGTTTTTGGTTAGAACAATACAAACCCATATTTAGATGGCTAATGTTCTCCTTTTCACTTCCCGTGGTATGCTATTCTGCTCAGGATTATTTTATTTCAGCCTACAAAGGGTTGCGTTCAAAAATATTAAACATTGATGTCCCAATTGTTCTAGGCATCTTAGTATTATTTTTACGAAGTACGGCCGAGATCATTTTTAACATGGGCACTGGCTTTTTTGACAGTTTAACAGGCTTAGTTTTCTTTTTACTAGTTGGCAAGTTTTTTCAGAAAAAAACCTACGCATTTCTATCATTTGAGCGTGATTATAAATCGTATTTCCCTATTGGTGTTACTAACATTTCTTCGGAAGGCTTAGAAGAATCCATCCAGGTTTATGATATAAAAAAAGGGGATCGATTAGTTATTAGAAACGAAGAGCTAATTCCTGTGGATTGTATTTTAATTAAAGGAAAGGCACGCATTGATTATAGCTTTGTAACCGGTGAATCTGAAACCGTTTCTAAACTATCTGGGGATAAACTATTTGCTGGTGGGAAACAACTCGATGGCATTATTGAAGTGGATGTTTTAAAATCGGTTGAACAAAGTTATTTAACACAACTTTGGAGTAATGATGTTTTTAAAACAAATAAAGAGAATACATTTACCTCACTAACGAATAGTATTAGTAAACACTTCACAATTGCCATATTACTAATTGCTTTTATAGCCACGAGTTTTTGGTTATTTACAGATTCCAGTAAAGCTTTAAATGTGTTCACTGCAGTTTTAATAATTGCCTGCCCATGTGCTATTGCGCTTTCCGCTCCATTTACTTTTGGGAATTTATTACGCATTTTTGGGAAGCGAAAATTTTACTTAAAAAATGCAAGAGTTATTGAGCAGTTGGCTAAAATAAACACCGTGATATTTGACAAAACTGGAACTATAACCGCCAATAAAGAAACCAAAATAAGCTATGAAGGAACAACACTTTCAAATACACAGGAACTATTGCTAAAAAACACCCTTAGAGGATCTAATCATCCTTTGAGCAGAGCGCTATATAAGCTACTAAATCAAAATGACATCATTACTTTAGACCATTACCAGGAACATGTTGGTCAAGGCATTGAAGCCAATTATCAAACGGACAACATCAAAGTTGGCTCTGCCCATTTTGTAGGGTTAAAAACTGAAACCGCTAGCTTAAACACAGCGGTACACATAAGTACAAATGCTAATTATAAAGGGAAATTTACTTTTTTCAATGCTTATAGAAAAGGCTTATCTGCATTATTCAACAAACTAAAGAGGGATTATGATTTGGCTATTTTATCTGGAGATAATGCAGGGGAAAAAGAAAATTTGAATAAATTATTACCGGCTAAAACTAAATTACTATTTAACCAGAATCCAGAAGACAAATTAGAATATATAAAATATCACCAAGAGGAAGGTGCAAAAGTGCTCATGGTAGGTGATGGATTGAATGATGCTGGTGCATTAGCACAGAGTGATGTTGGCATTGCTATTTCAGAAAATGTAAATGTATTTTCTCCGGCTTGCGATGCGATTCTGGATGCTTCAAAATTTAATCAATTATACAACTATATAAAAGCATCAAAATCAGCAATAAAAATCATCAAATGGAGTTTTATGCTCTCATTTTTATATAATGTTATTGGATTATATTTTGCTGTAACGGGTCAATTAGCTCCTGTAATAGCAGCTATATTGATGCCTTTAAGCTCTATAAGTATTGTGGTATTTACAACGATAGCCACAAACTATGTTGGAAGGCATTTAGAATGATAACAAATAAGAAAACATGACAAATATCATTTTTTAAAAAAGGATATAAAATTATTTTTGAACATTATTTCAGGTAGGTATGAGTGTCATTTACGTTTTATTAGCTATAAGCATTGTTATAGCTGTCGGATTTTTTATTGCTTTTGTATTAGCCGTAAAAAGAGGACAGTATGATGATAGCTATACCCCTTCCGTTCGTATGCTTTTTGAAGACGAACTCGTAAAAGAAAATTCCAAAAAACAAATAATAACCAACAAAGATTAACACTTTTAACTATGGAAATGCAACAGTTTCAGTACGATAATAAAATCGTTAAAAATTTTATTTATGCAACCATGCTATGGGGGGTTGTAGGAATGCTAGTAGGTTTACTACTTGCATTTTTATTTTTATTCCCTAATTTAACCGATGGCATCTCTTGGCTAAGTTTTGGTCGTTTAAGACCATTACACACCAATGCCGTGATTTTTGCTTTTGTAGGTAATGCTATTTTTGCAGGTATCTACTATTCTACGCAACGATTATTAAAGGCTAGGATGTTTAACGACTTACTCAGTAAAATCAACTTTTGGGGTTGGCAATTAATTATCGTAGGTGCTGCTATAACGCTTCCTTTAGGATTTACAACATCAAAAGAGTACGCCGAATTAGAATGGCCTTTTGATATTGCAATTGCTTTAATATGGGTTGTTTTTGGAATTAATCTTATTGGAACCATATTAAAACGAAGACAACGCCATTTATATGTGGCCATTTGGTTTTACCTGGCAACATTTATAACAGTTGCTGTGCTTCATATATTTAACAGTTTAGAACTTCCTGTAAGTGCTCTTAAAAGCTACTCGGTATATGCCGGTGTCCAAGATGCTCTTGTACAATGGTGGTATGGACACAATGCGGTTGCCTTTTTCTTAACGACACCATTCTTAGGATTAATGTATTATTTTGTGCCTAAAGCAGCAAACAGACCTGTATATTCTTATCGGTTATCAATTGTTCACTTTTGGTCGTTAATCTTTATTTACATTTGGGCTGGTCCTCATCACTTATTATATACTGCATTACCAGATTGGGCTCAAAACTTAGGAGTTGCTTTCTCTATAATGCTATTAATGCCGTCTTGGGGTGGTATGATTAACGGATTATTAACGCTTCGTGGTGCTTGGGACAAAGTGCGAACAGATCCTGTTTTAAAATTCTTAGTTGTCGCAATTACAGGTTATGGTATGGCTACTTTTGAAGGCCCAATGTTATCACTTAAAAATGTAAACGCCATTGCCCACTTTACAGACTGGATTATTGCTCACGTTCACGTTGGTGCATTAGCATGGAATGGCTTCTTCACTTTTGGTATGATCTATTGGTTAGTCCCCAGGATGTTTAAAACCCGTTTATTCTCTACAGGGTTAGCGAATCTACATTTCTGGATTGGGACCTTAGGGATCATAATGTATGCACTTCCAATGTACGTTGCCGGATTTACTCAGGCAAGTATGTGGAAACAATTTAATCCTGATGGAAGTTTAGTATATGGTAACTTTTTAGAAACCGTAACTGAAATCATGCCAATGTATTGGATGCGTGCAATTGGTGGAACATTATTCCTAACAGGAATGCTTATCATGGTTTACAACATTATTGCAACTATTAAATCTGGTAGTAAAGTAGAAGATGAATTAGCCGAAGCTCCAGCATTAGTGCGCGTTTCTAAAAAACGTGTCGCAGGTGAAGGATGGCATACATGGTTAGAACGTAGGCCTGTTCAATTAACTCTATTAGCAACTGTAACTATACTTATTGGTGGTATCATTCAAATTGTGCCAACCATTATGATAAAATCTAATATCCCAACCATTTCAAGTGTACAACCATATACCCCATTAGAATTGGAAGGGCGTGATATTTATATTAGAGAAGGATGTGTTGGTTGTCACTCTCAAATGATAAGGCCTTTTAGAAGTGAGGTGGAGCGTTATGGCGAATACTCGAAGGCAGGAGAATTTGTTTATGACCACCCGTTTCTTTGGGGTTCTAAACGTACTGGGCCAGATTTACATAGGATTGGTGGAAAATATTCCGATAATTGGCACCTTAACCATATGTATGATCCACAAAGTACTTCGAGTGGTTCAATCATGCCAGGTTATAAATGGTTAATTAAAGATGAACTTGACAAATCATTAACTGAAGCGAAAATGAACGCGATGGTTAGCTTAGGAGTTCCTTATACTGAAGATGATATCGCGAGTGCTCAAGAAGACATGTTAGCGCAAGGAGCACAAATTGAAGAGAATTTATATACCGATCCAGATTTTGCCTCAACATATGAGGAAGACAAAAAAAATGGTGGCGAAGATTTTGTAGAGATGAGAAACCGAGAAATTGTGGCATTAATTGCATACTTACAACGACTAGGTACAGATATCAATGTTGAATCTGTTGATGAATAAACTAAAAAATAAGTAATCATGTTAAAATATATAAAAAACCATATGGAGAGTATTACGGGTATTGAGGTTTATCCTCTCATATCTTTACTCATCTTTTTTATCTTTTTTGTGGTCTTATTTTGGTGGGTTTTTACCGCGAAAAAAGACTATATAAACACAGTTAGCAATATTCCATTAGACAACCAAAACGAAAATTTATTATGAGACATTTAATTCCATCCTACATAAGAGTTCCATCTTTGTTCTTTATCATTTTTGGAATTATAGAATTATTGATAGACTCCGGTGAAAAGCCGGCATTCATAGAATATCCAGCCGTATCATTATTTTTATTTTTAGTTTTATTAATCCTTATTTCAATAGAAGCAATTGTTGGTGCCTTAGAAAATGTAATGCTTCATAAAATGGATGCCCAAGCTAAAGCTAAATTTTTGGCTAATAGAGACCGTAAAATTGAATTTACCTGGTTGAAAAACACATATATAAAACTTTTAGGTTCAAAACCTATTGAAGATGAAGGTGAAATTATTTTAGACCATAATTATGATGGTATTAAAGAATTAGACAACTCTTTACCACCATGGTGGGTCTATAGTTTTTATATCTCAATTATTTTTGCTGTAGTTTATTTGGCAAGATATCACGTTTTTGATGGAGATACTCAAATTGATGAGTTAGAGACAGAATTGGCAGAAGCTAAAATTGCGATAGAAGCTTATAAAAAAACAGCTAAAGATCTTGTAGATTTCAATACGGTGACTTTGCTAACTGAAGCTTCAGATTTAAGTGCTGGTAAAAATATTTTTGACACCAATTGTGTTGCTTGCCATATGGCAGATGGTGGTGGAGGTATTGGTCCTAATTTAACTGATAAAAATTGGATTCTAGGTGGTGGCATCAAGAATGTATTTAAAACAGTTTCTGAAGGTGGACGATCTGGAAAAGGTATGATTCCTTGGAAACAGCTCTTAAAACCAGTAGAAATGGCACAAGTTTCGAGTTATTTGTTAACATTTGAGGGTACAACACCAGCTAATCCTAAAGCAGCAGAAGGTGATGTTTGGGTTGACGATTCTCAAGAATAAGAAGTACGTAAAACACATTAAATAACAGTTTTGGAAACACCAGCAAACCAAAAATTTAGAGATTCTATCGCAACGATAGACGACAAAGGAAAACGTGCGTGGGTATTTCCTAAAAAGCCAAAAGGCAAGCTATACGACTATAGAAAATTAGTGAGTTATGGATTACTACTATTTCTATTCGCCTCACCTTTTGTAAAAGTTAATGGTAACCAATTTTTAATGTTTAACGTTCTCGAAAGACGTTTCAATATTTTTGGGTTTCCATTTTGGCCTCAAGATTTTCACTTGTTTGTCATTTCTATGTTAATTGGCGTCATTTTTATTACGCTCTTTACCGTGGCTTTTGGGCGAATTTTTTGTGGTTGGATTTGTCCACAGACCATTTTTATGGAAATGGTTTTTAGAAGGATTGAATATTGGATTGAAGGTGATAGAGGTAAACAAATACGCTTGGCAAAACAGTCTTGGAATGCTGAAAAGATAAAAAAAAGAAGTTTAAAGTTTATCATATTTGTTATCATATCATTTCTAATTGCAAATGTATTTTTAGCTTATTTAATTGGTAGTGATAGACTTATTCAATATGTAGTTGAGGGACCAATGCAACATGTAAGCACCTTAATATCGCTTGCTATTTTTACCGCTGTTTTTTACTTTGTATTTGCATGGTTTAGAGAACAAGTTTGTATTATAGCCTGCCCATATGGACGATTGCAAGGTGTGTTATTGGATAATAAATCAGTAATTGTTGCTTACGATCATAAACGAGGTGAAGCCGATTCTGGTAGAAAAAAGATTAGAAAAAATGAAGACCGTCAAGCACTGGGACATGGTGACTGTATTGATTGTTTTCAATGTGTAAATGTATGTCCTACTGGAATTGACATTAGAAATGGAACACAATTGGAATGTATTAATTGCACAGCCTGTATTGATGAATGTAATATCATCATGGAAAAGGTGGATTTACCAAAAGGCCTAATTAGATATACCAGTGAAGCTAATATTGAGCAAAAAACACCTTTTAGACTCACTCCTAGATTGAAAGGATATATAGCGGTACTATTTATTCTTATGGGTGTTTTAACAGGGATGCTATTTTTAAGAAATGATGTTGAAGCTAATGTGTTACGACTTCCTGGACAGCTCTATGAACGAAAAGACAACAATATTATAAGTAATGTATTTACTTATAATTTATTGAACAAAACGAACGACGATATTGAAGATATTAGTTTTAAATTATTATCACATGATGGTACAATAAAGCTGGTATCAACTAAATCGAGTTTTATTGTTGAAAAACAAGAGATCTCAAAAGGGACCTTTTTTATAGAAATAAATAACTCAGAATTATCGGGCGATAGAAACACCCTTAAAATTGGAGTGTTTAGTGGAGAAAAACTAATAGAAACAACGAGTGCAAATTTTTTAGGCCCTCGAAGTTATAATTAAGCCTCAGTGTCACGTAGTGAGAGTAAAGAGGCAAACTAAATCCTGTATGGTTTATTAAACTTTATAGGTATATAATGAAATAATTAACACGCATTAAGGATTGAAGCTTTGTTGGAGCTCTTTTTATTTTGATTACTTGAGTTTGAAGTAGACTATAAAAGTCACCAAATAAAAAAGCGACTGCTGAAAGCCTGACCTGAGACCCTACAAGTTCTTAAAGAACTTGTAGGTATTTGAAGGGAATGCCATAAAATAATTAGTCATGAAAATAAATTGGGGAACCGGAATCGTAATCGCATTTATAGGCTTTATTGCCTTTATTATGTATTTCGTAATTAACATGAATGCGAATGACAAGTACAATCATGATTTAGTTACTGAAGAGTATTATAAGGAAGAACTCAAGTATCAAAACGATATTGATAAACTGAATGCTGCCAAAACTCTAGAAGTTGATATTACATACAGCAAAACTAATGAAGGATTAGTTATAGAATTCCCAAAAGGATTTGATGCTGAAAAAATTACTGGAAAAATGTTCCTTTATAGACCATCTAACAAACACTTAGATTTTGAAACTACAATTTCATTATCTAAAATACATTTGCTCATACCTGACAAACGTTTGGTAGATGGTCGCTGGAACATTAAAATAGATTGGAAATATAATGGAAAATCTTATTTATATAAAACAGCTATAGTGTATTAATTATGATAATCTCGGCATTTGTATTAGGTTTATTGGGTAGTTTTCACTGCGTTGGCATGTGTGGACCTATTGCTTTTATGCTTCCTGTAGACCGTACAAATCCTTATAAAAAAGCCTCACAAATTGCGATATACCATTTTGGAAGATTACTCGCTTATAGTATCATAGGACTAATTTTTGGCTTAGTTGGTAAAGGCCTATACATTTTTGGATTGCAACAACAACTCTCTATTATTATTGGTATAATAATGATTTTAGTTGTGTTAATCCCCTATAAAACTTTTAATAAATACAACTTATCTAAACCCATTTATAAATTAATTTCTAGAGTTAAAACTGCTTTAGGGACCGCACTAAAGAAAAAAACACCTGATACATTTCTAACTATTGGTTTCCTTAATGGATTTTTACCCTGTGGATTAGTATATATGGCCGTGTTTGCAGCAATAGCTACAGGAAGCACATTACAAGGGAGTTTCTACATGCTTGTTTTTGGTCTTGGGACAATTCCATTAATGACTACAGCTATCTATTTTAGTCATCTTTTAAAGGGTACGATGAGGCAACGCATACAAAAGGCAATTCCTGTTTTTGTCGTATTAATAGGTGTTCTTTTTATTTTAAGAGGACTGGGTTTAGGAATCCCATACCTCTCTCCTGCTCCTGTATACGATATTGCAAATGCTGCAATGGATTGTGCCATGCCATAAAAAAAGGAACCTTATAATTAAGATTCCTTCTTTCTTTTAACTAATATAAAAATAATCGTGTTTACTTTAAATTTTAAATGTAATTACCGGTAATGAAGAATGGTTTGCAATATCTTCACCTATACTCCCTGTAAAAAAATGAGAGACCCCTTTTCTTCCATGGGTAGGAATCGCAATTAAATCGGCACCAACTTTATTGGAATAATTAATAACACCTTGTTCAACACTATAATCTGCTTGATAAGCCACATCATCAATTCTCTCTAGATTTCCATCAGCTACAAGTAAAAATTCTGCAATTTGTTTTTCAATTTCAACAGAACTTTTAAAATGTTCATTTGGTAAATTCACATATAGTAAAATTAGCTTGGTCCCTAAAACATCAAACATTTTTGTTGCATCGCGATATGGCCGCACATTTTCTTCATCAAAATTGGTAGCAAAAACAACGGTCCCAAAATCAATAGTTGCTACATCATGTTTTACAACCAATACTGGTATATCTGCGTTTCTAACGACACGTTCGGTATTAGATCCAACAAAAAATTCCTTAAAGCCACTACTACCATGAGATCCCATTACAATGAGATCTGCATCATTTTCTCTTGCGACATCGTTAACTTCACTAAACACTTTAAAATGTTTAATTATAGGTATAACTGTTATCCCTTTTAAGTATGGTTTGTCTAAAAACGTTGTAAATCTCTGTTCCACCAGCTTTAAAAAGAAAATAGCTTTTTGTTGCTGCTGACTATCCGTTTTTGTGAGCAAAGTCTCCGACATTTCGAGCATATGCAAAGCCAATATTTCGGACTTATTCTTTTTTGCCAACTTTGCTGCTGTTCTCAGCGCATATTCAGAATACTCGGAAAAATCTATAGGTACTATTATTTTTTTCATGGGTATCTGGTTTTTAGTTAAATTATATGGTCATTGAGAATAATTGCACTTCGGGCTGTTTTCGTTGTAATAACATATCAAACGCCATACAAATATTTCTAACAAATGGGTAGCCTTTCTCGGTAACGGTAATAGATTTACTACCAATACTTAGGAGTTCATCGACCTCCATTTCCTTCAGCATTACTAATACCTCAGGAAGTTCTTTAAAACAAAGATAATCTTGACCCCAAGAGGTTTTAAAATGGCACATTAAATTAAGGATATGCCTTCTAATAATGAGGTCTTCATCATTTAATATATGCCCTCGATAAACTGGCAAAATATTTTCATCCAATAATTTATAATAGCTTTCAATATCTTTTACATTTTGAGCAAACCCATACCAGCTATCACTTATAGAAGACACCCCAAGTCCAATCATAGCCTGAGTTTTAGAGGCAGTATACCCCATAAAATTTCGATGTAAATCACTACTAACCATGGATTTATACAAGGAATCAGAAGGTAATGCGAAATGATCCATTCCGATCTCATAATAACCAACTTCACTCAATAACACTTTACCAACCTCATATTGCTCTCGTTTTAAATCAGGAGAAGGCAAATCGTTATCATTGAATCCTCTTTGTCCATTACCTTTTATCCAAGGTACATGTGCATAACTATAAAATGCTAATCGATCGGGCAATAACTCCTTAGTTTTTAGAATAGTGTTTTCAACATGCTCTAAGGTTTGAAAAGGCAAGCCAAAAATAATATCATGACCAACTGAAGTATAGCCAATTTCTCGAGCAAGCTCAGTCGCTCTTTTAACATTTTCAAAAGGTTGAATTCTATGAATGGCCTTTTGTACGGTCTCGTTATAATCTTGCACCCCATAGCTCACACGTCTAAAACCTACATCATAAAGTGCCTGCAAATGGGCTTTGGTTGTATTATTTGGATGTCCTTCAAAACTAAATTCATAACCATCTGCGAGAGTTCCTCTGCTTACTATGCTATCAATCAATTTAGTAAGATTCTGAGGGCTAAAAAAGGTGGGCGTACCGCCTCCAAGATGAAGTTCCTTAATCTTAGGTTTTGCACCTAATAGATCACAATATAAACCCCATTCTTTTAAAACAGCATTAATATATGGAGATTCAACTTCATGCCTTTTGGTAATACGCTTATTGCATCCGCAGAATGTGCATAAACTCTCGCAATATGGTAGATGAATGTACAGACTAATTCCTTCATTATCATTACTTTCATTAAATGACTTTATTAGGGAAGACTCCCAGTTATTTAATGAAAATGTGTCATTGTTCCAGTAGGGCACAGTTGGATAACTTGTGTACCTTGGACCAGCAACATTATACTTATTTACTAATAAATTATTCATACCTAACAATTATTAGGCAAATTTAACCTGTAACTCAGAAATAAAACATGATTTATGTCATATCCCAAATTGCTATTAGCTAAATATTACTTAATTTAGTTCTCAAATTATTAATTATAACACTAATCATGAAAAACAATTCCATAATTGCTTTAGCACTTATATTTATTTTAGCTATTGCCTGTAAAACGGATAAGAAAGAAACTGATGCAAATGCAGAATCTAATGTTGAATATCAAGAATCAAATGATGCCAAAGATTCTAGTGCTGATACCGATAAAAAAGTTCAGGTAATGCTTAGTGCAAAAAGCGGAAGTAATGTTACTGGAAATGCAATTTTCAAGCAAAAAGGAACCCTTGTATCTATGACTGCTATTATCACGGGATTAGACGAAGGTGTTCACGCTATACATTTACATGCTGAAAGTGATTGTTCATCTGACGATGGGAAATCTACTGGAGGGCATTGGAATCCTACAGCACAACCTCATGGGGAATGGGGAACTGAAGCAGGATATCACAAAGGAGATATTGGAAATTTCACTGCCAATGCTAATGGGCAAGGAACAATTACTTTTGTTACAGACCAATGGTGTATAGGCTGTGGTGACGAAACCAAAGACATCTTAGGAAAAGGAATTATTGTACACCAAGGCACAGACGATTTTATTTCACAACCATCAGGAGCTGCAGGAAGCAGAGTAAGCTGTGGTGGGGTTATTGAATAAAAAATGTTTTATAAAGTATATTTTAAGCTGCTTTTTAGCAGCTTTTTTTATCTTCAATTGTAAATAAATAACTATGAACCCTTCGGCCAGTGGTTGGATTAAGAAATTGCAAAAAGAGATGTCAAGGCACATTTCTATTTTGAAGTGCCCGGAAGAGTCGTTTTATGATGGACTTAGAAACTGTGGTTTTATTTATGGAAGCAATATTACAGTTACCCATAATATCATAGAAAAAGGAGATCTTTCAGATCGGGAAATAGGGAAAATCAATCTTTTTTTAGCCCTTTCATACGTTCATGCTAATTCCAATTCAAAAGAAACGCCTATTAATAGTATCATTGGGTTTTACACCCAAATTAGCGCACATAAAACCTCCTTTTTTCAAGAACTTTTAAGCGGTAAAAAAACAGCTCAATTAGAAAAAATAATACACAAACGCATACAGATTGATGATAATGTATTTACAAAAAACTTCAGATATTTTGTTATCAATGCCCTATTATTTGTAGATGTCCTAGCTTATGATGAGTATCTTAAAACTAAACAGATTTCTAGTGCTTATATCAAAAATTTAGAAGCTTCAATCGAAGCAATTTCATTAAATGTATTACAGGCGAAATTAGGTAAAACTGAATATGATGAAAGTTTAATAAAGTTGTTTGAGTCATCCAGGAGATATCAAGGGACTACACAAATTAATTATGGTGAAGCTGTTGCTTTACTAAAATCTGATCTGGAGAAATTTTACATTCTCGATATTGCAAGTATGGCTACTTGGGGAGATAAAAAAATAGATCAAGACGAACAGTTGTTTTTATTTCAACTTGGAGCCGACTTAAATCTAGACCGCACAAAGGTTGAGCAATCCATTAAAAATGTCATTTTATTTTATACCTCAAATAAAAATAATATAGCGCTATTAAGTTCTAAAAACATTGTAAAAAGTTTTTATGACAACTCTAGTAAACTGGTCAGTAAATTAATTTCGAGAAACGGAAAACGTCTGAAAAAGGAATTAGCTCAAAGTAAGGAACTTATGATTTTACTCTCTCAGTCTACAATTAGAGATTTAACTAAGTCGGAACAAAAACAAGCACAGGAGCAATTATTGGATGTATTTAAAGCTATCCCAAGTCTAGCGATTTTCATATTACCCGGAGGGGCATTACTCCTACCCTTATTTGTAAAGTTTATTCCGAAATTATTACCATCGGCCTTTGATGACAATAGAATTGAAGATTAAATCAATTCGAATAAAGTTCCAGTTTTTCAGGTATTTATAGCGATAATTGCATAATTTAGATGTTACAAAACAGGACGTTTTCAATACATAAATAATGTCACAAAAGCACTCTAATAATAACATAAAAACTGCATTCTTCTTAAATCTCACATTTACAATATTTGAAATTATTGGTGGGCTTTATGTAAATAGTATCGCCATAATTTCGGATGCCGTTCATGATTTAGGAGATACTTTATCCCTTGGTACTTCTTGGTATTTACAAGAAAAGTCTCAAAAAGAAGCTACAAAATATTTTACTTTTGGATACAGACGCTTATCCTTACTTGGTGCATTAATTAATTGTATTGTACTCATCATAGGCTCCATTTATATAATCTATGAAGCGGTGGGGCGAATTATTGAACCCGAACATTCCAATGCTACAGGCATGTTTGTTTTTGCAATCATAGGCATTGTTGTTAATGGCTATGCGGCATGGAAAATGTCCACTGGAAAAACACTCAACGAAAAAGTTATTTCTTGGCATTTATTAGAGGATGTACTTGGATGGTTTGGAATTCTAATCGTTTCAATTGTTTTATTCTTTAAAGATATTCATTATCTAGATCCAGCACTATCTCTTGTCTTTACAGCTTATATTTTATGGAATGTTGTTAAAAGGCTAAAAGAAACCCTTTATCTTTTTTTACAGGTCACTCCAAACAACATTGATAAAGAAAACATAGAACAAGAGCTGTTAGAAATTGAACATATTGTGTCTATTCATCACACACACATATGGTCTCTTGATGGCGAACACCATGTATTTACAACACATATTAAACTTGACCAAATTAACCATATTACTACGGTCCTTTCGGTGAAGAATCAAATCAAATCAATTTTGAAAAAATACGCTTTTGAACATTGTACTATTGAAACAGAACTGCATGACGAAATATGTACAATTAATAAAAATAATTAGATGAAACGACGATTGATAATTTTATCAGATTTATGGGGTTTCGAAGCAAATGATTGGATTAGGTATTATCTCAATATTTTAAATACTAAATATGATATAAAATGTTATGATTGTTGTGAAATTGGAAACATTGACAAGCGTAACTTCACAAAACAAAATATTCATTTACAATTTATTAATCATGGCATTGATTCTGCTACTGATAAGCTCATCGAATTAGAACCTAATGCGGTTGATATTCTTGCATTTAGTATTGGAGGAACAATAGCTTGGAAGGCTGGACTTAAAGGATTAAGAATAAATAACTTTTATGCAGTATCTTCTACAAGATTAAGATATGAAACAGCACAACCAAATTGTAGTATTAAACTTTTTTATGGCGAGAAAGATAAGTTTAAACCTACTACAAGCTGGTTTGACACCATGCAGATAAACTTGGAAATAATACAGCATCGCGACCATGATATGTATAGCAGTGAAGATTTTGCAATGCAACTTAGTGAAGTATTAAAAGTACCTCATTAAAATTGACTTAAATACATGACACTTTAAAAACGATGACACATAACTTCTTTATGTTTAGGTGGAAGCTTAACTTGGAATATTCTAGCAAGTTCACTATTTTGGTAATGTAATTTAATCGTTTTTCATCAAATACACCATAAAAACTAATACCGGCGTATTGCTTTTTACTAACCAACAAATTAAAATGATCAAAACACCGTTCAAAACAAGATTAGTTTCTGCCATCATCGCTGGACTTTCTTCAATACTACTTTGGTCTTGTAGTACCCCCAAAACAGAAAAACCAGCTAAACAACCCAACGTCATTATTATATTAACAGACGATCAAGGATGGGGTGATTTAAGTATGAGCGGCAATACAAATATCAAAACGCCTAACATAGATAAATTAGCGCAAAATGGTGTCGTTTTTGACCGATTTTATGTGAGTCCTGTATGCTCACCTACTAGGGCTGAACTTTTGACTGGGAGATACCATGTTCGTGGTGGTGTTTATTCAACATCAGAGGGAGGTGAACGATTGGATTTGGACGAAACCACAATAGCGGATAATTTCAAACAAAATGGTTATCAAACAGCGGCATATGGTAAGTGGCACAATGGGATGCAATACCCCTATCACCCAAATGCCCGTGGGTTTGATGATTTTTATGGCTTTTGCTCTGGACATTGGGGAAATTATTTTAGTCCGATGTTAGAACACAACGGTAAGATCGTAAAAGGAGATGGTTTTTTACCTGATGACTTAACCAATAAAGCCCTTAATTTTATTGAATTAAATAAAAACAATCCATTTCTATTGTACATTCCTTTTAATACACCACACAGCCCTATGCAAGTACCAGATGTATGGTGGGATAAGTATAAAAATAAAACCATTAACAAAACACATTCAAATTATGGTGAAGAAAACATTGAACATACAAAAGCCGCATATGCTCTATGTGAAAATATAGACTGGAATGTTGGGAGAGTTGAACAAAAACTTAAGGATTTAGGTTTGGAAGAAAACACCATTGTAGTTTATTTATCAGATAATGGTCCAAATGGGCGAAGGTGGAATGATGGTATGAAAGGGATTAAAGGGAGTACTGATGAAGGTGGTGTAAGATCCCCTTTAATTATACAATGGAAAGGAAAAATAATCTCTGGCAAATCTGTTGAAGAAATTGCTAGCGCCGTGGACTTACTACCTACCCTTGCTGAGTTGGCAGGTATTAAATTAGAATCTAAAAAACCATTAGATGGTAAAAGTTTGAAATCCTTAATTCTTGAAGAGCATGTGAATTGGGAAGATCGTTTTATTGTTAACCATTGGAAAGAGAGGACTAGTATTAGAAGTCAACAATTCCGACTAGATGATAAAAACAGGCTTTTTGATATGAAAAAGGATCCTGGACAAAAAGAAGATGTGGCACAAAAGCACCCCGTCCAATTGAAAAAAATGATACAATATAAACAACAATGGAAAACGGAGGTGTTAATTGAACTTCCCGCCAAAGATTTGCGCACTACCCCCGTAGGTCATCCTAATTTTAAATACACCCAACTACCTGCTCGAGATGCAACAGCCCATGGTAATATTAAAAGATCTAACAGGTGGCCAAATGCTTCATTTTTCACAAATTGGACAAGTGTTAACGACAGTTTAACTTGGGATGTTGAAGTATTAGAAACAGGAAATTATGAAGCCATTGTATATTACACATGTAGTGAAGATAATATTGGATCTACAATTGAAATTCGTCAAGGTAATAATGCAATTCAAAAAAAGATTAGCATTTCACATGATCCACCATTAGTTGGATTTGAAAAGGATAGAGTTAAGCGCCAAGAGTCTTATGTCAAAGATTTTATACCATTAGAACTTGGGATTCTAAAATTAAAAAAGGGATCCGGCACACTTAGCTTAAAAGCGCTTGACTTAAAGGGAAAACAAGTGATGGATTTCCGTTTAATGATGTTGAATAAGGTTCGATAAAAAAAAGAAAACAGTTTATTTCTTAATGGCTTTTAAAATATAATCCATGACAGGATCCGTATTAGAACGATATGCCTTAATTGATGGTGGTATATAAATTGAAGGGGCAATCCAATGACGCTCATCCCAAGATACCGAACGCTGCCAATAAGCATTAGAAATACTGATATTTAATTTACTATAAGGCAGTTCAACAAAATTTGTTTCTCCAACAAAATTAGGGCTAGACCCTGTTGGTTCCCCAATAAAAATAGTGTTTGTCCATTGCTCCAAATCGGTCGCCAAATTCATAGCTGCCGAAAATGTTTTACGTCCAATAATGGTATATAAATTACCAACTTCTTTTAAGCTCTTTTTACGTATGATGTGTGTTATCAATTCCTTATTATTAAATGAATTTCCCCCAGGGCAATTTCTTATATCTAATATTAAATTTTCTACTTGTTCAGCATCCATAAAAGCAAAAACTTCATCATAAAATTCGTCAATATCTTTATCGGGCTTAGAGAAATTAATATTCAATTGTAAATACACCGCATTTTGCTCTGGTAAATGTTTGTACCAGAAATAGTCATTTGGGTTAGAACGATAAAGAGGCAATGCTTCTTTTGTTGACGATAGCTTTGTATTCCATAAAGCGGGATTAAAATTACTCGCTTCTATAACTCGTGTTATACTTTTTTGCGTTGGCGTTTTAAAAGTAAATGACGCCTGTGTACTATTATTAGTAATTTTCAAGGTTTGAAGAATTTCAGAAAACATCATTAAATACACATTCTCTTTGTATCCCATGTCGTTATCTACACTCAGTACTGTTTTGAATTTATTTAAAAATCCAGCTATTGGATTCCCATCAATATGGGTTAATTCACTACCAACCAAATCGGCATATTTATCATTAATTGCAGTTACAAAAACGCCTTCTTCAAATTGATACAACTGTATGGGATAAAAATGAAATCCGTCATCACCCTGCAATGGAGGACGCACAAATGTATGCCCATCACCGACACTAGCCACTAATTGCATTAATTTGACAACAATAGTAGCATCATCCAGCTCATCAATATGCTTAGAAATTTCATCAATGGAAGCATTCCAATCATGGGTAGATATCTGTCCATGCAAATTATAATGAATTGTTTCAAAGGTCAATTTAAAAAATTCTAAATCTGTTTTCCAACGCTCCAATCGTGTTGCATTTTCTAGAAGTTGCGGATATAAATTATTAAAAGCCGGAAGCACTCTTAGATTTTCAAAATTTGGATCCGTCTTCAGGTTTGAATAATAAATACTCTTCGGAGTTTTTAACCCTCTATTCACCCATTTTAAAGCTTCATCCTCATTATTTAATAGCGCATAATTACTAGCGATAAAATAAATACAACGTCCTTTTTTATAGCCAATTTTTAAACTCTTTTTATAAGTCTTTATAGAAGATTTATATTGTTTTTGTTTACGAAAAGAAGTTGCCAATTTATAATAATAATCACCATAAGTAGGATTGTCAAGAGTCAGTGCAGAAAAGCTCTTGACAGCCGCTTCCCATTGCTCAGAATCATAGTGTTTATTTGCGGTTTCTACTTGTGTTAATTCTTGAGCTGAAATTAATCCACAACACGACAATACCATTACAAAGACTATATTTCTCATATCTTAATTGATTAGTTATATATCTGACGAATCATCGTGCCATATGTTACAAAAATAACAACTACATTTGCGCTATGGGATTAACAAATAAC
>MAAC01017589.1_pt1 | contig 19078 bp, 17 predicted proteins | sample 1115981 | NCBI WGS metagenome assembly MAAC01 (sample SAMN04961126, study PRJNA320927) | seawater metagenome | isolation source: sample BD02T64 sea water enriched with oil for 64 days | place: USA:Gulf of Mexico | collected 2013-07-27
GGATTCATTTGTCCAGATTGTGCCATTTGTCCTTTAACCATCTCTTGAGCATAAGCTTTTAAATCGTCAAAATTAATTTGAAGATTATTATCTGTAATGATTTTTCCTTCAATTAATTGGTAACGCATGCTTTTCTCAGACTTTTCATATTCTTCTTTTGCTTGAGCCGCATCCATTTCCTCTTCACCTGCTGTTTGCATCCATTTTTGTAAAAACTCAGATGGTAAATCAAACTTCGTGTTTTCAACTAAATATTCAGTAACGTCGTTTAATAATTTTTGATCTGATTGTTGCACAAATTGCTTTTCAGCATCTTCTTTAATCTTATCTTTCAATTCTGTAACTGTAGTTACTTTATCCTTTCCAAATAATTTATCGAATAAATCCTGATCTAAGTCGGCTAATTCTCTTGTATTAATCTCACTAACTGTAAAATTAACCTCGATATCCAAACCATGAGCATCATCATGAGACACTTTTAAAACGTTCATTAAGTCATGATCGTCAGCAAACATGCTCTTAGTTTTCAATGTAATTACATCTCCAACTTTAGCACCAATAAATTTCTTAGCTGTTGCTTTTCCTTTAAATTTATCTAAAGTAATAGTTGTTGAATTATCGATTGCTTTTTCTTCATTAGTAAAAACACCTGTGATTTCATCGCTTTCAGCAATCTCACTTTTTGAGATTATCTTTCCATATTGCTTTTGAATATTTACAATCTGATCTTCAATCATTTTATCATCGGCAACAATATTATATTGTACGATTGCTTTTTTTCCTTTAAGTGCTACCTCAAATTCTGGTGCTAAACCCAATTCAAATTCAAAAGAAAAATCATCAGCATCCCAATTCAAATCATCTTGTGCTTTAGGTAATGGATTCCCTAAAACATCAAGTTTCTCCTCGGTTAAATATTTATTAAGCGCATCTTGTAATAATTTGTTTACCTCATCAACTAAAACAGCTTTCCCATATTGCTTTTTAACCATTCCCATTGGCACATGTCCTTTTCTAAACCCAGGAATGTTCGCCGTTTTGCGATAATCAGCTAAAATTTTTGCAACTTTATCACTATAATCCGCTTTAGTGATATCTACCTTTACAACAGCATTTAAGGTATCAATGTTTTCTCTTGTAATGTTCATTTTTCCTAAATAAAATTTGGCTGCAAAAGTACAACATTTTTACAATTGAGCAAAGTTTTTAACCTATTGAGACTCATCTCTTTCAATTTATTAATATTCAATAGCAAAGGCCAATTCAAGAGTGCATATAATGAATCTGATAACTCTTGTTTAGAGCGTAAATCTTAGCCTATTTTTTATCTTCTTTCAACAAAGAATTTAGAAACGACTGTAAGACAGATAATAAAATACTAAACAGCACCGCAACCCATAAACTATTAACAGTAAATCCGTCAATGATATTGCTCGCCGCTTTAATTATTATCGCGTTGATAATAATAAGGAATAAGCCAAGGGTAATGATTGTTATTGGCAGAGTTAATATAATTAATATTGGTTTTAATAATACATTCAGAATTGCTATAACAATAGCCACGATTAGTGCATCCTTAATTGGGTCTACAAGTGTAACTCCAGGTAATAAATTAGCAATAATAAAAACAGCTGCCGCACTGGTAAGAAGTTTGATAATTAGTTTCATAAATTTATTTTCATTGATTTCAATAAAAATACAAAACTTAAGCTATAAATTGAATGACATAATCAAAGAAGGCTTTAGGGTTTTCGGCATGAAGCCAATGCCCGGCGTTACTCACTGTTGAAATTTCTGCTTTTGGAAATTGTAATGCAATCAAATCTTTATCATTAGATCCTATATATTCTGATTTATCCCCGCGAAGAAATAAGGTCTCTCCATCATATTTTAAATACTCTGGCAATGCTTCTCCAATTTCTTCAACATTTTCTTTTAGAACTTTCAAGTTAATCCGCAAGCCTAATTGCCCTTTCTCTTTCCAATATAAATTTTTAAGTAAAAACTGACGTGTCCCGAAATCCTGAACATAATTTGACAATATTATATCTGCTTCTTTTCTAGCATTTAATACACTAAAATCAAAGGCTGATAAGCCTTCCAAAATAGCATCGTGGTGAACCGGATAAAAACGTGGTGAAATATCGGCAACAATTAATTTAGAAACAATTTGCGGGTTTAGTGCAGCAAATAACATTGCTGTTTTTCCTCCCATAGAATGCCCAAGAAGCACAATATTATCTAGTTGATGATTTTCACAATAATTCTTTAAATCTTGAGTAAGTACTTCGTAATTAAAAGTATTGTCATGAAAACTTCGGCCATGATTACGTTGATCAACCAAATGCACTTCAAATCCTTGTGCACTAAATTGCTTTCCAAGTGTTTTCCAATTATCACTCATCCCCAAAAATCCATGAAGAATAACAAAAGGTCTCCCCGCTCCTAATATATTAGAATGCAACAACATTATTTTAATTTATGAAGATACATATTCACTACATTCTCAACTCCTAAGTACAAACTTTCAGCGATTAAGGCATGACCTATAGATACTTCTAATAATTCTGGTATATTCTCTTTAAAAAATTTAATATTCTCAAGAGATAAATCATGTCCTGCATTAATGCCCAAATTCAAACTGTGCGCAAATGCTGCACATTCCGAATATGGAACAATTGCCGTCTCATTCCCCAATCCATACTGATGTGCGAATGCCTCAGTATACAATTCTATTCTATCCGCCCCTGTCGCTTTTGCGCCTTCAACTTGTTTCATATCAGGATCTAAAAAAATCGAGGTTCTAATATTGTTTTGTTTAAATTCCTGAATGATTTCGCTTAAAAACCCATGATGTTTAATTGTATCCCAACCGGCATTAGAAGTTATCGCATCTTCTGCATCAGGAACTAGTGTTACTTGTGTTGGCTTTATTTCTAACACCATATCTACAAATTTTGGAATAGGATTTCCTTCAATATTAAATTCAGTATATACAATTGGTTTTAAATCAAAAGCGTCTTGATACCTTATATGACGCTCATCGGGCCTAGGGTGAACAGTTACACCTTCGGCACCAAATTGCTGTACATCTTTAGCAAATTGAGCTACATTGGGAGTATTTCCGCCTCTGGAGTTTCGTAATGTTGCAATCTTATTAATGTTTACGCTTAACTTTGTCATTTATGAAATTTAAAAGGCAAAAATACAAAGTAAGTTACGCTTATTTTACTATTTTTTGATTAATTTGCATATGATTTTAAATACAATTATGCCACTAAGCGAGTACATTATTAATGATATTAAACCATTCAATGTTAAAGATAACATTAAAGAGGTACAGCTGTTATTTAATCAATTGACCTACTCTCATATTCCTGTGATCAAGGACAATATTTATGTTGGTTGCATTTCCGACACTGATGCACATTGTTTTGAATCGAGTAAACCCATTTCGGATTTTTTATACACCTTAGAAGGATTCTATGTGAGAGAAAGTACACTTTGGTTAGATGTCCTAGAAGCATTCGCAAAAAAAGACTCGAATATTATGCCTATTCTGGATGACCAAAATAACTACTTAGGCTATTATGAATTAAATGATATTATTTCTTTATTTAATCAAACACCATTCTTTGCAGAACCGGGAGGATTGCTAATAATAGAAAAAGGCTATAATGATTATTCATTTAGTGAAATTAGTCAAATAGTTGAATCAAACAATGGCAAGTTACTTGGTGCTTTCATTTCAAAAATTGAAAATGATGTGGTTCAAATAACGGTAAAAATCGGCAATACTGGTCTTAATGATATCATCCAAACCTTTAGACGTTATAGTTATCATATTGTATCTGGGCATGAAGAAGATGCATTCATAAAAAACTTAAAAGAACGCTCAGATTATTTAAATAGATATTTAAACCTGTAATATGTATAAAGCGTCGTTTGTAATCTTAAAATTAGAAACATTGTTTTAATAGCAATTACATATAATGGATAATAAGAAATAGTAGATGAAAATTGCAATATTTGGTCAATTTTACCATGAAAACCCGGCAGATCCAATAAACACCCTCCTGAGTGTTTTACAAAATAACTCAATCTCTTTTTATATTGAGAAGCAATTTTATACGGCACTAGAAGCGAATGAGGTTCTTGAATTAGATAGTTCATCTTTTAAAACTTTTGAGCGCCTGGACACCTCATTTAACTTATTAATAAGTATTGGTGGCGATGGCACAATATTAAGAGCCATAACTTATGTCCGTGATTTATCCATCCCGATAATTGGTATTAATACAGGGCGATTAGGGTTTTTAGCGACCATTCAAAAAAATAATATTGAAAAAGCAATCAATGACCTTGTAGCGGGTAACTATAGAATTTCAGAACGTAGTTTACTCACTATTTCAACAAGCCCAGAAAACAAAGACCTTCTAGATTTCAACATTGCTCTAAATGAAATCGCTGTGAGCAGAAAAAACACAACCTCAATGATTACGGTTGAAACAAGCTTAAATGGCGAATATTTAACTTCTTATTGGGCAGATGGATTAATTATATCTACTCCAACGGGATCAACAGGATATTCTTTAAGCTGTGGAGGACCTGTTATAATGCCCGAAACTGGCAGTTTTACATTAACCCCAATAGCCCCTCATAATTTAAATGCAAGACCACTGGTAATTCCTGAATCTACAGAAATAAAATTAAAAGTAAGCGGTAGAGAGGATAACTACTTGGTTTCTCTTGATTCAAGAATAGCCACTTTAGACAATAATTCTATATTAATAATTAAAAAAGCCGATTATAAAATTAAAATGATCGAGCTTAAAGACGAAAGTTTTTTACTCACGCTTCGTAAGAAACTACTCTGGGGAGAAGATAAACGCAACTAGACAATAAATTGACTTAATTCCTGTTTATCTGTAATACTAAACAACAAATTATAATAGGCTCATCTTATTTATTATATTTGCAAACTTTTGAACCCCTATGAGGTATTTAACGATTTTAATTATGAGTGCTTTATGTTGCCATTTAAGCCATTCCCAAATTTACGAAGTTGGCGTATTTGCTGGTGGAAGTAATTTTATTGGGGACGTGGGTGCAACAACATATATTTCACCCAATCAAATGGCCTACGGAGGCATCATTAAATGGAACAGAAGTCCAAGACACTCCTTCAGATTTTCTATAATTTATACCAAGCTTAAGGCTGAAGATATAAAATCTAGCGATCCTAGACGTGTTGAAAGAGGTTATGGTTTTGTCAACCCAACACTTGAAATATCTGGAGGTATGGAATTTACCTTCTTCGATTTCAATCTTCATAGTGGTGACAAAAAATCAACTCCATATATATTTACTGGTTTATCTTTGATAAATTATAACAATTTTTATTACGACAATAATGTCTTAATAGACGAAAACTCAGTTAGCTCTAGTTATGCTATCCCTATAATTGTAGGATATAAAACCACCCTCACCAATCATATTATTTTAGCAGCAGAGATTGGTGCTAGATATACGTTTACTGACGAGATTGATGGTAGCACCCCTGATGGAAAATGGCTTATCCCAACACATAGTTTTGGGAATTTAAACAATAATGATTGGATTATGTTTTCTGGTATTACATTAACTTATACATTTGGCAGGAAACCCTGTTACTGTGATTTTTAAAGTGAACAAAAAAGAAGATATACATATTGACCACTTACCAGAACATATTGCCATTATAATGGATGGTAATGGGCGATGGGCTAAACAAAAAGGGAAACTGCGTGTTTTTGGACACGAAAAAGGAAGTAAAGCCGTAACAGAAGTTGTTAAAGGATGTGCAGAAATTGGTGTTAAAAATTTAACACTATATGCCTTTTCTACCGAAAATTGGAATAGACCAAAATTAGAAGTTCAAACCTTAATGCGCCTTTTAGTTTCTTCACTTAGAAAAGAAATTAAAACACTTCAAGAAAACAACATTAAATTCAATGCAATAGGCAACCTCAAAGCACTGCCATCAAAGGTCTACAATGAGCTTATGGATGTCATTGAAAACACCAAAGACAACACTCGACTAACCTTAACCTTAGCATTAAGTTATGGATCTAGAGAGGAGTTAGTCAATACTATAAAACAAATAAGCATTAAAGTTAAAAATAATATAATTTCACCAGAAAAAATTGATGAATCGGTAATAAATCAGCATCTTTACACACAAAATTTGCCAGATGTAGATTTGTTAATTAGAACCAGCGGTGAACAACGCATTAGCAATTTCCTATTATGGCAAATAGCTTATGCAGAATTGTATTTTACTAATGTATATTGGCCAGATTTTACAAAACAACATTTGTATGAGGCCATAGTAAATTATCAAAAAAGAGAAAGACGATTTGGAAAAACAAGTGAACAACTTAGCTAATATTAAACTATTGAAAACATATATTACACGACTCTTATTTAGCGCTTTTTTAATTAGTAGTAGTATTGCTACAGCGCAAAATAATACTACAGAAAACGCGAAAACTTATACTATTGGGGACATTATAGTTACAGGAAATACAAGTTTTGGATCACAAACTGTTATTACTTTTTCTGGATTGCGTAAAGGACAAGAAATTACAATCCCTTCAACTTCTGGCTCCATTATAGGTACCGCCATTAAAAAACTATGGAAATCTAACCTATTTAGTAACATTGATATTTTTGTTAATAAAATTGAAGACAACGTTGCTCATTTAGAAATACAACTCGTTGATTTACCCGAACTAAAAGAGGTAAATATTGAAGGTATTAAAGATTCTAAAATAGATGATATCATTAAGGAAAACAAACTCCAATCTGGGGTTAAAGTAACTGAAAATCTTATCACTACAACAAAAAATTATTTAGAAAACTCGTATAAAAAGAAGGGGTTTCTAGATGCGAAAGTCATTATTACAACTTCTAAAGTTAAAGACTCTATTGAAAAAAGTAGAGTAGACATGAAACTGAGAATTGCTAAAGGTGACAAAATAAAAATAAAGGACATTCTATTTAATGGTAGCGAAAAGCTGAGCGCAAAAAAACTGCGTAAAGCAATGAAGAATACTAAAAAGAAGAATCCAATTCGTCTTCTTAAACGGTCTAAATATATTGAAGAAGATTTCAAGGAAGATTTAGTAAGCCTTGTAGATAAATATAAGGAAAGTGGGTATAGAGATGCGAGAGTCCTTTCAGATTCAATAGTTAAAAACAGCGACAATACTATATCTTTAATTATCAATTTAGAAGAAGGTGAAAAGTATACTTTTGGAAATATCGATTTTGTAGGTAATACTGTTTACACCGATGAACAGCTAAAACGTATGCTCCGAATTAATAAAGGAGATACCTATAATGGTGTAGAGCTTAAAGAACGTATTACAGATGACAGCAAACCAGATGCCGATGACATAAGCAACCTTTACCAAAACAGTGGTTATTTATTTTCATCAATTAGCCCGGTTGAAGTTAGTGCCGATGGAAATGTTATTGATATGGAAATTAGAATTACTGAAGGTAAACCTGCATATTTCAATAAAATTACGGTTACTGGTAATGAAAAAACCAACGACCATGTTATTTATAGAGAAATTAGAACACGTCCTGGACAATTATATAGTAAAGCTAATGTATTACGTACCATTAGAGAATTAGGTCAATTAGGCTTTTTTGATGCGCAACAACTTGTTCCAGATTTTCAAAACCCCAACCCTAGTGAAGGAACTTTAGATATGGAATATTCTGTAGTAGAAAGAGGATCTAGTCAAATTGAACTCCAAGGAGGATATGGTGGCGGTGGTTTTATAGGGACTTTAGGTTTGTCTTTTAACAATTTCTCTATCAAAGATATCTTTAAAAAGGAGGCTTACCAACCTATCCCGATGGGTGATGGTCAAAAATTAGCTTTGCGCTTGCAAGCCAGTAGATTTTATCAAACTTATAGTTTCTCGTTTTCTGAACCTTGGTTAGGCGGAAAAAAACCTGTTAATTTTTCAACTTCTTTATCACATACAAAACAATTTTTATATAACCCTGTTACACGAAAAGCAGACAAAAATAGAAGCTTTAATATTACAGGGATAACCGTTGGATTAGCAAAAAAACTAACCGTTCCTGATGATTACTTTATCTTATCACAAGCTGTTAGTTTTCAACATTATAATTTACAGAACTACAATACAGGACTCTTTACCTTTGGAGATGGCTCTTCTAACAATTTAGCTTATACTATTGGGTTAAGTAGAAATAATACTCAAATTGATCCGATATATCCTGAAGCAGGATCAAGTTTTAGTGTTACAGCAAAATTTTCTCTACCTTATTCTGCATTTAATGACGTTGACTACAAGGGATTAAAAGAAGAGAGAGATCAATTAGAAACCGATTTACAAAATGACCCTACTGATGTTGATGCTTCAGAAAGAATTGCTGAAATTGATCAAGAACGCTTTAAATGGTTAGAATTTTACAAAATTAAATTTAAAGGAGAATGGTATACAAGAATCGTTGGCAAATTAATACTTAAACCAAGTGTTGAGTTTGGGTTTTTAGGTGCTTATAATAATGACAGAGGTATTATTCCTTTTGAGCGCTTTTTTGTTGGTGGTGATGGATTAGGAACTTATAGTTTAGATGGACGTGAATCCATAGCTTTAAGAGGATACCCTAACCAATCTTTATCTTCGCAAGACGGAGGTACTATTTACAATAAATTCTCTTTAGAGTTAAGATATCCAATTTCATTGGGAGCACAAGCAAAAATATATGCTTTAGCTTTTATGGAAGGCGGCTCATCTTTTGATAACTTTAGAGATTACAATCCTTTTAATTTAAAACGATCTGCTGGACTAGGGATAAGATTATTTATGCCAGCCTTTGGATTATTAGGTATTGATTTTGGTCATGGATTCGATCCCTTACCTGGTCAAACTGGAAAACATGGATGGGAAACACACTTTATAATTGGACAACAATTTTAAGTTTGGCATGATATTTTCTAATATCACTTTGTCGATTTAATACAAGCGTTAAAATTTTTCAAAATATATTTCGTTTATTTGATAAATATTAACTCTAGTGACAGGATCACAACGCTAACTGTCATTGTTTGAATTTAATAAAATGATAATAATTAATTTAAAACATAGACGGATGAAAACAAAAGTTCTTTTTTTACTGGCATTAACATCCTTAATTAGTCTTTCTACTTATGCCCAACGAGGTGTTCGAATAGGCTATATAGATACAGAATATATATTAGAAAATGTTCCTGAATATAAGGATGCATCTACTCAACTGGATACCAAAGTTCTCAAATGGAAAACTGAAATTGAAAAACGATTAACTGAAGTTGATAAAAAAAAGAAACAACTTAACAGCGAAAGTGTTTTACTTACCACAGAACTCATTGAAGAACGTCAAGAAGAAATTAGCATTGAAGAAAGTGAAATTCTTGATTATCAACAAAAACGCTTTGGTCCCAGTGGTGATTTAATGATTCAAAAGAAACAATTAATGCAGCCCATTCAAGATCAGATATTTACGGCTGTTCAAGAAATCGCTGCTAATAAAAAGTACGATTTTGTATTTGACAAATCAGCCGATGTAGTCATGCTTTATTCGGCAGACAGGTATGATATAAGCGAGCAAGTATTACGTTCTATAACACGAACCTCCAAGCGAAACCAAGCACAAAATCGTCAAGAGAAAAAAGTTGCTGAAGCTGAGGAACTTGTTCCTGAAGTTAATAAAACCCAGGAAGCTCGAGAAAAGGTTTTAGCAGATAAAAAGGCAAGTCGTGCGAAAGCTATAGAAGACAAACAGACAAAACAATTAGCTGACCGAGAAGCAAAGAAAAAGGCTCTCGACGATAAAAAAGCAAAAATATTAGCGGATAGACAAGCAAAAATTGATGCGCGTAATGCTAAAAAGGCAAATGCAAATAGTGCTACTGAGACAAAAGATGGCAATGACACCGAAGCTACTTTAAGTCCCGCTCAGGCTCGTAAAAAAGCCCTCGATGATAAAAAAGCAAAAATACTAGCAGATAGACAAGCAAAACTTGAAGCGCGTAATGCTAAGAAAACAGAGGCAAATAATGCTGAAGAAGTAAAAAATAATACTGATAACGAAGCGGCGTTGAGTCCCGCGGAAGCAAAGAAAAAAGCACTTGCTGATAAAAAAGCTAAAATTTTAGCTGATAGACAAGCAAAACTTGAAGCGCGAAACGCTAAAAAAACAGAAGCTAATAATGCTTCTGCAACAAAGATTAATACTGACAACGAAGTAACGCTGAGTCCTGCGGAAGCCAGGAAAAAAGCGCTCGCTGATAAAAAAGCTAAAATTTTAGCTGATAGACAAGCAAAACTTGAAGCGCGAAACGCTAAAAAATCAGGAAAACCTGAAGCGGCAGTAAAAACTGAAAATGACAGCACTAATACTGCAACAAAAAAATTAAGCCCTAAGGAAGCTCGTAAAAAAGCCCTTGAGGATAAAAAGAAAAAAATACTGGCAGCTAGACAAGCCAAAATTGATGCCCGTAAGAAAACAAAAGATAGTATTAAAAATAAAGAGAACAATTAATAGACAACAATTTATAACATAATTTTTTTAAAAATGAAACATTTGAAGACCTTAGTATTAGCAACTGCACTTTTAATAGGAAGTACAAGTATAATGAACGCGCAAAGCAAAGTTGCCCATATTAACACGCAAGAGCTAGTCGCTTCTATGCCGGAAACAAAAACTGCTCAAGCAGAAATTGAAAAATTGGGAAAAACATATGAAGTTGAAATCCAAAGTATGGCAACTGAATACCAAAATAAAATAAAGCAATACGAAGCTGAAGCTCCAAACAAAACTGACGAAGAAAACGCAAAAAGAGGTCAGGAAGTTCAAGCTATGCAACAAAGTATTGGTCAATACAGATCTCAGGCTCAACAAAATATGCAGAAAAAAGAAGCTGAGTTATTACAACCGATTTACAAAAAAGTTAATGATGCTATTCAAGCAGTAGCGAAAGCACAAGGATTTAACTATGTTTTAGATTCTATGGCTGGTCAAGGAGTTCTTTATGCCGATGGTAAAGATTTGCTTGCAGATGTTAAAAAGGAGTTAGGGTTCTAAAAAAACGACTTAAATATTATATTATAAAAAGCTGTCTTTCTAAGACAGCTTTTTTATTTTGAATTAAAAAACTTCGGAAGGACATTTAATTAAGTATTTTTAATTCGTAATTTTAATCCATATGAGTAAACGCCCTATAGGTATTTTTGATTCTGGAGTTGGAGGAACTTCCATATGGAAAGAAATTAATGTCCTCCTTCCAAATGAGAACACCATATATCTTGCCGATAGTAAACATGCGCCCTATGGTTCTAAAGGTGAATCTATAATTACGGAGTTAAGTGTTAAAAATACAGAGCTTCTAATTGACAAGGGCTGTAAACTTATTGTGGTTGCCTGCAATACCGCCACTACTAACGCTATTAAAACCCTTCGCGAATCGTATCATATCCCTTTTATAGGTATTGAGCCGGCAATTAAACCCGCCGCACTTCAAACCAAAACAAAAGCTGTTGGTATACTCGCCACTAAAGGCACTTTATCAAGTGCTTTATTTTATAAAACTACAGATTTGTTTGCCAGAAACATTCGTGTTATAGAACAAATAGGAGAAGGTATTGTCCCCCTAATTGAAAGTGGAGAAATTCGTTCTGAGGAAATGAAATCACTCCTCAACTTATATCTCAAACCAATGCTTGATGCTCATATTGATTATTTAGTGCTGGGCTGTTCTCATTATCCATATCTCACACCTTTACTTTTGAAGCTCTTGCCGCCACATGTGAAAATAATTGACTCTGGTGAGGCAGTTGCAAGACAAACTAAAGCCGTATTAGAGCGACAAAATTTGCTAAATACTCAAATTACTCAAACTAATAATCAATTTTATAGTAATGGAAATCCAGAAATAATGGCTAAGCTTTTAGGAAACGTTTTTAATGTGGATTATTTAGATTTTTGATTTGACATTACCTCACAAAAGTAATTGTATTCCATCTAATTTAGGCCCTCAAAACAATGGCCTTCAACAGATATCTTTATTTAAACCAACCTGAATATTTCACATAGTTATCAGCAATTCTATTTATTTCCCCATTGATAAGTTCTTTACTAATATCTTTTACTTTTTTTGCCGGAACTCCAGCATAGATACTTCCTGCTTTCACGATAGTGTTTTTGGTAACTACTGCCCCAGCAGCAATAATACTATTACTTTCAATAACACAGTCGTCCATCACAATGCTTCCCATGCCTATCAATACATTATCATGAATGGTACAACCATGTACAATAGCATTATGCCCAATTGAGACATTATTTCCTATTGAGGTTGGTGATGTTTTATAGGTGGCATGTATAACCGCTCCATCTTGTATGTTCACCTTGTTACCCATTTTTATATAATGCACATCCCCTCTAATCACGGCATTAAACCACACACTACACTGGCTCCCCATTATTACTTCTCCTACTATAGTTGCATTTTCTGCAACATAACAATCCTCAGGTATCTGAGGTGATTTTCCATTGACTGGCTTAATTATCGACATTGTTAAATTTTTTTTATGAGGTTAATATTTACAGTTGACGTAGCTATCAAATAGCTCTAAAAATTAAGTCTATACACCATTCTAATTTGTGAGCCCGCTTCTTCCTCAGTGGTCCGCTACTTAAAATAAGATAGTAATTCAGATTTCCTAGAGGCGGAAACCATAATTTCCTTTCCATTACGTAATACAACGCTTCCTCCTTTTCCTTTTCTATATTTTACAACTTCATTCACGTTCACCAAATATGATTTATGGACTCTTGCAAAACTAGAATTAGTTAAAGCTGTTTCAAAATATTTTAGTGTTTTACTCACAAGTTTTTTCCTGTCGGTGTTCAAATAGATTTCAGTATAATTATCGTCTGCCTTACAATATAAAATATTAGCCGTTTCAATAACTTCAAATCCATCCTGTTGTGGGATAGTTATTTTACCAATAACATTTGTCGTTTTAGGCACTAACACTTGATCTTGTAAAGCATCTTCTTTCGTTTTAATTTCAACCACATAATCAACCGCCTTAATAAGTTCATCAATAGATATTGGTTTCATTAAATAATACGATGCATGGGCATTTAAAGCATCGACCGCATAGTGATTATATGCCGTCACGAATACCGTTTCAAATGTTCTATCTCCTACTTTATCCAATAAATCGAAAGCATTCCCATATGGCATCTCCACGTCAAGAAACACAAGATCAAGATCATTATTTCTAATAAGAACCAGAGCCTCATCTACATTCGCCGCTTCTCCTAAAACAGAAACATTTGGACAGTACTTCTTAAGATAATTCCTCAAAATCGACCTGCTCGTTTCTTCGTCTTCAACAATTATTGAATTTAGCTTCATCTGTTATTAATTTTTCTAAATATGTACTCCATCTAATCAGTATTCTAAATATCCTACCCGTATTTATGAAGGTTTTATTTAAACTTTTTTAATCTTACTACAACTTTAGTGCCTTTATCTTCTTCCTCTTGATAATCATCAATAAACACATCTACCTTATCTCTATACATGGCATTTAAAATGGCTACCCGCTTTTTTATATTTCCCATGCCTTTAGAATTTTGCTTTTGCTGATGTTGTGTTTTCAATGATTTCGATTTTTCTCGCCCAATACCATCATCAATGATTGTAATTGTAATTTCATTAGGCGCAGATTGAGAAATAACAATCTCCAACTTTCCCATTATTTTTTTATATCTCAACCCATGCCATACTGCATTTTCAATATAAGGCTGTAATAACATCGGGGGAATTTGAAATTCAGAAATATTTACATTATCATCTACAGCTATAGTATAATTAAACTTGTCTTTAAATCTGAAATGTTCCAACTTAGTATACAATTCTAGTAATTCGATTTCTTTTTCTAAAGGAATAAAATCCTCCTCACTATTTTCAAGAACTGCGCGCATTAATAATGAAAAATCTGTCAAATATTTATTTGCAGTTCGCTCGTCATTAGCAGATATAAAGCTATTAACTGAATTTAAAGCGTTGAATATGAAATGTGGATTCATCTGGCTTCTCAAGGATTTTAAAGCCAGTAAATTATTATTCAACTTTTGTTGCTTCATGTTTTTAAACATAAAATATCCAGCAATTAATAACAACAACACACCGCCTATTAAAGAATAAATTATAAGACTTTGGCGTTTATTACGTTCGGTAGTAAGTTGATATTTACTTTCTGATAACGCACGATCACTCTCCAAACTTGAAATTCTATTTTGCTTAGCAGCAAAGTCGTTTAACAAACGAGCCGCCTGAGAGATTTCCTGCTCTTTTTTAATATACAATTCATCAACAAGCCGTTCATAAGTTCGTGCCGTTACAATTGCTTTTTCAGACTCTCCAGCATCACGATATACCTCCGACAGTTTTCTAGTTGCATCTTTTTGCACCACTAAATCTTCTTTATCATCGGCTTCTTCAATACTCTTTTCAAGATAAGGAATTGCATTTTCAAAATCCTTTTGCAACGCATAGGCACTTCCAATTTTATAATTTTGTTTTTGAGGTGTAATCGCACTTGTATTATCAAAAACAGAATCGCTCTCAATGTTTTCAATCTCTATTAAGGCTTGTTTCCGTAATACAATTTCATCATCATAAGCCTGGTTTTTATTTTGAAAATCAGCGACTTTCACCTTTTCTTCAACGGCTCTTTTTTTATTTTCTTTTGCCGCTAAACTCAGTGAATTTTCGAAATATCCTTCTGCTTCTTCCATTGCTCCACTGGCATTATATGCCTGAGCTATTTTCGAATTTAAATCGGTTATTTTTGGGGTTATTAAATGTTTCTCTGCAACGCCTAATCCTAGTTTATATGCATCAATAGATGCTTCGTAGTTTTTTGTAAAAAAGTGAACATCACCAAGTCCTTCATATAATGAAGTGAGCTGCCAATTGGTTAACTCTACTTTATTTATTTCATTATAAACGCCAATACATTCTTGATAATTCTTATTGAATTCAAAGGCTTTTGCCAATTTTAATCGCACTTCATTAGATGTCAAATTTTGTAGACTTATTTTATAATTGGAAACAGCCAAGTCATACTGATTCCATTCAAAATAAACATCCCCTAAGCTCTCATATACTTCAGCATTTTCCCTTGTTGTACTCGATATAGCCAAGGCATCTGTAATAAATTGAATACTCTTTTCTGCATCTGATTTCAAATAAGTATCGGCCGAATCAATTAGTGAATTAAAAATATTGGGGTCAGATTTTGACCATTTTCTTCTTGAATATATAGATTCATTAGGCTTAACTTCTACTTTTATGCGTTCATTGCTTTTTATTATATAATATACCGTTTCAAAGTCGCTATGTTTAATAACTAACTCATCGCCCTTAGCAACTTCAATTTTAAATTCTCCTTGTGAATTAGTTGTAGTATACGCGCCTCCATTGACCAAAATATTGACCTTAGGAATCGGCTTATAAGTGTCACTTTCAATAACTGACCCTTTTACTATGAAGGTTATCTTTGATGTTCTGGAATCTTGGTCCTGAGCATTCAAATTACAAACGCAAAACAAAAGCAGATATATTAGTATATGTCTATTGAATACTTTCACACATTTTAATTTTTATAGATTTTAGTTTCATTGTGTTTCTAATATGGTAAACTTACACACTTTAGATGGTAAAATAAAATGCATCTTATCTCTCATTAAGGTGATTTCTCTATAAATATTCCACTTTACGCATTAATAGTACACGTTCACTCATTTAAAGACCCCTTACACTCATTCTGCTTTTTTTGGCAACAAATTTGATTATAAGTTTACATAACATTAAAAACATATACCATGACATTTAACCTAAAACCTTTATTAATATTTCTATTATTCTCTACTACAATATTTTCACAAAATGGGCAAAAAAATTTCATCGATCAACCATACATAGAAATTACGGGACAAGTAGAAACTGAAATCACTCCAAATGAAATTTATCTACGAATAGTACTTAATGAGAGCGATAAAAAAGGACGCATTAGCATTGAAAAACAAGAAAATCAAATGCTATCAAAATTAAGGAACCTTGAATTAGATTTAGATAAAAACTTATCTGTAATAGATTTTAATGGTTTTTATAAAAAGAAATTTTTTGCAGACAATGAGATGAGTAAGAAAAAAACGTATCAACTTATTGTGAATAATGGCAAAATGCTTGGTGAAGTATATAGGGCATTAGATGTGATTGATATTTCAAACATATCCATTCAAAAGGTCAGCCATTCCAATCTTGAAAACCTCAAACTAGAGAATAAAATAGAGGCATTGAAGATGGCTAAACAGAAGGCCAATGAATATGCAATAGCAATTGACCAAAAAGCAGGAAACGCCCTTTTTATACAAGAGGTACAAAATTATAACAACTATAAATATGATTCAAATTCATTAAATGAAGTTGTAGTTAGTTATGCTTCACAACGAAATAAAAGCGAAGAAATTACCAATTTAACCATAAAACCTATATTACTAAAATCAACCATATTAGCAAGATTTACATTAAATTAAAAAACGAAGAACTATGAAATCACTGTTTAAATCATGCCTATTAATGGCATTTATGGTTGGCTTATCAGTATGTAATGCCAATGAAAAAAAGGAAACCCCTAGTAAGCAATATATTAAAGTTGCTTTGCTATTAGATACTAGCAATAGTATGGATGGATTAATTGACCAAGCAAAAGCACAATTGTGGGGTATTATCAATGAACTCTCTTATGCTCAATGCAATAATGTACGTCCCAATTTACAAATTGCCATCTATGAGTACGGTAACGATGGTCTAAATTCAAGAGAAGGGTTTATTCGTCAAGTATTAAGTTTCACTAATGATTTAGATGACATTTCCAAAGAACTATTTTCTTTAACGACCAATGGTGGAAATGAATTTTGTGGACAGGTAATACAAACCTCCCTAAATCAATTAGATTGGGGAAATAATCCAGACGACTTAAAACTTATTTTTATTGCCGGAAATGAGCCCTTCACCCAAGGCAAGGTAAACTACAAAGATGCAGCGACCAACGCCAATGAAAAAGATGTTACTATCAATTCTATTTTTTGCGGTGATTATGGTCAAGGGGTTGCCACGTTTTGGAAAGATGGTGCTGCACTTACTAATGGTGATTATTTATCCATAGACCATAATCAAACAACGGTACATGTCGCATCACCTTATGATGAAGATATATTAATATTGAATTCAAAACTAAACAAAACCTATATATCTTACGGAAGTTCTGGAAGAGCAAAGATGGCGCTTCAAGCAGAACAAGATTCAGAAGCTAAAACGTATAGTAATGCCAACGCTGTTGGACGTACTATTAGTAAAAGTTCTTATTTATATAAAAATTCTACCTGGGATCTAGTAGATGCGATAGAAATGGAAGAAGTAATCATTGAAGATTTAAAAGTTGAAGAGCTACCAAAAGAGCTTAAGGGAAAATCACCTAAAGAGATTAAGAGTTTTGTTATGAAAAAAAGCGTTGAACGTGAAAATATTCAAAATCAAATACAAGCTTTAAATATTAAACGAAAACAATACATCACTCAACAACAGGATAAAGGTTCTAATGCATTAGAAAACGCCATGATTAAGGCGATAAAAACCCAGGCAAAAAAGAAAAATTACATATGGAATTAACGAAATTTATTGAACGGCACTATCCTTGATCGTTTTGACCTATCTCGTTCGACATGTTCAGTACATGCCTCAAAGCGAGGTGTAATAAAAAGAACACCTTGATAGTTTCAAGGTGTTCTTTGTTTAATTTATCGCTGGGCAATTACACTCGTACTTCTCCTTTCGGCATCCAAAGTTAATTCCCAATGTTAATTGATGAAACCCTCCATTGTTGAACACCACTGAATTAGCTTGGTAGGAATAGGTATAAGCAAATACAAAGTTCTTATAATTAACCCCAACTAAAGGCGTAAAATATTGCAGCTTCTGACTACTCACGCCATTCCCATCTAAAAATTCTGCCCCATCTAAACTCCGTCTGTATGAAAATCCTGCCCATACTTTTCCAAAGTCCATATTTTTATACACCTTCATGTTTGCATCAAATGAAGATTCTTTTGTAGCATCCTTATGCATAAACATCACTGAAGGTTCATAGCTCCATTCACTATTTATACTACTAAACACATTTCCTATTGATAATAAAAATGTTCTTAAATTATTAAAACTCAAGCCTTGTTCATTAAAATTTATACCATCATTGGCTAGCACATTTTTAATGGTTCCATGTGCATAAAAATCAATAAAGTGGTACGAGAATCCAAAATCCAAATTAAAATTAGTTGCACTTTGTTCAATTCCAGCAATAATTGGATCAAACCCATCTGCCAAAAAGGAAGTTTCATCCAGTTTATATTGAATCATCCCAGCGCTAAGCCCAAATGACAACATATTTAAATCAATAGGATTTCTCGAAAACATTAAATGATGTGCATAAGTTAAATAAACTCCAGTTTGTGAATGATATCCATTTTTATCATTAAATACAATCGCCCCAACACCCGATGATGTTTCGCCAATTCTACTATTAACACTAAGGGTTTGCAAGCTCGGGGCATCATCTTGTCCAAACCATTGTTGGCGGCCTGTTATTCTCAATTTACTACAATTAGCAACTCCTGCCATAGAAGGATGTAATAAGTAGTAATTGTCAGTCAAATAATCGGAATATATTGGTAACCCTTCTTGTGCTACTGAAAGCTGTGTAAATAGGGCTATTAGTGTAATTAAACAAAAGTTTTTCAATTTCATATTATATTATCTTTTCAAAGAAAAATGTGCTTTAAATTGTTTTAAAGTATTATCAATAGGTTCGACATACTCAATGGTAAACCAGTAATCACTGGAGGGCATTTTATAACCATTAAAGTTTCCATC
>MAAC01006653.1_pt1 | contig 19069 bp, 20 predicted proteins | sample 1115981 | NCBI WGS metagenome assembly MAAC01 (sample SAMN04961126, study PRJNA320927) | seawater metagenome | isolation source: sample BD02T64 sea water enriched with oil for 64 days | place: USA:Gulf of Mexico | collected 2013-07-27
GCCTGCTTGACGTGATCGAAGATGTGGGAACCAAGACCATCCATTACATCTATGACTTTGGCGACAACTGGCACCACGTGATCAAGATCGAGAAAATCGATGGCTCTATCGCGGGCGCCACCTATCCGCGCCTCGTCAGGGCCATAGGGGCTTGTCCGCCGGAAGACGTCGGCGGCTTCCCCGGTTACGCGGACTTCCTGGACGCCATCGCCGACCCCAAGCACGAAGAACACGGCCAGATGCTGGAATGGTATGGGGGACAGTTCGACCCGGATGAGGCAGAGATCGGCCGCATCCTCGATAGCTTCGAGCGTCTTGCCAAAAAATGGGCACCGAAGCCGCGTAAACCAAAAGCCGCACCCAAACCCCTCTGATCAATACGGCGCGCCCACGGCCTTCGCCGAAGGCTTACCGGAAGTATGACCGCCTGGCGCGGTCTCTGAAGGACCTTTTGGAGATCGTAGAGGAGATTCGGGAACGCGGTGCCGGCTTCCGGTCCTTGGCTGAAGATATCGACACGACAACGCCTGCAGGCCGCTTAGTGTTTCACGTCTTCGCCTCCATCGCCCAGTTTGAGCGCGAGCGGATTTCAGAGCGAACCAGAGAAGGCTTGGCATCTGCGCGCAAGCGCGGGCGGATAGGTGGGAGACCCCCTGCCCTTTCGGCAGCCCAGAAAGCAGAAGTTCGCCGCATGCGTGATGAGGAACATCGCGCAATCCCAGAGATCGCTCGACTGTTCAAGGTCAGCGAGCGAACGGTACGAAGGGCGTAGAGCACACGAAACTAAGGTATCTCAACCTGAAGTTTCCGCCTTCCAAGGTAAGCCCCCATCACCTCAATGACGCTCAAGTACATACAGTTGATACTCGGGAAGCCAACGGCTGGCTCTTGGTCTGCCCTGACCACAGAGACTTGTGTGAATGGGCCTTCTCCGTGGTTCCGAGCAGGAAAAACAAAACTTCCGGTGCGTGCGTCGTCGCCGACGACAGAACCTAGTGCGAGATGGTAGAAGAGTTGCTTTACAATGTCGGGCCAACCGGGCGAGTTTGATAACGACGTTGCATCGTAGTACTTGGCGTCTAGCACTTTCAGTGTTGTGCCATCTCGTATCACGATATCAGTCTGCATCCCTCGCTCTTGCACCAAGAGTTGTCCATTGGAGGCTTGTCTAAAGGCAGGTTTAGGGAGTCGGGAGTTCCACCCGCCTTCGACTCCTGGCAGGACTTCTCCCAGCATTCGTTCCCATACCGCATGGAAGTCGTCGATACCGTATAAGGTAATGCCGTCATTCTGGCGTGGGTTTTCGTCAAGGTACGAGATCAAAGAATGCGCTAGTCTGACTGCCCTTTGCGCGAACAAGTTGGGCAGTAGTAATCGCAGCTTCTGTGACCATAGAAGCCGAGGAAAGTCAGGTGAAGCATAAGCCTTGAGTTCTGCTTCTCGACCTTGCAAGCCATCCAACCACCATCCGTGATATTCCGCGATCTCCAAAAGCACAGCGACTTGGACACGCGCTAGAACGCTTTCATGTGCGTTCGAAGCCCGACTTGTGCGAATGTTTGGGTAAACGATGTTCCCGTTGCCCGAGATCATGGCAAGCTCGCGTGCTGCGGTACGCGCCCAGTTGGCTTTCCCAGAGTTCTTTGTGGCGTAGCGCACCCTTTCGGCGAAAATTCCATACCGTCGAAAATCATCGGCCAAATCTTGAACTGTGGAGATCAGACCCACGTTCCCATCTTCCGCTGAAGAGAGCCCCTGCCGGTCACGGGTATCTTGGCCGTACTTTGCCAGTACCCGCATCGTGGTCTTGGCTATGCGTTGGTTCTCGGTTGCTGTGCTTCCGAGTGACTTGCGTGGTACGAAAACATAGCTTTCTGAGGAACTTGTGCATGCTAGACCGCAAAAATGGACTGTCTCCTTTTGGAGGGTTTTGCCTTGGTCCTGGCGACGAAGTTCTGACGTCAGCTTTTGGTATCGTTCTTCAAGATACTGAACGGAAACCCGGTCTTGAAGGACACGAGGCTCGTCAGGCATCGCCTTCAACTTCCTCAAGTGCAGCGCCCAGGGCGCCTAAGAAATCTTCAGTGAATACCTGTTCGCTTTGAGATACGCGGTGAGACAAGGCACCGTAGGTTTTGACGACAGCGGTATTAAAGATGATATCGCGCCCATGATGACGAAGCAGATCGTCCCAAAGGTAGATCAGCACCTTCCCCGGCACGAAGTCGCTTGAAGCAAGTTCAACATCCGACACAAACCACGGTCCCAAAAGGCGATCTTCAGCTATTGAAAGGTGATCAGTCAGATAGTCGTTCAAGACGCGAGAAAAGTCCGCCCACGCGATCGAGGCGTGGTTGCCATCGGCTTTGACCACATTAAAATGCCCTGCGGGCGAGATCGCATAATCGATATTGATGTACTGTTGTATCCAGCGCCGCCGAAAGGCCGTGTCCAATGGGAAAACACCTTGGTCTGCGCTGTTCATGGTGGCGAGCAGCCAAAGATTGGCTGGCAATCTGAGCTTATCGATCTCCTGGTCGCACTCCGCACATAACCAGGCCTTGAATTCATCGGTCGGAAAGTCTGCATCGTATCTGCCAAGACCCGTCGCATCCCGATCCAAGAGAAGGAACAGGTCACCAAAAACAGCCGCCGCTGGGGCGCGATTGAGTTCTTCTATGACAAGGAAAACTTCTTCGTTCGGGCGGAGGATGGCAGCTCTAAGAGCATGCGCGAAAGGCCCAGGTGAGAACTCATAAGTTACGTTCCCATCGCGCGTGACGGGTTTGAGCGCTCCGATAAAGTCACCATTCTGAAGATCCGGATGAAAAACTGTTCGGATGCAGGGCTTGTCACCGATAAGTTCATTGACAGCATGGGTCTTCCCGGTGCCTGGCGCGCCATAGAAGATCAGGTTCTTCGCGCCAGTTACAGCATCTGGGTTGGCCTCTTCCTCAACATGCTCAGCCTCTCCGGCTGGAACGTGAAGATAATCCATATTCGCCAAGTAATAATGGATGAACTCAGGACGGAAACAACAAACGTACCTGTTCTTGGAATCCTCTGAACGACCAAACCCTGTGCGATAGGCGTCAGCGATGGATCGAACATCAACATAGCAGGAGCTTGGAACAGCATGCTCTAGATACGCACCAGAGTCCCAAGCGCAGATTATGGGGTCACCCTCACCACCAAGGTAGAAACCAAGAAGTAGGCAGCGATGGTTTCCAGTTTTTTGCAACTGGAAATCATCTGCATGCTCCTCATATGGACGAGTGAGTTGAATACGTTTTTCGTATGGCCGGGTTGGGCGGTTTCCATAAGCTAGGTTCGGGAAAATGTAGGTTTCCAGAGTAAGTTCTTCCCCCGCCTTTTCCACCTGTGCAGTGAATTTGACGAACCTACCTTGAGGATCGTGTTGTTCGGCCTCAACAGTCCATCCCATGGAAGACAGGGATTGGACTAGTATCTCTCGGCGTTGATCAACGGACGGATGCCCAGGGTCATTCCCTTCAAAGAGCGTCCCATCTGTAGCTGCCTGCCAAACCATGTATTGCCTCGAAAAATATTGTTCTTCGAGAGGACTTTACCCTTATGAGGTCGATCTGACCATCATGAATGCCGTTACAGATCAGACACCTGCCAAGGATGGAACAGCATCCCTAAGGTCAAACGACTTTGTCATTCTGCCTGAATTGAGTTTACCCTTCTGGAAGCGCTGCCGTGCCTTCCAAGTCGCGCGGATAGCCGGTGCGTTACGCTGGCATTCTTGAACAAGAGTGTGGTGCAACGGAAAGTTGAAGATGTTGCCCTTGGTCAGGTGAAAACCATCGCCGATCGACAACCAATAGGACAGAAACAGATCAGAACTCAGCACACCCAAGCCCAAGAGGAAGTCGTCTTCGCTTTCGAAACCTAAGGCATGAACGCCATTTGCTGGTCCCTCTCGCAAGCTAACGTAGTTGCGCGCCACTCCTGCAACAAACAGCTTGTGTCTGCCGCTCTTCGATATGATTGAGCCAAGCGAAGGGCTGTCCGCTGCGAGGTCGAGGTAGTCCATAACAGCTTGGCCCTCTGGTCGAGGAAACTGCTGGTCGAAGCTATAGTCCGACACGTCAACGTACTCAGGTGATTGACTAAGCAGTTCGGCGCGATCCTTTTTGCTCCACCGAAGCAGAGGTGTTGCCAAAAGCTTCTTTGGCTTCCCAGGCAGCACTGTGAGGATCGTACAACGCTGGCTGTTAGCTTTGTTGGTGTTCGTGTGGCTTGGCTTCCCAGATTTGAACAGGGTGTCCGGGATGTTGTCGAAGTTGGATAGACAGACGGTTCCGCGAGTATCCGTGATCATTGTGCGCAAGGCGCTGTAGTCACGGCTAAAGGCGACCGAAAGTGGCACGATAAAGTGGACGCCGCCCTCCCTACCGACATGCGTCAAAGCCTTCTCAAGAAAATCAGCATAGATGTTCTTCCAAGGAGACCGCCCTTTCTCGTTTGCAACAAATGGCGGGTTTCCGAAGAAGAAGTGGGGTTTGAAGCCACTGTTCAGGTCAGCTGAGAGGAAGTCGTCGCGAACAAGCCGAACTCTTTTGAAGGATACATCCCAAGCGCCAGCCAGAACTTCCAACTGTTTTTCTATGAAGGCGAGAGCGTTGGTGTTCACATCAACAATTGATAGTTCGATCTCAGCCAGCTGTTCGGCTGTCACACCAAGCGTCAGAAACCTCTTGAAGAGCGCGAAAATCAAGGCCCCTGCCCCGGCAGCGGGTTCAACAAAATGATGCTTGCGCAAAAAGGAAAGCGCATCTTCTTCGTCGAGTACGTCGTTCTGAGCGAAGAGTTCTCTCCAGAAGAAGTCTGCTACGTCAGTCGGAGTGTAGTACGACCCAAGCTTCTTGCGCTCATGCTCAGATTTGCATTCGGAGATGTATGAAAGCTTCTCTTCAGCCTCTTCAGCATGCCGTTGCACGGCTTCTATGTACGTAACCCAAGCCGATTGAAAGCGCGCAAATCTACCGACCGCTTCAGAGTCGTCATTCTGACCGTAGTAGGTGCTTCTCAAATTTTTATCTCCCGCCTCGCTCATGCGCATCAGGGCAAATGGTTCATCAAGTGAGCAACCATCTCCTGGCCGAGCAAACATGGCACCGCGTTGCCAATCTGCTTTTGAACCGACCTGCGAGTACCGTAGAACTGATAATCTTTAGGAAAGGTTTGAATTGCTGCGATTTCTGGGACTCTCAGCCGTCGGCTATCCCAATGGAAAGGGCCGACCCAAGGCCCAGGCTGTGCGGCAATCGTGATTGAGGGTTCGTCTGGATGCAGCTTGTATAGGAAGTTCCAGAAGCGCCCCCCTGGCCGGAAGGTGCGACCGTTGTAGCCCGCCACGTCCCTCAACCCAATGTAGTTTCTGCCGGAGGGCACGTTGATGAGTTCATGGTAATAGGTTCCGCGACTAGCATCCTCTTGCGGTTCAGAAAACTCCGGTCCTGCATAAGGAGCGATGAACTCCCCCACCCCCACGTATGGGGCATGGCCATTCATTTGGTGTGGTTTCTTCGGGTCTGCGTATCTGCCCTCTGGAAAGGGTATAGAAGCTCCAGTACCCTTTACGCCAAAGACGAAGACACGCTTCCGCTTTTGCGGAACTCCAAAGTCGGCGGAATTTGTCTTGAACACCGTGCAGGTATAGCCGTGTGCTTCGGCTTCTTTGACAAAGGCTTCAAAGGTGCTTTTGTTCGTCGGGTGAAGTATGCTTTCAACGTTTTCGAACAAGAACCCCGATGGTAACATCTCTCCAAGAGCACGCACGAACTGGCCTAGCATGTTTCTTGGGTCGTGTTCGATGAGGCGGTTGTTATTTTTGACCCAGTAACCATTCTTTGAGAATGGCTGACAGGGTGGTCCCCCGATTAAGATGCTCGGTTCAGAGTTTGACCAGACTCTGAAATCAACATCTTCAATATTCTTCTCAAGCACTTCCGCACCGAGTAAGTTGTTGTTGATCCTAAGTGTTTGTGCTGCATCGGCGTCATTCTCAACGCATGCCAATATGTCCACACCAGCTTGGTGCGCGCCGACATCAAGGCCACCGGCCCCCGAGAAGATACTTATCCCTTTGACCACTGTTCAGTCTCCCTTGTTTTCATTGTTTTGGAGAGCAATGGTTTCATAAAGGCTCCACATTTTCTCGACTAATTGACCTTGCGTGACACCAAGGCGTTCGGCCTCGGCAGCAATTGCTTCACCTATTTCAGGGAAAACCTTCGGATGAAGCTGGTGCGTTCGAGGGCTTGGTTTCCGCCCAGGCTTCTTGCGAGGTGTTCTGTCTAGGAACCCCCTCGCCTCTCCAACCTCATCCACACGCCTGACTTCTTCAACAGTCGTATCCTTCGGGCGTGCCTTGAGGCCTGCAAGTCTATTTGAGCCGCTCATAAACAGCCTCCGCGAACGCTTGGGCGTTGATCAACGCCTTATCCACTTTTCCGCCAGTCATCATCTCGGAGTCATTCATCATCGCAGTCAGGTCGCGGCCATAGGCAAAGAGTTCCGAGAATGCTGCGCGTGCCACCAAGGACGGCTCGATCACGTCGATCCCTGCCCCTCTGAGTTGTTCTTCCAACTCCTTTTGGACGCGGCTTTTTACCGCCGCGCTGGTCTTGGTCAAAACCACGGCGTGTCGGATTGAACGTCCAAGTGCTTCCTCCTCCTCTCGGACCAGTGCCAATGCCTCTGAGCCGATCTCTGCATCAAGTGCTGTCGGTTGCATCGGGACGATCACCAGGTCGGCTTGGGAGATCGCGCGACTGACGAGCTGGGACGCAACACCCTCCAAATCCACAATGACGATCTTGCCGTCGCCATCTGCGCTCCGAATAGTGGGAACGATCTCTGAACGACCGATCTCGCTCTTGAGGGTCACACCAGAGGGCAACCCATGCGACGCCCATCTAGTTAGAGATTTGTTCGGGTCGCAGTCCAACACTGTGACATCCGCTTTCATGCGAGCGAACTCAGACGCCAGCAATACGGCGCATGTGGATTTTCCTACCCCCCCTTTGGGGCTTGCCATGACGATGACGGGCATTGCTCGATCCTGCCAGTTTTGTGTTACCGGATTTATATCCATTACCGGAAAAAATTCCAATACCGAATTTTATTCTTTAACCTGTTTTATTTCTCATACCGGATTTATATCTCACGGTCTTCCGCGTTTCTCGAACCACTTCCGGCAAAACCCCACAAAAGCTCGATCAGCATTGCGAGGTGGCTCTACGCACCAGCTGCGCCATTCCTGTTCAAGAAAACGCACATCCCATCCGGGAGCAGCATGGCGGGCTTCTTCGTAGGTATCCGACTGCAAAGGCGGAATGCTGCCCTCTACGAGCGAGGTAGGTGACATCGTGCCGCGATTGGTGAAAACCACCATGTCGGCTTCATCCTCGAAGGTGACGTGGTAGTCCGGCAAGTGGTCATGCTCGACAAGCTGCCGGATCATCTGCCGGAAGCGTTTTTCAGGGCTTTGAGAACCAGTCTTGAGCAGCAGTTTGGCCAGTGTGATGCGCCAGGATTTCTGTTGGCCACAGTGCTTCCGAGCAATTTCGTACACCCGCCGTTCAATGGGCTTACGCAGACGAAAGTAGTCTCTATGCAAAGTCAGAACTTCTTCATTTCGGATCGCGTTGAAGACCCAATCCGACAGCTTTACCTCGCACCACAGCAGGCGACCGTCGAGACCATGCTTGCGGCGGATTGAAGACGCGTCGATCAGGCCGAACCCATCAACTTGCTCTTCGTCACCGGTCACAATATTTGTCCTGATACGGGTTCCTTCTAGGCGGTCCAGAGCATCAAGAAGGGACTGATACTCTCGGCCACTTGTACCGCGATTTGTGAAGATGAGAAGTTCTCTGGAATTGATCCGAACACGGGGCGAAACCGGGAGGCCTTCCTTCAGTTTCGCCATGATCTGGCTGATGCAATAGATCAAAATATCTTTGTCGTAGATCGTTGCGAGACCCTTCACACTAGGCGTGATCTGTAGCCACTTATTACCATTCTCGTATCGCTTGATCGTCGTTTCCGGCTTCTTTGAAAGTGAGTAGAACGGATGCTCCATATGTTGCATCACGTCCTTCAACACGGCGTCAGCGACATCGCAGATGAAGAGATCATGCTGCGGATGACGATCCGGAAGGAGCGGGGCGAGGGCGTTCGTGTTATCAGTTACCATAGGCCCACATTCGTGGTTTTAGTTACCGCCGTCAAGATTCGTGTTATCAGTTACCGAAAGCAGGATTTCAGTTACCCAGATTCGTGTTATCAGTTACCAGCGTTCGAAAAAGTGTGTTTATTTTCAAAGTACTAGGTAACATTCGAGAACGCGTAACACAGATTCTAACACATATATAACACACAGCATCGTAACGGAAACGGATCTCCGGCTGCGCTCCACCGCTCACCGCTGGTAGAACACACACGCATCGACACCCGTAGTTGTCGTAGTCTAGGACGCCCAGATGATAGCGCATGTGGAAGCGTTGCTCGCTAAGAAACGAGGAAGCGTCACCGTCAGCACTAGGGCCACAACCAATGCACCCAGACCAAACCAGGGAAAGCGGCTTTTGAGGCAGCCCGCTTTCTGTTCTCGTTCGAATACCTCTCGATAGGCTCTGGACCTGTCATCTTCCGATCTGGCCAAGGCTCCGATGGTCTTGTCCGTCTGGACGGCAAGGCCTCTGACAATCTCGGTCATCGCGTCTGCTGTCGCGCCCAGGTGGCTGTCGAGGGTCTGGCCCAGAAGATCCCCGTACTTTTTCGGATTGGTCTGGTCCCGTGCGGCGAAGGCCGCGATCCGCGCTTCCGTCGCAACCTTGATCTGCTTGTCTGCCACGGCGGTCAGATCATCGTCGGAGAGGGTAGAGAGGTCGGGTTGGTCTGGCATCGGGAGGCGTCCTTCGGATTACTGGTCTTGCGGGACGAACAGCCCCTTGAACTCGGGATCGGTGTAGTAGCGCAGCTTTTGCGCCACGGCGGCGGCTTGCCCCTGCACCCGCAGGAGCTGGTTTTCCGGGCGGAGCTGCATGATTTCATCGGGGGTGAGCAGATCGCGGCCCGTGAGGTTGTTGCTGAAGCTGGGGCCGTCGCCAGGCTTGAAACTGTCGGTCTGAAACCCAGCCGTTTCCTGACCCATCATCTGGCTCAGCCACTTGGCCGTCTCGAAATCATTGACCCCGAAGACCTGCTGCACCCCGGCATTGGCAATGAAGGTGCCTGCGCGTTCGCCGTAGAGGTCCTTGAGCTGGCTCATGTCCTGCAGGATCGGCCAGAGTTGGAGGCCATAGCCCGCCATCAGTCCCATTGCGCGCTCCACGGCCTCCAGACGGCCCAAGGCGGCAAACTCGTCCAGCAGGAACAGCGTGGGCGTCTTGAGGCGCTGTGTGCCCCCCTGAGCGCCTGCAGGGTCGCTCAGGGGCCTTACGGACGCCTCAGCGTCCCGTGCAATGTCCTGAAGTGCCTGAGAGACCAGAAGGCGCAGCCAGCGGCTGTAGGCGTCCATCCGGTTCGGGGGCAACACCAGAAACACCGAGGTGATCCGGTGGCGTAGATCGGAGAAGTGGAAATCCGACCGCGACAGGACTTTGGCTATGCGCGGGCTGTCCAGGAAATGGGTGTGGCGCTGTGCGTTGGATAGCACCGAGGCGGCTTCCCTATCTGCCTTGCCCAGAAACCGGTTGGCGGCGCGGGCAATCAGCCCGCCTGCTGCATCGCTGTCCTGCATCAGTTCCAGCAGCGCGCGCAGCTTTTCCGGGGGTAGGGTGAGATATTCCCGGACGGTGGCAAGCGTCCGGCGGTTGCGGTCCTCGTGGCAGACGCAGAACATGATCAGACCGCCAAGGATGGCTTTGGCCTCCTCGTTCCAATGCGCTTCCGTGACCTGTCCCGGAGGGTCCATGACCAGCGCCTCTGTCAGGGAGGCCGCATCCTCGCCCAGATCGAGGCTGTCCGGTGTCAGCCGGTCGAGCGGGTTGTAGGCGGCTGAAGGCATCCCGGAGACCTCAAACGGATCGAGGACATGGACCGTTCCGAACCGCCGTCGGGCTTCCCCGGCGATCCGGGCATTCTCACCCTTGGGGTCGATGACCAGGACCGAGCGTTCCGCCGCCAGCAGGTTCGGGATCACGGTGCCAACGCCTTTCCCGGCCCGTGTCGGGGCGAGGGTGATCAGATGGGCGGGACCGTCATAGCGCAGCAGCCGTCCGGTGTGCGGGTTGCGCCCGATCAGAAGACCGTCTTCCCGCTGGAGCTTCCTCAGCTCCTTGCGGTTGGCGAAGCGGGCGGAGCCGTGGCTGTCGCCGGTCAGCCCGAAGAAGGCGTCTGCGCCAGAGGCCATGCGCCAATACTGGAACCCGAAGACAGCGCCTATGAGCATGAAGGGTCCGAAGACCAGCCACTGCCACGCGCTTTCGCCGGGCGGCTGGTCAAAAAAGGCAAAGACCAACGGCGTGGTCAAGAGTGCCCCAATCATCGCGCCGAACAGGACAGCGCCGATCATCCAGCCCAACAGGATGGGCGTGAAGATCAAACGACCGAAGAACTGGAACAGCCCTCCGAAGACGCGCATCACGCCCCGCATCAGGACGGCGTTTCCGGATCAGAGCCGGACGGGGCAGGGGAGGGCGTGTCCCAGTCGGCGAAGGCCTTACGATCCTGTTCGCGGGGCAGGTTGCGGATCAGCCGGTCGAGCATCGCGGCAGCCCCGGAATCCCGTTCCGCCAGATCGAGGAGCGCACCGCCCAGGATCACCTTGCGCCGCGTGTCGAGTTTGCGCTGTCTGGTACTTTCCCTGTTCTTCAGCGCTTGGAGCCGGGCCTTGGCTTGGGCATATCTTTTCTCGGCGCGCTCAAGTTCTGTTTCTGCCAAATCTCTACCCTCGCCACCAAACATTCTTGTGGTTGAAGTTGTTCTTGCCAGATCAAGCGATAGCGCTTACCCGTAGGCCTGTAAAGGACAAGGGCGCACTTATGCAAACTCTTCACCTTTGGTTCCGAGATTTGCGTGCGATCTCTCTGGGGCAAAGCCCCGACCGATGGCCATCCCCTTCGCTGCGTACCGCCGCGACATGGAAGGGCGCGCAGCCCCTTCCAAACCATCCCAGCCCAACTTTGGCAGTTGGATCGCGTCCCGCAATGTCGCGCCAGCGTCTCGCCCGATGCCCCACGGTGGGGGCTGGTCTGCCGCTGGCGTCTCCCTTGCGGGAGGTTCGTGATGTCGGACCTGACGGTGCCGTCACGAACCGGGTTTGCCCCCGGCAAACCGCCAGTGATCTGTCCCCATATCTCGCCCCCCATAAGGCTGGGGATCTGGGGGCAGATCACTGGCAAGCCCGCGCCTTGGTGAGCCAGAGGCTCGCTTCGGGCGGGCTGTCTTTTCCTCTCGCACCGCGCCGGGACGGGGCGCAGTACATCGGGGAAAAGACGGCTGACCCTGTGGCCCATGTTGGGACATGGGCTGGGGTCAGCAGCGGCGCGCGTGGGTATCGTCCGCATCACAGGCGAGGGGAGGGCGCATGGCCAGCTACCACCTCTCCGTGAAGACGATCAAACGCAGCGCCGGGCGCTCTGCCACGGCGGCTGCTGCCTACCGTGTCGGCGAGCGCATCGAGTGCCAGCGCGAAGGTCGCGTCCACGATTACACCCGCAAGCAGGGCATCGAGGAGACCTTCATCCTGACCCCCAAGGACGCGCCGGACTGGGCCTCAGACCGGTCCCGCCTCTGGAACGAGGTCGAGGCCAGCGAGACCCGCCGCAACTCCGTAACCGCCCGCGAATGGGAGCTGGCCCTGCCGTCCGAGATCAGCGCCGAGGACCGCTCACAGATCACTCGCGACTTTGCCCAGGAGCTGGTCAACCGCTACGGCGTGGCCGTCGATGTGGCGATCCATGCGCCACACCGCGAAGGCGATCAGCGCAACCACCATGCCCATGTTCTGACCTCCACCCGCAAGCTGGAAGCCGGGGGCTTCACCGCCAAAACCCGCGTGCTTGATTCCGCGAAGACCGGCGGCGTCGAGATCGAGCAGATGCGCGGCCTCTGGGCCGAGTTGCAGAACCGCGCGCTGGAACGGGCCGGGGAGGTCGAGCGTGTCGATCACCGGTCGCTGGAGAAGCAGCGCGAGACGGCGCTGGATCGTGGCGACAAGCTGTCTGCCGAGGAGCTGGACCGCGACCCTGAGCTGAAGCTCGGGCCAGCGGCCAATTCCATGGAACGGCGGGCGAAGGTGATGGCCGAGCGTCAGGGCCGGGAATACGTCCCGGTCACCGAACGCGGCGCTGTCGTCCATGCCGCCCGCCAGGCCCGCGCTGCTTTCCGCGAAATGCGTGAGCGGCTGGATATCGCGCGGGAGACCTACGGCATCGAGCGCGAGGCTGGACAGGGTCGTGTCTCTGCCGGTCTGGCGGCACTCAGGGCAGCGACCTCGAACGAACGAGACGGGCGCAGATCAGATGATATCCGGGAGCGGTTGTCGCAGGTCGTGGGCCGGTCACGGGACCAGGACGACGCTCAGAAGCCGGAAGGTCGCAATTACGCGCGCGAGCGGCTGAAAGAGATTATGGAGAAGGACGCCGGGCGTGACGGCCAAGCCGCGGTTCACAAGCTGGATGGTCACAGCGAGTATGATCTGGGCGAGGACGCCGGGCGCGAGGCGCGCAAGCCGTCCGTCAACGAGCGGTTGAAGGACGTGCTGAACAAGCCGCGTGAGAAGCTGGAGATCGAGGACGAGCGCGAACAGGAAAAGGATCAGGAGGTCGAGAAGGATCGGGACATCGACCGCGATTCAGGCCTCAGTTACTGACGAGACGATGAGAAGTCGTTTCCCCGTTTTTCATAGGAATGCTCGCCTGTGCGAACCCAATGCCGACGAGGAACGATATAACTCCAGTTGCCGTCTTGAACTCGCGCACCCTGATCGCATTTTGCGTCACGCGCGTTCTGGCAGTGACGAGGATTTTCTCCTGACCGTCGTTTCCGACCGTTCGCATGATCCACATGCCGTACCAGCTTGGTCCCTTGCGTTCAGGATCGGCTTTGCACAGCACTTCGACTGTGTGTCCCTCCTCGGCAAGCGCCCGAAGGCCTTGTTCGGTGGTCACGTTTAGTTCGAGGTCAGTCGTCTGGTTCATCGCATACACTGAGAAAAGGAGAGATAGTCTCTTTGTGGCGGAATCCAGTAATGCGTTCAATAGTATATTATTGGAACGGCGTGCATTTTGAGAACGTTCCCGGCTGCGACGATGGCGGGTGTGTCATTCCGTTCGATGGAAAGACCAAGCCGATCATGTAAGAAATTGCGGGATCAGTTAGCGCCGGGCATGTTTGCCCATGATAGCCGGAGATTGTTGCCCGCTCTTTTGGGCAAGTTGGCCCGCTTCACGAGACGTCCCGAAACTTCAAAGTTGTCGTCTATCTTCACGATGAGCAATTTGCTGAAGTGCCTGTCGAGACGCACACTGGTTTTTTCTTTGCTGTTGATCGGCGAGATTGTTTTGATTTCAACGAAGTCGTTTCCCAATCTACCATCGGAGCCTTGGGCATGGTTCTTGTGAAGTTTGATCCCATACATGATCGCACCGAAAAGCTCACCTATATCGCCGTAAACGTTGAGGTGCTGTCCAGTGTCACAGAAATAGGCCTCTGCAAGCGTCAAAAGGTCCTGAAAGTATGGAACCAAAGTTGGATCAGCGTTCGGATATTTGAGGCGCAGTTCGGCCTCGCGCTCAAGTTCAGCGAGGCGGCTGAATTTGGTTTCTTCTGGATCGATAATGCTATCCCAGCCAAGCCATTCGCCATCAATCCAAAATGCGTTGTCTGGCCCCAGTACATCGGCTGTCATATGAAACTCCCGTGCAGGATCAGTACCCTAAGACTTTGGAAATATTATGACCGCTCTTCGTTTCAGTTCCAGCCAATAAAATCGATATAACTCGGTGATCCCGACGATGTGCCGGCCTCGCTGGGAGCGATAGACAGGGCAGGGGATCGACGGGCTGACGCCCGCTCACCCCAACCCTGACAGTTTCCACATCCGGTTGATCCGCCTGCCATCCTGTCAGGTCCGAGAAAACCGGCAAGCGCCGCCTGTGGCGTCGGTTCCGGTCGAGAATTCCGGTTCCTCCCACGCGCAGGCGCGCGGTTCCCTCCCAAATTCACGCCCTCCACCCGGTTGTCACGGCCCCGCCAGGCCGCAGGACGGGCTTTGCCCTTACCTGCTCTGCCCTTCGGAATGCATGGGCATTCCAAAGATCAGAACAGGAAGGCCCGCCCATTGGCGGAAAGGGAAACAGACCCCGACCGCGTCACTCAAAGGAGGGTCACAAATGACCGCAGAGAAGTTTGACGTTTACACCCATGTCACCAATCAGATTATCGCGCAGATCGAGGCGGGAACGCCGCCCTGGCGCAAGCCTTGGACCGGCAGCGGTGCATCGGTCAGCTTGCCGGAGCGGTTCAACGGAGAAGCCTATCGGGGCATCAACATCCTGATGCTTTGGGCCACGGCGATGGCAAAGGACTATAGCTCAGCTCGCTGGATGACGTTCAATCAGGCCAAGCAGCTTGGGGGCCATGTTCGCAAGGGTGAGAAATCCGCCACCGTAGTAAAATACGGCACCGTCGAGCGCGAGGACGAGAACGGCGAGGAACGCCAGATCCCCTATGCCAAGGCCTACCGCGTGTTCAATGCCGACCAGATTGAGGGCTTGCCCGCTGAATTCTACATCCTGCCCGATCCGCCCCGTGATCTTGGTACCGTGTCCGACCCCGCGCTGGAGGCGTTCTTTGTCGCGATCGGCGCGCAGATCGACGTGACCGAGGAGCCGCGCGCGTATTACAACATCAACACCGATCGCATCCACATGCCGCCGATCGCGACCTTTCACAGGGCCGCAGGATATTACGGCACCTTGGCGCATGAACTGACCCACTGGACAGGGGCGACAAAGCGGCTGGACCGTTTGGGCCGGTTCAATGACCGCAAGGCCTACGCCTTCGAGGAGCTGGTCGCGGAGATCGGAAACTGCATGCTTTGCGCGCAGATCGGGGTGGAGCCTGAATTCGATCAGAGCGCGGCCTATGTCGAAGGATGGCTGGAAGCGATGAAGGAAGACAGCCGCGCGATTTTCCGCGCCGCGTCCGAGGCGCAGAAGGCCGTGGATTATATCATGGAGCGCACTGCACAGGCCGACCGGATTGCCGCCGAGTAGCAGCCCGCACGGCCGAAATGATCGCGGCCCCCGTCAGCAGGCGGGGGCCTTTTGCGTTTCCGTGTCATCTTGGTTGTGAGCGGTTTTAGGATGACCTGTCGGCGGGCAACCTGAAGGCCACCCGCCGACAGGCCCGGCGCTTCGCGCAGACGGGCATGGAATGCCCGAAGACGAGAAGTTTTGAGCTGGCGCAAACGAGGCTGTTCGTGGGTCAGGGTAGACCAACTATCAGGTAAGGCGGGGTATACATGCCTGCCTTTATCGACCAAAAAGACCAGAGAAGTGTTGTTGAGGCGAGGAGCATCATTTGAAGATGCCGGAGATGTTGAACACGTCAAGCTTCGTGGTTGGAGAGATTTCTTGGAATCGAGTCTTATTGGTCAGGTAAGGAATTTTAACCTACCAAAGAAGAATGGGTTGATCCCTCTTTTTGAAGCTGTCGTGAACTCGATTCATGCAATTGAAGATCGCTATTCTCAAGCCTCTGACATCTCAGAACTTGGTGAAATCACGGTCCATATCCTTAGAGAGGTGGAACAGACAGGCCTCGATCTAGGGCCAGGCCGAAAGCCTGAGCGTGCAATCGTTGGTTTCACGATTACGGACAATGGGATCGGCTTCAACAGCGAGAACTGGAAAGTATTCAACCAACTCCACTTTACGAACAAGCGCGAAAGGGGATGCCGGGGTGTTGGTCGCCTCACGTGGTTAAAGGCATTTGATGATGTGAGTATCGCAAGCCGCTTCAAAGAGGATGAAATCCTTAAGGCGCGCGCCTTTCGCTTTTCTGGACGGGATGAGGTTACGGGTGGCGAGCCCTTAGACGAAGAAGCCGAAGATCAGGATATTGGCACAACAGTGAAGCTAATGGGCTTCAGGCCGGGCTATGCTAAAGCTGTTGAAAAAACTGCAGAGGCAATAGCCGGGAAACTTCTTGAGCACACGCTCTGGTACTATGTAAGATCGGCAGGTGTCCCCCGGATCGTTATTACCGATGATCAGGCCGATGAACCAATCGAACTCAATGACTTATTCGACGCTCACATGCACGGGGGATCAGACCATCAGGCCTTCACGGTAAAAGGCGTTCAGTTTGACATCACCCATGTGAAGTTTCGTGCGCGCGCAGATCGCAAGCACGTTCTGGCCTTTTGTGCTGGTCAGCGTCTTGTCGCAGAACAACCACTTGAAATTAGAGGCTTGACGGCAAGTGTCTCGGATGATGACGGCCCGTTTAGATATGCCGGATACATCGTCAGTGATTTTTTAGATGGTAGGGTTTTCACCGAGCGGACGGGCTTCGACCTTGAGGAAGAGATTGAGGGTCTCTTTGCAGATACTGAAATTTCGCGTGCAGACATAAAGAAAGCTGCAAGCCCACTAATCATTGAATTTCTTGGTAAATCTTTGGAAGCCAATATTCAGGCAGGCCGGGATCGGTTGGACGAATTTGTTACAAAGAAGGCCCCGCATTATCTGCCGATACTGCGTCATATGGGAGATGATGAGATTTTCGTTGATCCATCCACTAATGATGCTCAGATCGACAGAGAGCTACATTCGCGAAAGTACCAGACTGAGCAGCAACTCTTGGCGGAGGGCGAGAAGCTTCTAAAACCGGACTTGTCAGACTCCGTGGAAAGTTACTCGCAGCGGGTCGCTGAATACATGGATCGGTTACACAGCGTGAAGCAGTCAGACCTCGCGGCTTACGTGACGCACAGACGTGTTGTGCTCGATCTTTTGAACACGGCTATCAAGGCTAACGCAGAGGGAAAATATGCACGCGAGTCGGTTATTCACAATCTCATCATGCCTATGGGGACAACGAATGAAGACCTCTCGCAGCTTCGCGCAAGCAATCTTTGGTTGCTGAACGAAAGACTCGCCTTTCACCAGCATTATTTGGGATCAGATAAGTCTCTCAGCGCAACGCCAATCACTGGGGCAGGCGGTGGCAAAGAACCTGATCTGGCCGCCTTAAATGTATACGATAATCCACACGCGTTCTCGGACACGAACGGATCGGCACAGGCAACAATCACTGTTGTTGAGATTAAGAAGCCCATGCTCAAGGGCCAGAAGCCTGGGGAAGAAAAAGACCCTATTGAGCAAGCGCTGGGATATCTCCGGCGTATCCGCGATGGTGGAGTTATGACAAAGACGGGACGTCAGATTCCAAATGCGAGAGACTTGCCGGGTTACGTCTATGTACTCGCGGACTTGACTGATTCTATGCGTGAGCGGTGCGAGTACGCGACACTTCACGAGGCACCAGACGGTCAAAGCTACTTTGGATGGAATGGGAGCAAAAACATCAAAGCCTACATCGAAGTAATTGACTTTGGTGGATTGCTTGATGCTGCTTCGGAACGTAATGCCGCGTTTTTTGAGTTTCTTGGGTTAAGCAGGAGCTAATTTGTTGGTCCCCCGTGTCGCGCATATTGCGCGTAGGCAACCGGCCAAACACGGTGGATTTTGCCTCTGCCGACGACGCGATTTCACCGCGCTGGTTGCCCGCACCAGCGAAGAGCTTGCCATCGCCACCGCGTCAACTGCTGAAAGAATAGGCCATGACCAAAGATGCGAAAGACATGAAATATTCTCCGGCGGTGGACTTCCTTGCCGCTCAACATCAACACCGTGCAGAGGTTCGGAAAGCGTTTAAAAAAGAAGCAGGGGATTTCCTTCTCGCACATGAATTTGTGCTGAGCGGGATTACCTCATGCCTGAAACGCTTCGGCGGTAAAAAATGGCCTACCGATCTCGATGGAGCAATTCGATTGAAAGTCGAGCAAACATCTCAGCTATCGGCCTTGTTCCTGCATGGTATCGATCCTTGCGAGGTAGCCATATCCGAAGGGCTCTACGGACAAGCGGCTACTTTGATACGCCAACAGATGGAAATCCTCGGAGCAATCGATGAGGTTTGGCTCGACAAACGGAATCCTCGTTCGACCCCAAAGGTAAGTAGTCTGCCGGAAGATATTCGCCAACACTACGGCGGCCTCTCCGAACTCGCGCACGCCGCTGTGCCGGATTATCTGAACCGCATGCATACGGACATCAAGGGCGACCTCGTCGGCGCTGCCATAGTTCCCACCTTCAACAAGGACATGGCTTTGTTTCTGTACCGGATCGAGCTTGGATTGCTCTTCCAGTTCGCTCAGCGACAGGAAGATGCACTCAAAGTAGCTTACGGAGAGGAAGCTTTCATCGTAAGCGTTGCCTGAACAGCACCTTCCCAGTTTTCGCCTGAGCTGCGACTCCGTTTCTGACGGATATTGGGCGGGAGTTTCGCGATGGCGACTACGGTAGAGTTTCTCAAGAACTACGGGGTGGAGATACGGGCCAATGGCCAGAAGCGGTGGCCCAATGAGGTCAAAGCACGGATCGTGGCTGAGAGTTTGCAGCCGAGCGTGAGCGTGAATGCAGTTGCGGCGCGATATGGGCTTCGGGCGAACCATTTATCGGAATGGCGGAGTCAAGCACGTGATGGCCGGTTGGTTTTGCCTGCGGGCGATGACGACGCCTTTAGTTTTGCGCCACTCGTAGTCTCGGAGGGTAGCGGCAGTGCGCATATGTCGGCCGTTGCGAGGCGGTCCGCGAAGCCTGACGAGTCATCCCATGCCTCCATCGAGATTGCGATTGGTCGTGTGATAGTCCGGCTCGATGGCACGACCAGTTCGACCCGGGTTGCCGAGATCGTGCGGGCAATCGAGGGTCAGCCATGATGTTCCCATCAAACCGTGTGCGGGTTCTGGTCTCGACGCAGCCTGTGGACTTCAGGAAAGGTCATGATGGTCTGG